>JAESFQ010000454.1_pt1 | contig 14951 bp, 12 predicted proteins | sample 9269431 | NCBI WGS metagenome assembly JAESFQ01 (sample SAMN14502588, study PRJNA617103) | algae metagenome | isolation source: Plectolyngbya sp. WJT66-NPBG17 and co-occurring heterotrophs from well... | place: USA: Mojave Desert, Joshua Tree National Park, California | collected 2006-08-06
CTACTAATGCCACTTCCGCTTCCGCTTCTCCTCCCGTTGCCGTTGACGGTTGCGAAGTGGGTTCGTATTGACGGAGAGGGAGGATTAGTGACAGGCTGCGAGGTGCACAATAAGGAGTAAAACTTTACAACAGTACTTCATTCAACTTTGTGAACTATCCAAGATCCTGTGTTCAGCCATCTCCACGTCCAGTATTCTCTTAACAGCAGCATGATACTTGTCAATACCACTAGGTCTGGACAGCGCCAGCATAAGATCATCCGGCACCTCGACCCCCTTCTCAAGTTCATACGTCAAATTTCGTGTGGAAAGCGTCAACCCACATCCCGCTTTCATAAAAGTATATGCAATCCTGCAGTACCCCGGAACACCACCCCTTCCATCCACACCAGCAGCGATGTTATTCACCTGACGGAACGCGAACTTACGACCCCGATCAGCGATCTCCAGCACCCATTTTGGATGGTATGTGTTCTTGGCTAGCGCGACCTTTTTCATCCAGATATCGCCGACTTTGAGTGGTAGGGATAGTTTCTCTTCGGTAGGCACGCCAGCGCTTCCGCCATATGTTCGGCCCCAATTTGTGGGGTTGATGACGAAGTCGTGTGTTATTTCGGGAGGGTAGTTGAATATTGTCTTGTAGGTGACGCTTATGATGCCCATGTTGTGGACGTGGTGGAAGAGGCGGGGCTGTAGGAGATAGCTTGGAGACAGTACCGCTTTTAAGCTTGTCGGGGAGGTTTAGGTGGTGTGGTTATGTTTCTTTTCGGGGAAATCGAACAGGCTGTAAGACAGGATACGACGGGGTCTTAAGTATCCCGAGTGGGGTGCTAAGTCTTGTCGTTCGTGTCAGCACCTCCCGAATCATCGTTAGGGGAGCGAACACCGGTTCTTTGACGTGCGTCGATCCCCTGACGTATGCGATGAAGAACGTCAAGCGCTTAGAGCTTGAACTTTCGCCCGGCTTTCTCCTGCGCTGGTCATTGGAGCTGTACCTTGGTAGGCGGGACGACCTCGGACGCATGTCCATCATCACAGCGTACTTGTCTTCCGCCATTCCTATGCGCACAGAGCCCGGAGACGAGCACTTGGCTGGAGATGGGGTACAGACTTTGCAAGTATGTCTCGCAGCTGTTGGAGAACAACACTCAAAACATGTTGTTTTGCATTGCGATGCTATCATGGTATCTTCTATGCCTCCTTGATCAACTTCCGTGTCGCGCTCTCCATCCAGAGCTTCGTGTACAGCCTATGCGCCCACTGAATGTGCCCAGGTTGCGGTGGTGCGCCCTTGCCCTCTGGCGTTGTGTCTACGAATACGGACTTGAGGTGAAAGGTAGCCATCTGCGCTTCGTCGTCTTTCGAGACCTCCATCGAGAAAAGGCCGTCTGAGGGTCGATGGTCGGTAACGAGTGGTGAGTCGCCGCATCGTACGATGACCTGTCGAACATCCAGAGTTAGCAAGATCCTCACGCGAGAAGAAGACGGCGAGTATTTACCTTGTCATCTTTGTGTTCCACAACCTCGAAATGGTCCACAATCTTCGTGCCGACCTTGTAATCATTCTTCGCCAACTCCTTCACATCCCAAAGTTGCTTCTCCCTTCCCTCCATCGCGCGATACCACTTCTCCAACAATCTTCTCTGCACCCTGAATGCAACACCACTCCAAATTCCCCTACAGAAATCTGTCGTCAATGCAGCCTGGTCCACCGATATCCTGCCTCCACTACCCTTAACCCAGTACTTCTCCGGTAGCTTGCCATACGGAATCTGCTTTATCGCATGATCTATGCAGCCGGGTGGGTTGCCGTTCGGGTTATGCGCGCGAAAGACGCTGGTGGTGAGATCGGGGGATGAGGTATCATACGGCACGAATTTGGTGTTGCGCGTGTAGAACGAGGATACACTGTAGGCAAGGAGGACGTTGGCGCCGAGGCCACCGGTTATGCCTACGAGGATGCCGAAGAAGCGTTTCGGGCCTGAGAGACGTTTTATTTGCGGGGGTGCGGAGATTGTGTTCATCGTGGCGGGGAGAGGGAGGTCAGACCGTGACAGGGGAATTGGTGGCCAGCGCCCTGGGTTGAGTGTAAGAAGAAGGGACAAAAAGTGCGATATCCTGTCGCGTGGGGTTGTGGTCGGAATGTTTTGGTGTTGAGAAGCTTGGACCCTTCGGTGGGTTTTGGATGCCGAAGTTAGTCGGCAAATGCTCTTCCCTCAAACACCGACATCACAGTTCTCACTCCTCGAGATCACTTCAAGCGTCGCTGCGCTAGGCAGATACTGATGGATTATACTAATCTGCGTCTTTAATCAATGGAGATGTGCAAGCGCGATGCCAGAGTACGCGCTATCCGTCTCGTAAATCTTTGTCTTCTTTCCCCCATCCATGTCAAAACGATACACCGTACCACCAAGATCCGTCAAGTAAACATGTCGATTAACAGCGTCAATCTTAAGTCCGATAGGTTCATGGAAATGTCTCGCTAGCGTTGTAACACTTCTCTCCGCTTCTGCGCTTGCTTCACTGCCTACATACGCCTTGTTCAGCGTATTGCCAAGCGGATACTCGCCACGGTCTGTCCAGTAGAGCGTTTGGCTGTCTGGTTCGAATTCTAGATCAATTGGTTCGGGGAGGCGGTCGAAGAGTACTTCAATGTCGGAGCGTGAGGATGCAGTCTCATCGGCGCGTATCTGCATGTTTGCGCGGAAGATGCGACCTTTGCCGCCTTTAGACGGACCTTTCTGAGACCAGTAGAACTTCCCTGCTTGAGGATCCACGGCGATACCGACGCACCACTTTGTTTGATCTTCTGCATCCGCAGAGCTGGCGTCACCGGTTTGCACGATAATCTCGTGGTTGCCGCCGTCAAAGTCGCATCGGTGGACTCGGAGGCCTTCCCGGTCACAAATGTACAGCTTCTTATTGTCATGGTCGATCTTTAGCTGCTTGGGTGTGTGAATCTGGCCTTCCGGAATGATGGGTCGAATATCGGTGCCGTCAAGGTTCGCGGACATGACACTACCGTTGTTCTTGGCGGGAGATGCACCCATGTTCGTCCAGAAGATCCGGCCAGCAGAGATGGATACATCGATACCATCTGGCATGGCCTGGCCACCGACGATCTCGCGCACATTGCTTCCATCCGCTGAAGCTGTCATAATCTTGCCAGATGTGACAATCTTCTGCAAGTCCGTAACATTGCCTCCGATACCAATGTCAAGGAAGTACAGTCTGGGCGCTGCAAGGTTGTCATGATGACCACTTTCGCCCTTGGAACCTCGAGTGGTCTCGCCGGCGGGATACAAACCCCCTTTTCCAGACTTCGCCCCGAGCTTTCCCTTTTCAACAAAGTTCTTCTGAACCCAGTCGCGTGCTGTGGGATCGATGCCGCGCTCTTGGACATAGTTGTTCTCAATGAACGCAACCGTATCCAAGCCCACTGCATCCATCATGCCGCACGGTCCAACCGGGTTGTTCTTAAACATCGTCAAGAATAGCCTATCAATTTCCTCCGGCTCCGAAACACCTTCCGCCATGATGAGCAAACTTTCCCTCTTGATGGCCGCCCATAATCGGTTGAAGATAAAGCCAGTCGATTCCTTGCGCGCAATTGCTGGCATCATACCTGCGTCCTGAAGCTTGCTTTGTAAGAACGGCAAGATGTCTTGATGCGTCTCACCGCAAGTCATGAGCTCAACAACGTTGTTGCCCGGTGGCATATAATAATGCATATTGCAAACGCGATGCCGGTGCTCCGCATCGACCTTATCAAGCATGAGTCGCGACTTGTATGACGACGAGTTGGAGGCCAAAACACAGTCCTTCGGTGCTTGTCGCTGAAGCTGCCCCATGATATCAATCTTCAACGGAAGCTTCTCTGGCAACGCTTCAACTACCAACCACGCATTCGTGACCGCCTCTTCAATATTTTTCACCGTGGTAAAACCTTTTCGTTCCCGAGCATTCGCGGTAAGTTTCGAGAAATCGTCCATGTGATGTTCGATATAATGTGTCGCAGCGTTCCTCTGCTCGTCACTAAGGTCGCACAGGACGACTTCATATCCAGCAGCCACCCACGAAGCCGCAATTCTCCGCCCCAGGACGCCTCCACCCAGTACCGCTACAGGTCTCGATGATGTATCTGGTGCCGTCCATTGTGGTTGCGTGCTGCTAGATACAGCTCGTGTTTGCGTATTCGACATTATAGAGTATGACAGGGGCGTTTTCCGGGAGCTGGGAGATGTGTTGTTCATTCTCAAACTCGGTCTTTGCGTAGTTATACCCGTTCGTAGACATCTGGACGTCGCGTACCTCGCAGAAGGCTCGGCCGAGATTGCCCGAACGCCCCTTGGTAGTCGTCTTGCGCATAGAGACATTTTTGCTAACGCGATGTCTTGGATATCGCCGGCGTCTCTTTCTGTTGGGGTACTGCTGGTTTCTTAGACTGCTATGCGCGTTTAAATGTATGATGTACATTGCTGGTAGCCGCTGATCAGACCTGTAGGGGTTACGTCACTGCCCAACAACTATCAACATCCATGCCATGCTCATCTAGTTTCTACGTCATTCGCACGATATTTTGTGTCGTGCGAGATGCGCGCCAGTCTACTTGCGAGGCCTTGGGTGGTATTGTGTCGGCCGAGCTAAGTCGACGCCGTGCGAGATTGGGATGTTTCTCGCATACAAACCAACACCGCTTTGAACTTACGTGCGAAACATGGGAAGAAGAAGTATCGCTTGATAGGAACGTTGTATTTGGTAGCTTTTGCAGCTCTACTTGGCAACGAAGAAATACGCAATACAACTCAAGAACAACACTCGAAATGTGCTAACCCGTCTAATAACACCACCGCCACCTCCGTTGTACGCCTCTGAAACCCGTATCCTACTAAACCTCCGACGGAAGAATCATTGGAAGGTGAAGATCTCATCTTGGGGCTTCGAGGTTTTGCCTGTGGGCTTGTGTTAGCAATCGTATGTCAATAGTCACTATCCAATCGAAACATACCAGGTGGCTTGAAGCCGCGTTCCTGCAGATATTTCACCATAGAATCCATCATCGGGTCCGGCCCACAGACTAGAACCTTGGAGTCCATACCAGCCGGCGCAGGCAGATACTCCTCAATCATTTTCTTGCTAATTCGACCCCTCTCGCCCTGCCAGCTTTCCGACGGGTTACTCAGGACATAGTGCACTTTGAACTGATCGTACTTCTCCGCAAACTTGTCCAATTCGTCCTTGAGTAGAATATCGCCTTCAGTCTTGTTGGCATACAACACCGTCGTCTTGGTGTCATCGCGGGGATCTTCACAGATGCGTCGGATGAGTTGGAACATGGGTGTAATGCCAGTGCCGCCGGCAATCATTCCAAGCTCTTTGACCAAGTTCTTGTGGTACTTCATCTCGCCTTTTGGTCCGCGGATCTCAACGGTGTCGCCCACGTTCAGCTTGCTTAGGTAGGGTGTCAACTTGCCGCCCTCGTAGATCTTGACAGTCAATTCTAGGCGACCGCGATCCTTGTTGCTGGACGTTGGCGTGTAAGATCGTGCAAGCTGCTTTCCATCTACTTCGTGCCTGATCGCGATGTGTTGACCAGTTGGTAGACCAAGAACGGAGTTTTCATTTGGGAGGCCAAAGACGAAGCGAATAGTGTCGTGGGAGATGTGGAACTTATCGATCAATGGGAAAGGCTGGTAGACGCGAGCGTTGAGAACACCGAGATTGATGTCCTTCTTCTTGGAGGGTTTTGCCGACGTCGACTTGGCTTTGATATGCGCCGGGTAAGATTGGAAGTCCTTGTGCGCGACATCAAAGCTCTTCGTCGCCCACAGACTGGCGTATCCAGCCAAAGCCATGCTGGCGACGGATGAAACGGCGAATCCCTTCCAGAATCCAGCGCTTTGAAACCGGTGTAGGAGCGGAGAAAATCTTCGGCCAGCGACAATGGAGAGCACTACAGATGCTAAACCAAAGCCAATGGCTCCAAGATAAAGGCGATACGATTTCGGCGGAGGCAGGTTGTTCACAACGTGAACTCTGCTCGGCTTGATCGTGGGCATCTTTGCGGCCTCATGGTCGGTCCAGTCCTCGTCTGCAATTCGTCCAATGCGGAAGTTTTCGAGAATCTCTCTGGCATCTGTAGAGTGACCGATGTCTTCGTATGCGGTAGTCGCATCGGTGCCAGCATTCTCGAGCAGGAACTCCTTGCCACCGGGGTGGTCTTCTTGGTAGTCTGTCACATTGTACACGTGATTCCAGAGGGTAACCCAGAGATCTGTTCTACTGGTATGCTTCGCTACCTCCTGTAGAGTGTATACACCTTCGGCCATGGCGTTGAGAGAGTTGAAAGGGATGGATGCTTTCCGTCGCTAAGGGGGCGCTGGGAACAATAATGGCCACGGTGAAAGCCTTTGGCCAAGACCCTCGATCGTTGCCATAGCTTCATGCAGCAAATGCGTAACGGCCATACCGATCCACTACGTACGTGCGACCGAGGTGTCGGACATGAGCAGCATCAAAATCTGTTGTCGAGCCATGACAAATGACAGCGCTATTACAGCGACTACCACGAGGTGTCCGGTGTTAGTGGAGCCAAGCCCCCACTTGCCTCGGCATCGGCGAGCTTAAACCAATCAAGCTTCCGCTGACAATCGGCGCTGAGGCAAGGCGAGTGGCATCTTCCTAGCCTTACGCGCAATGATGTTGCTGAACCAGTCCACGGGTGTCACAACAAATTTCGATCAACGCTTCGGCCGGGCTACTTCGCACGACCTGCATGCATGCATTTCGTACGACTACGCTTGCGCCAGATGGTGGTCAGCGCGATGCGTCATATTTACGGTCGAGATGCAGTGCCTGCAAGTGATGGGTCGCGGATGGGTATGCGTAGTTTGGTGTGCTTTCATTTAGTCTTATTGTAGTCCTGTCAAGACTGCGACATCTACAAACTTCGCTGCATCTCGTCATGACTATCAAAGGCTTTTACCTCGTTGGGCAGGACAAGAATGTCTTTCGCCAGGACATTCACATCGATCAGTATCATGACTTTGAAGCGCTGCAGGTTGCTGTAGCTGAGCAGTACAACATCATTCAATCGACTGGTAAGTACATCGTGGAAGCGAGACGAACAAGAACTGACTTGTCACTAGGCATTGGGCTGCAAGATTCCAAGGGACAAGATCTTCCGGACTTGGACGCTGTGTTGGATTGCGATGAGGATGTTGGCATCACCGTTGATGGTCAAGCTATTCGCGATCCCGCAGGCCCAGAAGGTCTTCCTTTCGTGGGAAGCTACTACGAGGTCTTTCCAGATCATCTCGTGAGCTGAGCCTGTCAAGACTGCGAACGACTACTAACACCCTCCAGGGGAATCATGCACGTCTTTTCCAGAAATACGGACCGTTAATCAAGTACGAGACAATGGGTAAGCAAAACTACTTGACGAACGATCCTGCTATTGCGACCGTGGCTTTCCAAGAATCGGCGTTCTTTAGCAAACATATTACTCCTGAGCATCCTTTGGTATATTAATCACCATCCGCCTATCCCAATCTAGCTAACGCGTGATAGGCGGGTATCAAAGACAACAGAGCATTGTTCATTTGCGATACCGACACGGATGCATGGAGGCAAGCCCACAAGTTCATCCCACCTTCCATGGCGCCCAAGGCAATCAGACATTACACACCCCTGATGGAGGCCTCGGTGAAGGACTCATTCAAAGTTTTCGACCAGCTTGATGAGCAGGATGAAGCATGGAATGTGTACCAGTACATGCTGAAGCTTGCGTCTCAGACCGTCTTCAAGTTCGCGCTCGGTTATGACGCTCATCATTTTGATCATCCAGATTCACCACTAAGTGAGCTGGTCATCTTGATCGCCCAGTCACTGTCTCTGAACAAGAAGGTCGCGTCGCGAGGTGCGTGGTACGCGAAGCTGAGTGCCATCCCATTTACAGCGGCATACGACTTGGACAAGATCAGATACAGGCTATGGACCATTCTTAACCAAGCAATCGATCAAGCGCCAAAAGGAAGCAGCGAAGATGACCTACCATTACAGACCGCAGCATTGGGAGCCAGCTGTGTAGTCGATTATCTCAAGCGCGCCACAGACGACAACGGCAACAAGCTGCCTCGTGAACTCGTTATTCCCAACATGCTTCCCATTGCCGGCGCCGGCTTCACTACTACCTCATCCCTACTATCATGGCTCCTCTACTCCCTCTGCGTGTACGAAGGCAACCAAGACCGTCTCCTCCAGGAACTCGTCGACGCTGGCGTAAACGAGAACACCAAATGGACCCCAGAACTCTCCGACGGCCTTACCTTCCTCGACAAGTTCGTAAAGGAGACTCAACGCCTGCACAACCCTTCGTTTCAACCTGGTCGTACTGCAAAGGTTGACTGTATCGTACCAGGCGGCTACAAGCTGCCGGCCGGCTCCGTCGTAATCTGCGCCCTACACGCCATCCACAACAACCCACAGATTTGGTCGAACCCCGACCGTTTCGACCCCGACCGCTGGGGTACTGAGGAAGTATCCAACCGCCCCAAGAACTCATATATGCCCTTCGCCACCGGCCCACGTAGTTGTATTGGTTTCAACTTTGCGCTTGGAGAAGTCAAGGTGCTGTTACCGGAGTTGGTGTACCGGTACGAGTTTTCTAAGGAGGGCGAGGAGGCGGTGACATACGATCCCGAGTTCCAGCTCATCAGGCCCATGAACTTTTATGTCAGGGCGAAAAGGAGGACGAGTTATCCTCAGCCAAGTCCGGGGGCGAAAAAGATTGCGGTGGAGTATGCTGAGGGGGAAGAGAAGCCTCCAATTTAGAATTAGAAGGTCGACTGTCGCACTGGGTTGACTTGCGAAGAATATTATGCATTTTTTGTTCACTACTTGACTTCAGTCAACTAATGTTACGCATACTATATATGTGATAGTGCTGATCAAGAGAATGATGAGGTTAAGAATGATCCAAAAGACACTCAACATGGACATGATGACAGCGACGTTGTGGCCGGCTCAGTCAGTTACATATGCACTACTAACTTCTAAACAACATCAACCCAGCCTCCTCAGCGTCCACACCGCCCTCGTCTTCCTCACTCTCCACGTCATCATGCTCCCCAAGACCCAATCTCTGCCCAAACAAACTACTAAACAACTCGTCTCTCTGCCTGTCACCCCATTCGCCCCTCTCTTCAGGCGCCATGAAGTTCTGCAACTTCTCCTGCACCGTGTATCGTAGCCTTCTTCCTTTGCTAGCCTTTGTGTCGACAACCTTTTTCGTCTTGGCTTCGCGCGCAACTTGCCACGGTGCTTGTACGACAAATTCAGCGGTTCCGTTTGCGTTGAGGTCGGCGGAGCGCTGCTCGAGGAGCTCTTTGAGCATCAGGCCGTAAAAGTCGGCGTCGTCGTAAATGGCGGGGTCAGGTTGGGCGGCTTTACCAGAGGATTGGAGGGGCGCGCAGGAGCGTGGCGTTTGGGTGCGGGTCACGAGGTGGGATGATGTTAATTGCGAGTCGAGGACCTCAGTTAGGGTTTGCTGTGCGGATGCGTTGAGGCGGGCCTTGTTATTCGCGACTGTTGTTGCTTTCGTCTTGTTTGACCAGCGTTCGAGCACGGCCTTGCGGTGTGGGAGAGTTGATTTCTCGCTGGCTTGGATGTTGGCCCAGATCTCGGACGAAGGCGTCGCAGAGTCGAATGTTGTGCGCTTCCGCTTCTGGCCTGTTCGCGACTCTTCCAACGAGAGTCGGAGGTTGGTAAGGTTGTTCAGAAGGGTCAGCGCAGCTGTCTCCGCTGCCTCAATGGGCGCATCTTGCGCAGTTTCCGTCTTGTAAGGCTCCGCGACCATGGAGTTTGTAGAGATTAGTGCCTTTTGAAGGCGAATGCGCGAGTTGAGCAATGTATCGAACGTCTTCCGCTGGGTCTTCACCGCCTCTCCCTTGGCGACATCGGATTGCGTACCAGCGGCGATTGTTGACGTGAAAGACTTGTTCGCAGACATGAGTTCGCGAATAGTCGACGCGTCGGTTTGGGCTTCGTTGCCGGATTGATCATCCTCCGATTCTTCAGCATCGTTGGCATCTTCATCGCTTTCGCCTTCGTCTGCGCTTCCCATCTCCTCGTCCTCGTCCTCGCTGCTCATGTCTTCGTCGAAATCACCACTGATGTCTTCCTCTTCGCTCACGTCTTCGCCATCGAGATCTATCCCATTGATACCATCTCCCACTTCATCATCGCTCGCTTCGCTGTCCTCATTGTCGAATCTTTTGGCAAAAGGATCGTCGCTGTCGCTGTCCTCAAGCGCTTTGCGGTCCACCTGGCGCCCAGTGTACTCTGGGCCCAAAGGCACCTCGACCGGCTTCCTTAATTTGCTCTTTCCAACCGTGGTGTAATGCTCCCGTCCAGCATTTTCATCTTCAACTTCTGATAGTTCGGCGTCGGAGCGGTCGTCTTCGCTGGAGCTCGGCGCAGGGTCGAGGAGTGACTCGGGGTCGAAATCTGGTGATCATGTAAGCAAAACCTGTCGCGCATATTTTCAAAGATCGTACCTTTGATCTTGGACTTTCCCATGGTGTACAAGTCGTTTGGGGTTTGTGTTGCTGGCAAACCGTGCTGGAAGAGAAAGTTCCCTCCGCCCCACAAAAAAGTTCAATGACATCGGCGCTTTGTTTCACCGATGCACGTCACCTCCGCGATCAGCTCCGCAACCATTATTCCTATCGTCAAGTCATGTTGAAGCCACGGTTATTCTCGACACTGCGATGTCTGCAGCATGAGAACCCTCTTGTATGGTCTGTGCTTCAATTCTCTGGCGCCATGGCTGATGTCGCGCGTAGGGTCTTCCGCGATCAGGCGCGCCTCCGCAAATGCCTCGGATGCAGCGAGGATTACCGCAAAAGAGAAACATCAAGAACGTGAAGAAAGTGATTGCTGTATCATCTGCTAAAGGTGGTGTTGGCAAGAGTACCATTGCTGGTATGCTCCATCAGTGCGAACGCAGCCAACACCAAAGCACTAAACCAACATCATAGTAAACCTCGCACTGAGCTTCGCACGACGTGGGTATAAGGCTGGAATTCTTGACACCGATGTCTTTGGCCCGTCAATACCAACCTTACTCAACCTATCCGGCGAACCTCGACTTTCAGCCAGTCAGTTCGTGAAGCAATCCGTTCTATAAGCAGCTTCTAATCTCATGGCTCAGACAATCAACTTTTACCATTGTCCAACTATGGTCTGAAGTCCATGTCGATGGGCTATCTCATTCCGGAATCAGCACCAGTAGCATGGCGAGGTCTCATGGTGATGAAAGCTCTGCAGCAACTACTACACGAAGTAGAATGGGGTGGTCTCGATGTTTTGGTGCTTGACATGCCACCAGGCACAGGCGATGTCCAGCTTACCATCACCCAGCAGCTCATCTTAGACGGCGCGCTCATCGTTTCAACACCCCAAGATCTATCACTCAAGGACGCTGTAAAAGGCGTAGAGCTATTCCGTAAGGTAGACGTCAAACTACTCGGTCTGGTTTGCAACATGGCGGGTTTCAAATGCCCTGGTTGCGGTGATATTCATGAAGTATTTGGGAATATGGACAAGATCAGAGCGATGTGTGGGGAATACAACCTGAAAATGCTGGGCGAAATCCCATTGCATGCAAGTATCAGCGACGATGCTGATCGTGGAAAACCAACCGTGGTAGCAGATCCGGATGGAGACCGAGCTATGGTGTTTGGGAAGATTGCGCAGGAAGTGGAGGGTCTCATCGGACTGGGGCGGTAGGCGTCCGTACATAACAAGAAGCTGCTGTTCGACGAACTCGCTGCTCCGGATTTTCTGAAGCTACCGAATGATGACCTTACTTGTGCACCGCGTCATTTATGCTGCGGCTGTATGTGGCTTATCCGTTGTAGGTAACGTCCAATCTTCTGCAATACCTCAAAATAGCTAGCAAGACTCTGTTCCCTCCAAGTGACCCGAACTTTCATGCCGGCCGTTATCAGACGATCTGAAGTACACCTCACCGCGTTCAGAACCTCGTCAACCTTGTATCTGCAGCCGAGATTATGATATGCAATGAGAAGTCGCGGCGGAGTTCCTTCGTCTCAAATATGAGCTGAAGATGTTCGCAAAATATCTTTGCCGGTCGAAGTGGCCTTGTGAACAGGTGCGGCTTCGTCCATCTACCCCTCTGGGGCTTCTAGTCTTTCCTGTCACCCGCAATCCCACTAAGAGGTGTCGCAAGTAAGCCGTGCGCAAGTATAACCCAAGCGAAGACTTGTTCGCCGAGCCAGGTATTTCGAAATTAGACACCCAACGCCATCGAGTTGTGGACGTGAAGGGTGTTGATGCGAAATCACATCGCCACAATCGCATGTGTCATGTATCGCGTGAATGTTCAATCACCCGAGAAAATGCAGAGTTTTGACACAGGGCGTTGTGTATTAGTGTGCGGCGCTGGGCATAACTAGCACTTTATTCATCTTGTTTAACGGCTTCTACGACGACTTTGCCGTTAACCTAGATCCACATATCTATATGCAATCTTGTCCGAGTAGCGCTGGTACATAGCGTGTTGATCTTCGCGCGCCGACAACCTCTACTGGTACTCGCCGACGCAGCTCGCGTCACGTGATACATATCATTTGTCAATGCTGTGAGGTCTGTTTCGATATTGATATGGCTTCTTTTGGCAAGTAGATTTCTGAATAGCTGCTGCTCATCTGTGTACATAGTGTTGCTGCATTGACGAAGGGCCCATTGACAACCTTGCGAGGCGCATCACGCTAACACCTGCGGGTACAGCGTCCGCTCACGCGTTCAGACATGCTTCAGCACTAGACATCAGCCATGCTTTTCCATCTATCAGAAACACCTGCATAGCTAGCACGCATCGTCTAGCGCTGAGGTAATAGATGGGTTCATGACGACTCGCGACAATTTCCGGTCAAGCTTCGTACCAACATATACATGCAGGTCAGGTATACGCATGCGGTCCACACTTGTACCTTGCTGGTGGCTGCTGCGACTTTCCAGATCGCGGCCCAGTCCAGCAATTGCATATCTTCAAGCCGGTAAGCTATGCGAAGAAAGTTGAATGATTAAAGAATAGCGGATACTTCTACCTCGAGCGTGGTTCAATCATCCGATCGGTTTGATGACCTCGGTGGCAACGTCTGACAGGTAGTACCCCGCAACAACCCCGCACAGTATTTAGCATGTTTGCAAATCCAACCAAGGCGTTACGGTCACGATCGTTCGCCCCGTGGTATGGGATCCTACCCATTGGTGCTCTGTATAACCAAGCAGGGTTAAGCAAGAGTGTCGATATTGGCGACTCATACGTTCCGCGCCTGACGCTTAGTGAGACAGCAACAAGCCCCTCTGTAGACTTGTAACCTTCCCTCTTGAACTTCGCGGCCTATAAATTCCCCAGAACTTTGCAATCACTCCTCGCACTCTCACCCTACAATAGCTCTCGAAATGGCACCGGATCTCAACACCTTAGAAAGCCGCGAAAGATGGGACTACTCCACGCCTGGGTCTGGCGGCTACACTGTCCCGGACATTGTCTACAATGTGCGTCGAATATTTTTCAGTTCTAGTATGTCTACTGATGATCTTGAAGGATCCCTCAACCCGAAGGCTGAAGGTCGTGACTATTGGAGCTGGCTTGTCGGGCATTCAGATGGCATACCAGATCCAGAAACACACGCAGAACGTCGAGCATGTTATATATGAAAAGAATGCAAACTTAGGAGGCACGTGGCTTGAGAACAGATACCCGGGTATGGATATAGATTCATCATCGCCTGAGAGAAGCTAAACGTCCACAGGATGTGCCTGCGATATTCCGTCGCATGCCTATACCCTTAATTTCGCTCTGAACCCGGACTGGCCGCGTTTCTTCTCATATGCTCCTGATATCCAAAAGTACTTGGAGAAGGTCTGCGACGTATTCGACTTGCGCAAGTACATGAACTTCAACACCGAAGCTGTTCGAGCCGAGTGGCAAGATGAACTGGGTAAATGGAAGGTTACACTCCGTCAGAAAGCACCATCCGGTGAAGAAAGAGAATTCCAAGATGAATGCGATCTTCTTCTCTACGCTTCAGGAATTCTGAATAACTACAAGTGGCCTGGCATCAAAGGCATCAACGGTTTCAAGGGTCGCATTGTTCACACTGCAACATGGCCGAATGACTACCAAAATGAGCAATGGAAGAACGACCGCGTGGCCGTCATTGGGTCTGGGGCTTCCTCTATCCAAACCGTGCCTAACATGCAACCGCACGTAAAACACATGGATATCTTTGTCCGCACCGGCGTATGGTTCGTTCAAATCGCGAACAACTTCGGCCAGAACAAAGAGTATTCACAAGAAGAGCGCGAAGAATTCCGAAAAGACCCTCGGAAGCTAGTCGCACATGCCAAAGACATCGAGAACCAGGTAAACGGACTTTGGGGTGCTTTCTATACTGGGAGTGAAGCACAAAAGGGCGCTCAAGCCATGTTCAGAGAGAGAATGAAGGAGTTCATTAAGGATGAGCGACTCTTGGAGGGATTCACGCCCAAATTTGAGGTTGGCTGTAGGCCATCTCTTTTCCATGGTCAATTATATCTGCTAACTTGCCGCAGGCCGTCGCATAACCCCAGGCGATCCATACATGAAGGCCATCCAGGAGCCAAACGTCGACGTACACTTCACTGCGGTCAACGAAATCACCGAAACCGGCGTCGTCGGCGCTGATGGCATCGAGCGTGAAGTCGACACCATTGTCTGCGCCACCGGCTTCGACGTAACCTACCGTCCCCGCTTTCCCATTATTGGCAAAAATGGTGTAGATCTATACAAAAAGTGGAAGAACGAACCTGAAGGCTATCTCGGCCTTGCATGCCCCGACATGCCTAACTGGCTAATGTTCATTGGGCCAACCTGG
>JAESFQ010000455.1_pt1 | contig 14939 bp, 25 predicted proteins | sample 9269431 | NCBI WGS metagenome assembly JAESFQ01 (sample SAMN14502588, study PRJNA617103) | algae metagenome | isolation source: Plectolyngbya sp. WJT66-NPBG17 and co-occurring heterotrophs from well... | place: USA: Mojave Desert, Joshua Tree National Park, California | collected 2006-08-06
TCCACCTTTGCGCGTGCGTGCAACGACGGCGTTCTTCCAGTGACACGCACTCCGCTTACCAAAGCGTAGGCTCGGACCTTAGTACTCTGTACCCTGCCATGCCCGCTGTGTGAGACCCGCCCACCCTGTTCTATAGACGCCTCCTAAATCGTCGTGCTCCCTTTCGACGCGCCGAAGCGACATGCAGCTATTGCTTGGTATACGTATCGGTCGCGATGTGCTCGAGAGCACGAGGGCGTTGTACGAGGAATCAACGGCGAGTCTGCGGAGCTGTCGGGCGGCGCGATGGTTCATCTCTATAGCATGGAAGCATTCGTCCTAGGTATAGTCGTCTCTTGCACTGCGTCTCGAGGCTGCACCGTGGCTGGGTGCGCTCGTTGACATGAGCCAAACGCCGAGGCCTGCAAACCTAGCCCTGCTCCCAATCCAAGCCGGATTTAAGGGTATCGCCGAGCCCTTGGCAAAAGTGGTGCACAGCCATACAGCCACAGATCCACCGCTCGTTACAAACATAGCGACAGATCTTAGCGAGCTTACGTGGCGCTGAGCTAATGAATCCAAGGTTAGATGTATTGTATGCCACGCTAAGGTCGTTGCGCTTGGCGCATATGCTCCGATGCGGAGAAACTCCCGGAAAGCATACACACACGACTTGTCATCCTGCAAGCTTAGAGCAACATGCTTGATCGATTAATCTACCGTCCTAGCGCTCCGAGATCAGCAGATGGGCAGACGGCTGTAGAAAAGTAGGGGTATAAAGCGAAGATGGCTCCGGATGCCGCGTATGAAACGATCGACAGCACGACCAAGCTTGTGTACTTTCGCTGCTGCAAGCTGGTGGTCGATGGAGAGACCTTTGACGGACAACAATGCGTTGGGCATGTTCCTGCAAATCTGTGCGGGAGAGAAACAAGTGCTTGGATCTGGAGTTCATCTTGGTGAGGCGGGTTTCTCGCTTATAGGGGATGGACGTTAGTACCTTCACTAAACAGGCTCTACAAGTGACGTACGACCCCACGCTCAGATTGGTTGCTGCCTTCACGTCTGGATTGGCCAGATCCGCACGTGAAGGGTGGCGGCCGCGCGACTTCACCGCGACAATCAACTCCACTTCACCGTAGATGCAGCAGCTAAGTATAACTACGTACTCGCAAGCTCTTCCATTCAAATCCTTCAAGCCTTTATCATCTTACTTTATCTTCATCCAACTCTCTGCCTATCTTAGCAATAACATCACCTTCACTCTATCCTCAACGTCTTCTTCCTCATCATGGTCTACTACGCCACTACCAACCAGCTCAACCAGGCGTACGGCCACATGATCGGCGTCCACGACGCGGTCAACACCCTCCTTCGTCCAGACAGCGACAACGCTCTCGCTTTGGCCAACCTTCGTCCTAGCCAGAGTGTCCTCAAGATTAGCGCAGGCTCTAGCCAACTTATCACCATGGCCAAGGGAAAGATCGACAACGGCTTCTGTGTCACAGTCGACGCGGTTCAAGGCTTTATCGCTACTAACATCCCGTAGGCCCTTCGTCGCGCTGGCCTCTCCGTCTCTCCCTCTAGCACGCCTAATCGGGACGTCTATCTCCTGTGCGCCCTTGCTACTAATCTAGACTTCAGCGCACGTATCCGCGCTCTGCCTAGAGCTCCTTAAGATGGCTTTAACTGCATCTTCGCGATGCACATGCTCGGCACCGTCCCCCCACACCAGCGCTGTGACCTCCTTCGTACCTTGCGCCGCCTGCTTAAGCTAGATGGCTTCCTCATTACCAACATGTTAGCCCGCTTTAGCCCTGGCGCTCTAAGCCCCGCGGATAATAGCGTTCCTGTTCTCTTCCGCGATAGCAACTACACTAAGGCGCCTAGTTCCGTTGTTGTCTTCCACAACCAGGGTACTGTCGACACTCCTCTTAGTGCTACTGCGCCGCAGAAGGTTGTCTTCGCCTTGCTTTAAACGTCACCTAATCAACTCTAGACTACCTCCGCTCAACAGGCGCGCGAGGCTGCTACTGCGGCTGGCTTTGCTGTTTATTCCTGTCTCGCGATTAGCAAGGGCAACGTATTTGGCCTCCCTAATCTCCCTAGCTCTCAAGATTAGGCGACCCTTCACGCTATGCCTCCCTAAGTGCTCCTGCGTTAGCTCTAGCCCGCTACGTTGCAGCAAGGTTACAAGTGCGTTGGCTGGGCCGCCTTCACTAGTAATTAATCCGTCGCTAAGCAAGAGGGCTTCTTCATCGAAAGTGCGCAAGAGTTCGTTTAGACCTTTGTTTAAGCCTTCCCCCCTAGCAAAGGCAGGGCCGCTAAGTGTAAGCAGGTGGGCTCTTTGGTGAAGTTGGGCAAGCTCTAGGCAGGTGGGTTGGCGTCTAGGAGGTAGCTGAGGTATTCTAGCTTAGTTTCCCTGCGGTCCTTGTTCGCGAGGATTCCCTTAGCTATAGGATGTAGAAACATAGCCTTGTAATAGACAGTATGACTTGGAAATCAAATTCTGCACCTTCTCTTCCTGTCTCTTCCATGCTAGCTAGCCTGCCTATCGTAATAGTACAAGGATTAGCTAAGATAATTCTTGCTAAGAGTGACTGTAGAGGTTAAAGTGTTAGTTCTGCAAAGGGGCTACATGTGCGAGATGTGCGAAGGGTGAAATCTTGATTTAAACAAATAATGGGTAGCTAGCGAGTTTGGCGATTTTGGCGAATTGCGCAGTTTTGGCGATTGGCGGAAGCGAGGACAGTAGCTGACGGTGCGTGACGGTGCGAAATGGCGAATCGCCGGCACGCAGCGCAGGACGCCCAGTTAGCTGTGTTTTGACACAGAGTAATTTCCAACTTTTCCTAACGTAGAGACGCTAGTTTTAAGGTTAAGTTTAGAGCTAAGGTAGTAGCTCTATAGAGAAAGACATGCTTATTGTAAACTAATCCATCTAATTAGTGTAATACAATGACGGCGAGCGCGCAACTTCACAAAGCTTCACACCCTCCCCAGGCCCCTCCACCCAGTTATCCTCGATCTTGACACCAGTCAGACACCACTTCGCCTTCAACACCATGCCAAATCCCAATCCCTCGCCACTGTCATCATTCCAAGAAACAACAACAACAATCTCCAGCTTCAGCGACACAAACACCACCATAAGATCAAACTTCAACAGTACAGCTCTATGCACTCTACCGTCTCAATATTCTGTCCTTGATAGGTATGAAACCGAGCTATCCGACGCAGAACTCACGCCCCAACCAAAATACAGCCAGCTATTCTGTACCTGCGCATCATCTTCAGTATCCAAATCTCGTTCCATTTGGATATGTTTGCCCTGCAAACAGCGTTCCAACGCCGTATGTTCCAGGCCAAAGTCCACTTCCAACGCCTTATGCGCCGGTGGCATCGTCGATTCCAGGCAATTGTGATTAGAGAATCCCACTTATTCCGCTTCCAAGCCACGATGTATTGCCTGGCAACAGCGTCCCAAGGCCCAATGCCAATAGCAATCGTGATATTCCTGGCGAGGATGCGGTGGGTATGAGTGGTATTCGGAGGAGAGGTGGGAGTGGTGTGCGCGATGGATTTGTCGCGGGCGGAAGAGATCGACGAGAGGAGGGAGGTCTTGGACAGGATGCGACGGCCAGCGCATCCTGTCAAAGCGTTGGGGGGGCGAGTATGGGTGTAAATGTAGGCGGCGCAACTGTTTCTGTTCTGGGTAAGCACTCTTGCGCGATCTCAAATGAACAAGTGGGTGGTGGAGAGGTCGCAAAGGTGCGTCTCCATCGCGATGAGCGCCCAGATGGCAGACCCGGGAGGATAGGAAACCTGTCTCCTCGAGCAAAGAACAGCGATATGTTCCAATAGTGGTGTAGTTGCGATTGGATGTGGTTTTGGTGGTAGAGTCGCCGGACTCGAGGTTGAGTTCAGGGTGTCTAAAATTGGAAAAGTGCGCAGTTTCTGCCAAGTCGCCAATTGATCCAGCCAACCAGAAGTCAGCAACATATAAATCTCACTTTTTGCATGTAGAACAGATTATTTGAATGTCAGGATACCATTAAGTATTGTTCGAGTTTGGAAACTCCATCATACTATATACCAACCACTTTCTCATGTCCATCTACCTCAGGCGGTCTCGCCCTCGGGCGGCCTCACGCTCAGGCGGCACCAGCAGCATTCTCGTCGTCATCGGCAGACAGGTCAATGACCTGGGAGGAGAGGGCGGGCGCAGGAGCTTGAACTGGAGCCTGCACCCGTCCATGCAGTCGGGCATAGGTGCGGCGGTAGATCTGGCTTATCATGAGGTGGCCGTGGTGGTGATGAGCTCCCAGTTATGAATAAGGACCTCGGTGAGCTGGATGCCGCTGGCGGGGATCCTATAGCAGTGGCTCAACAGGGAGGTATGGCGACTCCACGAGGATAGCAGTAGTCATATGTCACTGGAAACGTGAAGCAACTCCAAGTGTTTGATCCCGGGCAGTCTCAAGGAAGGAAAGGTTGTCTTAGGCAAGAACAGTGCGAGTCTTCCGCGCCAATTCATAGAACCTAGACTAGTCAACGTTGGAATCAAACCAAATGATCACGCGATATGCACCCACGCCTCACGAGCAACCTTCTCAACTTTCTTCTGCTCCTCTTGAAGCACTTTGTACGTATTACAAAGACCAAACCTCGCAAGAACCTCAACAACCCGCCGCCGTCCACTATTCCCCTTTACATACAACCCAAGTTGTCTTGTAAGGTAGTTTGATGTCTTGCGCGACCGTCGTCGCAGCACAACTGCTGTGAGGAGATGTATTTAGGCAGAATGGTTAGGCTTACGACCGTTGTTGTATGAGGCTTTCTTTGACACCTGCTTATTGCTGAGCAGTCAGTTCAGAAGAGCATACCAGACAGGAGCTCTGTCGCTGATAAGCTGGACAGTAGAGGGAGGATGAAACTCATCCATCTTCCCACGCGCAGCATCAAAAGTGCCAAAGCTATCTTGCCCTACAGGAGCATCCAACTCAGCTTCAAGAACCTCAACGTCGATTGTTGTTCGCTTCTTATACAAGCCATGGAGCTTAGCATAGATCTTTGGGGGCTCTATTGCCTTGGCCATTGACTTTGGCACAGAGAAATGGCCCCATTCGATCCAGCTTTGCAGAATCTGGCGAACAGAAAGACCAGTACTCGCCATAGCCTTATGTATGATACCCCATTTCTCCACCGTGCGTACCTTCTTCGCTCGCTTCCTTCGACGCGACAGCACTGGCGTAGATGCTCTCTGTACCATCAGAGGATTCGTCGGTATCTTCTGACGCGGTTTCTTCATCCGATGCGCCTCCGTCATCCAACGCAGCTGCTTCATCCAAAGAAGCTGCAGAAGCAACTTCTTCAACGCGCTCATTTTCGTATGCGGCAAGGAAGCCAGGCGCAGGGCTAATAAGAAGGAGGATGCGGATGATCTGGGTAGCGAAGAGGGAGGTGGAGAAAGGCGCTGGAGGCGCGCGGCGCGCCACGAGGCTCAACAACGAAGGCGAATTTCGAGAAAAGAGGCTTGACAGATTGTCAAAGTTGGTGATGCGACACTAGAAACAGGGTTTGGAGTGTACAGAGCATGTGGTGGTGGAGCTATTGCCTATTGCTGTAATTGCCATACAAATTCTGGTGCAAAACAAGAGAGATCCCCCAAATCTGAGCCAAACTCCCTCAGACGGCAGGGACCTTGAGCCTTCGACTTCAACCCTATTAGTTGAAAAGGCGAGTGGGAAAGCGCTACGCCCTTCAGGGCGTAGCGCGGCAAGGTCCCATGCCGGCTGAGAACCTGAGTTAAGGATTGACGCAACGCGCCTAGCATTCCTAGGGATTAATGCGAAATACATGACAACGCTGCACAATGGCTGCGCACTGTTTTCATTTCACGATGCGTGAGGTAAAATTATCTTCTCTGTGCACACTCGTTGATTGGAAAGCTGACCATAGATAATCCGGGGTTCCATTCCATAGATTTTAGTGGGGCGAGCGCAAAACTAACCACGTGACTTTTAGCCCCTCTTCTGAACTGGCAGCCGTGTCTTCGTTGGGCAGCAACAAGCTCACACATCAGTACACATGCCAGCACACGTACTTATCCCTTGTTAATCTGAACTTCGTCGGGGCCAGCCAGGGAGGATACATTGGACGTTTACTCAAGGTGTTAGTATGCTCTCCAGTTCCATCCTTAGGGTACTGCCTAATATTAAGGTCAGTCGTTCCGAAGGCTGTTTTCAATCGGTGTTTGACATTCTGTGCTAAATCTTTGCCTAGGCTGTCCACAACTCGCGACCCCGCTTCACCTTTCCCACGACCCTACTTCCACGCGAACTCTGGTTGCTTCAGCGCATCCGCGCCAGACATCAAGGGCCATGGCAGGAAGCCAGATAATACCAGTCGACGACATCGCGCATGACGATATACAGCTTGAAAGCAAGGTTAAAGACTTAGTAAGATGGTCGACGCGTAGATCCATATATCTGCTGATCGTTCTGTAGACGGGAGAGGCGCTCACTATTGAGCCCGAAGATATACAAGGGTCAGACTTTCAAGAGATGGATAGTCAAGTCGGCGCGGTTCTGGTCAGAAAAAAGGGAGAATCTGGGGCTTTTAGAGTCACAGGCGGAGAGACGCAGAATGTCGTGACTGGTCCCAATGAGAGCGGCGTCGTTGTTGTCATAATAAAACGAGGTCAGACTGGAATGTGTTTGGGACGGCCTTCGATTCGGCGCTTCAAGAGATAAGAAAGGTATTCTCTTTAATGATATATGGGCTTTATGGTACCTTGCGTCCTCCAAAGGATCTAAACCCACACGCTACATCTCAGTGCCAGCTTCTCTTCCATTGCCTCTAAGATTAACATATTTAATAAATGCAACGCTTAACTCATAAGAGAACTCCAATTTGCCGTCGATTCCCAACGACGAACCCAAATTGATGTCAACATACGGCAAAGGCACGCCTTGATAAGGGCACGTTATTTGTAGTGGTGCTCGCCCATCTTGATGCTCTTTGAGGAAGTCCAAGAGGACTGTGAGGTTGAATTGCAGAACTGAATTTACTGGCTGCCCCGACAATAGTGGCGTATTTGCGTGATCGGCTGTTTCTGTCATCCATTATTAGTATACCAAGCACTGGCGGATAGCGACATAGAAATTGATGTGGCGTGGGCTTCGAGGAGAGTGTAGTCTACTTCTGACTGGAACCAATTAAATGAATATTATACAAACCTTTGGGGCTGATGTTGGGCAATATCTTTGTTACCAAGCTTTTGTATTCTGGATCTTGAGTGAACCTGTGTCTTTCGGCTATGCTTGCGAATAGTCCTGTGACGCTATCATCAAGCAGAATCTTGCGCTCTGCCTTACGACTCTGACAGAAATGCTTTGGATCGAAGTTCACGCCCGTGTTGGGGCTTGTAGAGAGGATGAAAGGTACGAATGTATTGGGTGCGTGCTCGGAAACATATCGATATATGGTTCGGGCTTTCTTGCGCTTGGACCTTGTTCGGCGTTCGCGGGGTTCCAATGGTGGACCGCGTGTCTGACGTGCCTGACGTAGGTCAGGTGTCTTGGGTGCGAAAGCGATGGCCAGTCGCTTTTCAAGATCTTTATGATATTTCTCTGGGATTCCTCGGTGTTGGCCTAGATCTTTTGAGATCCGCTCATAAAGTCGTATACACGCCATTACGTGTAGTGATCCGAGTTGTAGAGTGCTCAAGAGAATTTGTTAGGGACGTTGGGGACGTTAGGGACGTTGGGGACGTTGGGGATGTTCAGGATGTTAATTACATAAGAGGGTAATATTACGTTGCACTAGCAGTGGCACAGTTAGCTCCACAGGGATTATGTTGCATTATCACAACGCATTAGTCTTAGCTCCTTTGTTAACGTCCTCAACGTCCCTAACGTCCCCAACGTCCCCTACGTCCCCAACATCCCCAACATCCCTAACATCCCTAACATGCACGTCTTGTAAGAGTTTCTACACAGTCAGGTATGGCATATGCATAGCTTTCGATTTTACGGCCTTATGTCTTTCTCAAATTAGCAATAGACGTTCGTAGAGTCGTTCCGTAGGCACGGGACCAAAACTTGCGTTCTTCTTGTTTAATCTACAAGAACTCATTAAAGAAGAAAGGCATAGTAGATAATCATTCTCCTCGGTAATAAAAAGCTACTCTCTGCCTCTCCAATTGAAGCGCGGATGTAGATACGAACTGTTGCACGCATTTTATAATTCTTCATGTCTGTACCGCATATTCTCGAGCTGAACAAACGTCTCTAAACATACTGAAGAAGACAAAGAAGCTTTCGCTGATATGCATGCCGATGGATGGACTAGTGCGATACGCACGCTGGAACATCCGCCACCTCTATCTACGCGGAGAGTAAAGAGATCTGCAAGCCCCTTCACACCTGCAGCACCATGGCGAGAAGTATGCCACTGCACGCGCAGCATCCTTCTGCAGGAACAGGGAACCTAGACGAAGGAAGAAACACCATCGAGCGTGTGCGTGGACGTGAGGGTATAAAACATCGCATGTTGACATCGTTTCTCCATCCCCAGCATCAGCTACCTGGCCTCTTCCTATCCCAATTCCATCCTGTATCCTCCATTCTCTGTCTTCTGCAGTACGATAGGTCGCAACATACTGGTTCTCTACCGACTCGTTCACTCCCGTCCATCTCCAGCATTGTACGAAGCGTTCGAGATAGCCTGTATGTGAAGCATATTGGTTATTCGATCTTAATCTAAGCGTTCACATCCTGCAATCCTCCATTCCTCAGCCTCATACTGGTCTTTCACGTAGGGACTTCATCGAACGCCGTTCTCTTTTTCATCAGGCATGCGTGGAGCCTACAGTGTCTCATAATTACCACTATATTCAAGCTCGGATGCAAGTCAATCGTCCTCTGTTCACTCCTCCACTGACAACCCTAGCTCCTCTTTTTGCGTTAGTAAAACATCATAGGCGAGCCGACTCTCTTCGACAACTTCAAATATCGGCATGGCAAGCCAACAATCGAACTCTTCCAACACTTCAGGGACTGCCGCGGCAGGGCAAGCAAATACTAGTGGCGCAAATGGAGTCAATTGCCAGAACCAGGAGTGCACAACAAACAGGGTTGGACAAGCTTCGCAACAGACGCCGGTATTGGTGAGTGCTTTGCGAATCGGTAACAGGTCTGAGGCAACGGAACTCGAGCCTTTCACGCAGTATAATAATACGGAGGAGAGGCGTAATAGAACGAATTGATTTGACTTGGTAGTCCAAAGCGCTCTAGCCAATGGTAGAGGAGCGTTCTTGTGCCGAGAATCTAGTTACGTAGCAATGCCCCGCACCGCCACGTCTTCCGTAAAGCTCACAACCTGCCCTTTCGCTTCCTCCAACTTCTGATCTCCAGCATCGCGACATCAATTCTATCATGACCCCTTTTAAGGTCTTACCTACAAGTTTTGCAGAAGAAGCTCTCGAAATCTCCGAAAATATCGCTTTGCTGTCTCACGAGCAATGGGAGGATGTGCAAGAGGGATACTTGTATCTTCCAGGAGAGATGACGACCACGTTCAGAGAGAAGCTGAACGGGAGTATTGTATGATGTAGAGGGTTCAGCATTAATGAGGGTATTTGCTAATATAGATACAAGGTGCGAGAAGTCCAGCGCGCTGTTAAAGAATCGATGAATGCGAAGATAAGGAAGGCGCGGCCCGACGAATACCAACTTTCACCAACCGTTCTCAAAGCGCGGGCTATAGCTCAACAACAACCTAAGTGGCTTCAGACTTCAGAAGACGAAGTTGTTATCTATCAAACTCTACACAAGCCCAACCAGTGCGCAAAGCTACAGATCCGGGGGAAGCTAAGTAAGGAGCGCTACACAATTGACTTGCAGCATGGCGAAGTCATTGTGATTGTCGGAACTGTAATTTTTCTCCCAGAGCCATTCAATAGCCCCTTCCTCATGGAAAAATTATTCGCTGAGCTGGCAGATAGGTAGAATTAGTATATGCCGAACAGATCGAGCTCTCCTATCGTCTGATCCCCTATGCGCACGTTTTTCACATATAGAGAAGGTACGTCGTCTACCGATTGTATCGCATCGTGGTGGTCTTCACAAGAAGACTGCGGGATATCTATGACGGGTTAGCCATGCGACGATAGTTGACTGATAATCAGAAATACCATTCGCTCCAAGTCTGGTGTCCTGCCAACTTGATGTAGGTCGCGCAGATTTGGCTCTTGTTGACGACCGTTCTAATCCGTCCTCACGGCCGCCTACGGAGACAGTAGCTGAACTATTCATGACCCCTTGAGATGTTGGAGAAGGAATGGTTGACGAATACGAATGCTCAAGTCCGTCCTGGCCAGAGGGCTGTGGAGCATGGGAGTCGTGGTCGTCGGCATCTACACTACTGATGGTTGCCGAAGCGGCTCCAGCATCGCTCACTTGCTCACCTGGCAACATGGTAAGACGATCGTTCATGTTGTGCTTTTCTTGTTGAATTGGCGTTGAGCATACTGTTGGAGGTTGTTCGCCTTCATCTTCGGAGACTCTCCGCCGTTTCGCGGTGTTCATGCATGTCTCTGCAGCGGTACAATGTGGTTGCTGGTTGTGTAGAATATGGTGGAAGGGTATGAGCTCTGGCAGACCAGGAGACAAGGTATGGCAGGGTGATACGACATTCGCTCTCGATACAGGTCCACTTGGTGGTTGCGAAGTGCGCCTGAGATCTTCGCTATTGTCCATGCTGACAGGAGTCGGGAGTATCTCACCATCCTGGGTAAGTGAGTCTGTATCTACGTAGTGGCAAATAAGCTTCGTCAAACGGGTAGATCCTTTGGCGATATTGATTCTCTCCCAGCCTTGAGCCACAAGTCCGCCAATGAGTTCCTTTACTACAGTGAAATCCAAAGACCTGGATTGCTTTTCGATACAGCTATAGTGCTCTTTGCGGTAATTGCACAGTAGTTGGATGTCTTCGTTGCTAAGACCTTCTATGCTGCTGTGTGTTAGAAGTTGCGAAGGTTTAAAATTTCTGCACTTACTAAGAGCTGGGAGCGTTCATCGATAACAGAGAACCAGGACCTCCTGTTTCTAGAAGCTCGAGATGTCGACACGCATGAGAGTACATTTTACCTACAATGTTTCTTTTCTTCTTATCGCACTGGGAGATCAAGTCAAAAGCGACGGATTTGTTGCTTCGACCTTGTGAACCCTCTAGTGGCATGGTTTCCAATTGATCTACGGCATTTCCAAAGTAAAGAAGGTTGCACCGGTACAATCTTGGATCTTGCTTGGATGATATCCTCTCAAAAGTCGCCTTTACCAATGCAATTGGGGTCTCCTGGATTGAGCTTGCACTGTAGGCTCCGTCGATAACGACGGACTCTTGATGTTGGAACTCGGCGATATGTTGAGCAAATTTTACCACTCTCTTTAGTCTTTGCTCCTGACATGTAATGAAACGTTTGAAGTATTCTTCTGCTGAGGTCGTGGCGTTCTGTAGCTGGTGTGGCTGCGGCGTGGCTTGGACAGGGGCCCGGAGAGACTTGGCACATTTAAACAGCTCATCAGGTTCGAGCTCCTCCGGAAGAAGCTTGCAACACTCAACTACCGTTCCTTTCCGGAAGAAACGATGCATACATGCGAGCAAGGCCTTGATTGATCCAGTTATTCACCGTCTCTTGTCTCCAAGGGCTTACTTACGGAGTCTCTCAACACATCAGACGGTGAATACGAATCCACCGCTATTATGAAATCGCCCTGAAGCCCAGGGAATGCCATTTCTCTCGGAGAGGGGATGTTGAGGAGGATGTCTCAAAGGGGGTTGGGTTTTGATCCTGAAATCAGGATCGAAACCCAAACTACTTTAGGAATAGCTTCGCATGCACCAACAATTGTTACCCCTGCTATGCTAACCGACCTAGCGTTGGTACATCGCATTGCGCGCTCAGTGCTTTGGACCTCCACTCACCCGCTTGACCGTGCACTGCTGAAAAAAGTATCTTGGACGCACGTTGACGATATGGTGGCTGAGATACTCATATATCATGCGAGGCTAGGAAGTCCTTCACTGCCTTGCTTTACCGCCCTTTCAGTCCTTCACCGGTTGCCTTCCTGCACGAAAGGCCCGTACCCTCTGTTGGCCCCGAGGACAAGATGGCTCAAACTTGCAAACCTGCATGGGTAGATAAGCCTATCCCTGCTTCGTTTAAATCTAACTATTACAGGAACGGACAGTGGTCGCCATCGATGAGGATGATGATGGATGTTTGACCTGTATTAGGTCGATTCGATCATACTTCGGATCTTGGCTTATGCATCTCCTACCTGGAGATCGCAGTCTTGAATTTGCATGCGCCGGCGCTGCTCCGCCTGGAACCATTTCTCCGGCTACAACCAACATCGACACGGGACTACTCGTCCTCAAGGACAACGTAGCTACCTACCCACCTCGTACGTTGCTCCTACTCATATCAGTCATGCTCGCATCGTCGTAATGATCTTGACTGTATATATCTAGCATAGAAAGCTGACTTACCATAGAAAATCATGTACACAGAAGACCAGCAAGCGACACTGCCGCAGATCTGAACTCGTCTACGGGTCCACCACGAAGCAAAACAGCGCTTGCTCTTCCCAGCCCTACTTCCGAGACGCCACTTGTGCGAGCCGCTCTATCAGATGACACTTCTCTACGCACAGTTAAATTAGGCTTGCTCGTGCCTCCTAGGAAGTGTAGCATGTGCGAAGAGATATTTCGCCTTCCACACCTCTTTGAGTTCCACCAGGAGGTCCATAGAAGCCATAATCTAGTGGTCAAAGCGACGACAAGTCAAACATCTACGTCGAGCTACACTGTCAGTGTCATATCGTCTGCGGCATCGAACGCCTCTTCCAAGACATTCGTGCAGGAGCATCAGGACCAGCTCCCTCGAAGTCCAACTCTTGACGTTACACTACAGCCAAAGAAAGTGGCAGATACCTCTCTACTTGCTGAAGTCCACGAGGTACTCTGGATTGATCATGTGGAGGCAATTCCACAAGGTGTTTACGGGGTAAAGGTTCTCGTACGCAATTTGGACGATACAGTTCAGCTTATGCTAATGGTGAGCTTCTATGAGCTTCTTAAAAAAGAGGAACAGGTGAAAAGTATTATGGGTGATTATGGTTTCAACATCGCATTCTACATGCACAAGAAGGGCTATTCCATACCACCGGGTACAATTTGGATCAGCCATTCCCCACTTGAAGATGTTGTACCTGAGGAAGTTGACCGCCGTTTGCTGGAGTCAGGCGAAGATTGTTCGGCTTTGGCTCTACATGAGAAGAGCGATTAATTCATTTGAGCCATTCTTATCAGTAGCTATGTAATACAACTCTTTTCTTCTTAGCATGATTAACTATATCCACAAACGTCTGGCCACATCAGAAGCAATTCTGCCCATCAACATGCACCAGTCGTTTTTCGTGCAGCCATGCATGCAGTACTAATTCTTTGACATACCTAGCCGACCGGGGCCGCCTCATCGCGATGGTCATCCCGGATACTGATGCGCAAGCGAGAAGAGCTGCTTTGGTCCAGAATGCACGCTCTGTCACCGCTAATTCATGCGCTACTAGTAGTCCGCGTATGTCAACCTAGACCTGCACCATTATTGCCCTCGAAGCCACCAGAGAGATTTATTGGCGATGAAGGGGTGCCCAGACATGGTTCGTTGTGTTGGTCGGTGTTATGTCGTACTATGTATGCAAGAACGCTGCAAGTAGTTTCAATGTGGTGGTGTGGAAGAAACGGCACAAAGGGAATGGCAGATATTTAGCACTAAGGGCGTCAACCATTGGCCAGGACTTACCAAATATCTAACAAGGCTAAAGGATGTGTGCTTTGAAGCATGCTAGCTTGTACATCTAATGCATGCTGCGCGACCTAGAGCTCGCCGTGGAGAAGACGGCGCATGCATATGAGACAAGGCATGCAGCGCTGTTGGAGCTTCCCGAGAGCTCTGTTAATCTTAGCGCACTATCTTCGAAGCCTTCCGGAACTGGTATAACAAGACCATAAAGCGCTGTTGGTAATGTCATTTCTTTGTGTTAGCCAAACAATCTCTGTTTTTCCATCCCTTAGGACACGCAATTGCCTACATCACTGAGATCTTTCTCCTACAAATTCCTATTACTGGCTACTACTCAAACTATGCCACTCGCGGAGATTATCAACATGTGGAATTTCAAAGGTTAGTGGCCCTCGAATGTCGAGAGTATCACTGACAAACAGCGGTAATAGATCTGGATAAGACCGCAGCGATAATGACCCTGTACTTCAGTTTTACAGTTTTCTGTTACTCTCAGGCCCCAAATAACAAGTACTGCCGAGTCGGGGTTCTCATTTCTGCACTCCTGACGGGAATCGCATGGTACTTGTTTCCTGGGGGGAATTGGTTCGGATACCTCGCGGTGTGCCTCTTTATGGGAGTTGCAGCGGCTGTCATTAACCGGAGGAATTCTGAATAAGTCTCGAGCTGTGATGAGAGAGTACTGACGAACACGCTGGCACGTGTGTTTCTTTGCACATCGTTTTGCAATATCACGAAACAGCAGATATTACTGCCACTGCTCGTAGCTCGTGCGTCGATATAACGAGTAGTTTCTTTGTTAGAGGGCGCGCTGTTGCCTCGAGCGTGTGTACTTAGTAGCAATGACATAGCTATGCCCACAGTGGTAGCAAGTCCGAAGCCAGCCGTTCGTGAATAGCTTGGCTGGTGGTGTGGCACTCCATCCTTGGCCGCAATCGTTTCCGCCTTGGCTTGTCTCACTTGCTCTACAATTCAGTTATTCTAAAGCTGTAACTTCCTCTTCAGACAAAGTCATTACCTTGTCAGTCTGTTGACGTATGCTCGAATCACCCACTGCTTGGGCCTTTGTTTGTCCCCTCTCACAACT
>JAESFQ010000456.1_pt1 | contig 14934 bp, 11 predicted proteins | sample 9269431 | NCBI WGS metagenome assembly JAESFQ01 (sample SAMN14502588, study PRJNA617103) | algae metagenome | isolation source: Plectolyngbya sp. WJT66-NPBG17 and co-occurring heterotrophs from well... | place: USA: Mojave Desert, Joshua Tree National Park, California | collected 2006-08-06
TGCAATCACCAAGACAGGACTCTTTAATTCGCGCTCCAAGAATTTCAAGGTGGTATATGCTACCCCTCATCTCCAAGACATGTTCGCTACCAACCTTTCCCCAGGTCTCGACCGCAACAAGCGTAACGACTCTCTGGTACAAAGCTAGGCTATGATCTCACAACGGGCAACACTGCACATGCGAGTCGCTGCATCTCAACAGCGGGCATAGCTTCCACGATAAACGCATACGAATGCCCATCAATGCCTCCAACAGCCACCATCCTCACCAACGGATTACAACAAACGTGCCATGCCGCCCGCCGACACAGTCTCACCAATGGCGAGCAAACACAAAACAAGCTCGTCATCATCTCCCTCTCGAGACCACCCAGACACGCACATTGACCGCAACTCCGCAATCGCCCTATCCATCATGCTCTTCCTGATCCTCGTAGCCATCGCATGGTACCTGCGCCTCCACTTTGCGCAGAAGCGACAAGCAGACTTGGAACGACAGTTGCAAGTTGAGCAAGGACAGTCGGAGTCGGCGATGGAAAGTGTGACATGGAACAGCCAATGCAGTTCCTACAGTAGTCAAGAAACCAGCCTCGCCCAAACACGCAATCCATGCAAACCCAAAGCAGCAGTAACGAGAAAATCCTCCACCACCCCGTCCTGCTCTAGCGATACTTCAGGACAGCGGCAAGAAAGCGAAAAGAAGAAATCGCTCCGTTCATCTCAACAGCGTAGTAGCCAGGATACGCGAAACGCTACATTGGAACCTCACAACTCGTTCATACACGATGAGACCCTTCCGATGACGTCTACAGAAAGAAGACCCTCGTCGACGCACTCCCCGCGTCGTCAATCTAGCAAAAGCTTCTTCGATCCACTACGTTTACACAACCCCGTCTATGCCGTAGCAGTTCAACGACGAAGCTCCTCCTCACTATCACGCGATACATATGATAAGCGGTGGTGGAATGAAGTTGCCCCACGGGGGTCAACAACAAGTCCTACACGACGATCTTCAGTGTTGGAAGTTGTGCCAGAGCCGAGCGTTGCAAGTAGGGAACCAGGTAGAGGTAGTATTGGTAGTGCGCATGCGTCTTGGAAGGGGGGTCGCTGCGAGTCTGTCATATATGATTGGACGAGGCCTACGGATGCTGGGGCGCTGGCAAGGAGTGATATGGACTTTCAAAGCGTGACTTGGGATGGACAGCACAGTAAAACGGGTAGTGCAAAGAAAGAGAACATTCAAAGCATGGATTGGGCGTTGCTGAAGTAGCAAACACCAAGGAAAGGGCTGACCACGTCGCAAATGCAAAGTTCAGTCAAAATTGCAAAGAAGCAATTCATTTCTGCGTTTTCCTATCTTACGTACTGTGGTTGTAGGAGATTCTTTCTTTATTGAGAGCGCGAATTCGAAGCGCATCTCCTCATATGCCTTCTTACCGTCATTTGCTAACATTATTGCTTTCTGCTGAGAAATCCAAATTACAGGATGATCGTAGACCGTTCCTCGAATATGGTAGTGAGCTCAGACCAGCTAGCTGTGGACAAGTTTCTGAAAATTGACTCCATCGTGGTATCTTGTGTGTATCTCGCACTTGAGGGGGAAACGTAGAGTTTATCGCATAATCTCCTGGTAGATGAGAACTTTGGCATGTTAGCAGGTGGTCTAATGGTGGTGCGAGAATTTGTGCTTACGTTTCAGCTGCTCCTTGGTCAGGTTGTCCTTGTTCTTGTCAAAGTCGAAGAACTCCTCTGGAATAGGGTCGGCCGTCGGCTCGTCATCGGGGTCATGGTATGGCTCCAGGTATGGGTGCTTGAGCGCATCCTCGACCGTGATGCGCTTGACGGGGTTGAAAGCGAGTAACCGCTCTAGCAGGTCAAGCGCCAGGTCGTTGGTCTTGGGGAACATGGCCTTCCACGGGATCTTCTTCTTGAACGGCAGCGATCGAATGTACTCGCGAGCTCGGCGGGACTTGATGCCGTAGTAGTCCTCCATGGTGGGTGTGCCGAGCACATCAAGAATCAACGTAAGTTGGTGGTGGTCTGGTGATAATCAGCAATAGCTCTTAATGTAGGGTGTCGGGGCACTACTTACAGTCCTTTCCAGGGAATAGAGGCTTTCCACTAAGCATCTCCGCTAGAATGCATCCTACACTCCATACATCGATGGCCTTTGTGTACTCCTTGAAGGTGAGCATAATCTCGGGTGCACGGTACCAACGCGTCGCCACGTATTCCGTCATGAAACCCGAGTTGTCCTCGGTCGAAGCAGCTGATCGAGCAAGACCAAAATCGCAGACCTTGAGATCGCAGTTGGCGTTGAGGAGCAAGTTGGAAGGCTTGAGATCGCGATGGAGAACGTTTGCCGAGTGCATTGCCTTCAGCGCGCGCAGGGTCTGGTAGATGAAGTACTGGCAATGGTCGTCTGAGAGCTCTTGTGTGCGGATGACACGGTGCATGTCCGTCTCCATGAGTTCCTTTGTATAGTATTAATAACGGTCGATATGGTTAGGTTCTGGATTCACAAACCTGAATCAGGTAGACTTCGGTAAACGTCTCGTAGTTTCGAGGCTTCTGAATATCGAGAATGGAGATGATGTTCTCGTGGTTGAAGTACCGAAGTAGCTTCATCTCTCGTAGTGTTCTCAGACAGAACATGGAGTGGTCAAAGGGTGTAATCTTCTTGATGGCGACCTTCTGACCCGACGGCTTGTGCAATGCGGAGCTGTTGCACGATTAGCAGCTGTCTGGCTAGCACTGACAAGTGGAACCTACCAAACAACACCGTATGCGCCCTCTCCGACGACATCTTGGATATCGTATTGCTCTGATACGTTGAAAGAGATCTTTCTAGAGCTGCCGCTGCCCGCTGGTGGCATGTTGGCGGTTGTTGTAGTTGGTATGCGCTGCTGCGCAGTGGATTGGGTCAATTGAGCTGGTACTCAGTGATTGCGGGGTTGCGATTGCTCGATAGTCGACAATTGAAAGGCTAACGAGGCTGACGAGAATGCGAAAGCGGTTGTTGCTGAATCGAAATCTTTAAGTGTGCTTGTCAGCTTGGGATCGAGAGGGTTGTATGACAAGCATTGTTCGCAGAACAGCAAGCGTGTCTTGCGCGCGTTGGTGAAACAGCACTGTGTCAGACACTGGGTCAGCCCCACGTGCTGCCCTTGGAGCCGCAAGAAGTGTTCATGGCGGCAACGAGCACGAGAGCGTCCGAGGATGAGCTTCCGTGTATTTGCAGCCGCCTCTGCATCCATCTATCTAATTTGACTCACCACAGAAACGCGACTGCTCAGAATTCGAGACCTGTCCCGTACCAGGCTCGGCGAGATGTGTACTTGGTCGTGCCTGGATGATGTCGCTCGTCTTTAGCCGTTTGATGACACTGGCTACCGAGTGTTGTCGTTAACCAACCGATTGGAGCTGGAGCGGCTACGCTTCGGAGCTTCTCGAGTATGCTGGGGTGATGCCCGCGCAAGGTGGAGAGGGAGTGAGGCGGTGACAGAAGGAGACGGATAAGGTGGGGGCAGGGTCTGTTGTACTGCCAAGTCAGTCCCTGATGCGATCTCGACGTGGGAGCGGGAGGGAGGGAACGTGGCGACGTACCGTAGCTCGTGGCTTTCCGACGACGTCTATGTGAAGGATGCGTCTTCACACGGGGAGAGTGTCGTGTATGGCACAGGGACGGTGCGACGGCGGGCGCGCTTTGCAGGTGGGATGGATGGCGGGGTCGAGCAGCTGAACGCCAAAGGGGGACTCAGGTACGCTCTACGGCAACACTACACAAGGCAAGGGAAAATGCGCGTGAGAATCAGGGCTCAGCAACAACAATAGCAGCAGCATGCGCTGGTTATGGACTGCAAATATACCTCAGACCAGGTTGCAGCCTTCGTTTGGTGTCCGCGACGGCCGCCGCCATTCATGGCATACTTTGAGCTAACCGCCGAGGTGATCCAGCCATTGTGTGAGCTGCGCGAGTCACATTGTGTGCTTTCTGCGATATGCACGAGAGTCTTTCTCAAACATTCTGGAATCGTTTCGCTAGTAGAGGCTACCCATTCTGCAGATTTGCTTTTTGCTCTCCCCGCATCTACCCAATGCCCGTCCTAAGTCACTATCTTTCCCATCACCGCATCCCCCTCCTGCAGCAGGGAGGCTGCCTGTCGTCCATCTCGTCACCGAAGCTCGAGGCTCAGATGCTGTAGGGCCATGGGCTGAAACGGGCTAGTTGCAGGGGCCTAGTTCCACATCTGCAACGGCTATACTTAGCAGACCCATTATGAGACCAGCCTCACCCTGCCGGTGCGCCTTCGCCGAACCCATTGGTTCCCAGCCGTTCCTCCAACTCGACCACTACCAACCGTCCTATTCTTACTTCTTCAACCGTCTGGGTCCAAGGCTTCTGATTGCCTTGTCGCTACGCTGTACGCGCCACGCATCTGCATCGACTTTTCCTTGGCATCCGATTGGGGAGGGGGGGGTATCCATATTAGCCCGGCACATCGACAACATAGCTGTTTGACATCGAAGCAGCTGAGACTTCCAGAAGCTGTTTCAGATGGCCGCCGAGCATCACGGGCAGGATTGAGGCCTCCAACATACCTGCTTCCAGTGTCCCTGTTGACAGGTGCTGTCATCATTGCGGTCCAGATCTGTCCACTGTCCGCCGTCGTGTCACCGTGCTACACAGCTACTTGTGCCATGTCGTAGCTCCCAGCTCCATGCTTCTGGAACTAGCAACGAGCACAACTGCAGGGTCCCGCCACGCCGTAATGAAGACCTTGTTGTGCAAGGCGCACTCTGTAACCCTACTTTGCTCTTTGCCATGTCGCACGCACATCTCGCATCATTGTTGTTGCATGTGCCGGTGATTATTCAACAGCTATGCTGGCATGTGCAACAGGCTCAAGGCCCAGCTACAGCGATCTACACAGCAACACCTAAAAACAGCACTGTCTTCGGAAATGAATCATGTATGTATTGCAAGTCGCTAATGTCTTCAAAATCGTAACCGTACATCGCTATCGTAAATCATCCCACCAGCACTCAACGTATTTCCAAACTCCAAGGGAGCTGTCTTCCGTACCGTATCGTCCCATGGTTATCCCTTCGAACCCCTCAACCAAGCTGGTAGTCATGCCGATGCCAGCGTGCCCATGGGCGGATATTGTGTCCCTTGTTTTTCCACTCGAGGCGCGCATGTGCACCATTGCTCCGAAGGGACGCTCTCCATGACGCCGGCGACGTGTTTTCCGCAACCCCACCATGTGGTCTTGTCTGAGCGATGTTAGCAATGCTTGAAGAAAGAAGACAACAATGGCTGACATACTGCATGAGTCGCAGGAAGCCTTCTTGCACATTGTGAACGTTGGTTGTGGATATCGAAGTATGCGTTGTAGCCGAGACGGTGACGATCTGCCGATGAAAGTATGCCGAATGCAAAGAAAGTATGCCGAAACTTTAGAGTAGAGTTCGGTAGCGTGTAGTATAGTATAACAGTAGTACTCGATGCGTATCTTGGTAGAACGAGATTTAGGATGGGGGTCCAGCTCCCCAGGCCCTTATATAGACGTAACCCAAGTGACATCTCACCACTCCACCCCCTAGCCCATACTCTTCGCCGAAAACCGTCTCAGACAAGATACACTACCTACGCATCAGCTCATCCCGCGGTGAGGCATGCCAATTCCCCCGGGCTCTAGGGGACCATTCCTCCCATAAGACTGAGCCTCAGCCTCTCGTTCTCCGTCCCTGATTGGCTGCTTGGTCATTGGTCCGAAGCATAGTCGGCGACCACATTCGGCGAAGTACCAATCCGACGCGTTTTTGCACTTGTGCGGGTTTAGCCTGCGGAAGAGGCGTGTGTTGGAACCTATCGCGCGGGTCTGTTGCCGAGCCATAGAGAGAGAGGGTTGGAGACGGTTCTTGGGTTGCCGTGTCGAGTGAGATGTGGAGGTTCAGTCTTGTTTTAGTGGCAGCCCAGGCGTAGTGCATTCTGTAGGTGTGTTCCTTGATGCTGGGCCTTTGGGCTGGCGTGTGGACGTAGGGGAGTTTGGAATTTCCCATGGTAGCTTGGAAGACGTGCATACGGTATGATGAGGTGGCTTCGGCCTTGTTGCGCAGGCCCGAGTACTTGCAGTTTCAAACATTGTAAGGTTGTTCAAATGACACAGTAGTTAAACCCCGGAAGCCATGAGATTAGGAATTTCTTCGGTTCAAGAGCGAGGTAAATCATCAGTTACGAACAACATGAGCCAGACTAGAAATCTAACAAACACATGGCCGATCTATACGACGTCTGCTACCAGAACCTTTGCTTCTGCATGATCCGAAACGCCTCTGCTAGAGAAATGCTCCTGTGTCTAAGATTCGACCCTCGCGCGGCAGCTGCAGCCTACTTCGCCGACTAACTTTTTTACGATGCCGAAACCAGCTTCTGACAACACGCGCCTAGACCCATGTAACTTAGTCGAAGGTAATCTTGGTAGCTGCCTTGGTGTTGTCGGTATCTTTGTAAAAGGCGCCGTATGCACCGTGTTCCTTCTTCTTGACAGTTGTACCAAACTTCATCAAGTCTTCTGGTACGGGCTGGTTGGCTGCCTTGAGGACATTGATCAACCTAAGAATAGAGTTAGTAGTCTAGCATAACGTAGGCAAACGCGATAAGTACTCACGATCCGGAAAGTGCTTTGTCGTGTTCCGTGAAGAGCGTGATCGCCAACCCCTCCTTGCCGGCACGACCCGTCCTACCAATCCTGTGAACGTAATCCTCAGCTGTCAATGGGAACGTGACATTGATGACCAGTTTCACAGCCGGGATGTCAAGGCCTCGTGCAGCGACATCCGTCGCCACGAGGAGCGGCACATGGCCTTCCTTGAACGCCGCCAATGAGGCGCTGCGCTTCTCTTGGCTCAAATCGCCATGAATGCCACCTACGCGGAAGCCCTTCATGCGGATGAAATTCTCAATGCGCATTGCTTCCTTCTTGTACAAGCAGAAAACCAGGATACGGTCGTCCTTATTCGCGCCAGACTGGTATTGCTTGAGCAACTGCAGCAGACGCTGCTCCTTAGCACGGGGATCGACAACCTCGACGAGCTGCTTAATGCGCACATTGGCACGGAGCTCGCCAGATTGGTTGTCGCCGATCGTGATTCTGACTGGCGAGTTCATAAAGGTCGACGCGAGATCCCTGACGGAAGGCGGCCACGTAGCAGTAAACATGAGAGTCTGGCGCTTCTTGGGTGTCTGCGAGATGATCTGCCGAATTGCTTCCTCGAATCCCTTATCCAACATGCGGTCGGCTTCGTCAAGGACTACGTACTCGGCTTTGCTCAGGTCCGCTGAGCCATCGCCGATCAAGTCGTTCAGACGACCTGGTGTGGCGACTACAATGTGCGCTTTGCGACAAGCAGCAACTTGAGGGTCTTTTGGCACGCCGCCATACACGCAGACTACAGACAGCCCAGCTGGTGTCGCCAACGCCACCAACTGATCGTAGATCTGAACAGCCAGCTCACGCGTGGGTGATACAATGACAGCCTTGATACCCTTCCGTTTATCTTTAGGCAACGCAGCGATGTAGCGCACGCAAGGTACACCAAACGCCAATGTCTTGCCGGATCCTGTTTCCGCGACACCGACCATGTCTCTCCCCGAGAGTAGGAATGGCCAAGTCGCTGCTTGTATAGGTGTAGGGGCGCTGAACTTGGCAAAGAAGGCGCGTTGCGCTTCGTCTACCGGGAGGTACTTGAAGTTCAGGATCGGACGCAGCTTGCGAGCGGCAGGCTTAGGGTCTTGGATCGCCATGGTGTTTTTGGCAAGGAAGGCATCGATTTCGGCTTGAGGAAGCTGTGTCAGCTCCTTGCTCTCCTCATAATCTCCCGGTTCAGCGGTGGTCGTGTTCGTTGCTGTAGGCTCGGCGCTGGTTTCGACCGACGAAGGCTTCGAGGAGGATGCGGACTCGGTAGCTTCGCCCTTTGCCAATGCCTTCAAGCGCTTCTTCTCTGCCTTTCGCGCAGTCTTCGCTGCCGCCTTGATGGCTTCTTCGTTTTCTTCCGTAGTTTGACCATTCGGCTCGTCTACATCTGCTTCCGCCGCAGCCTTCAACGCTTTCTTTGCCTCTTTAGCCTCCTTCTTTGCTTTCTTTGCCGCCTTGCGCTCGGCCGTCGACAGGTCCTCGTCGATTTTTGGGCCATCTGTAGCCTGCGCATTACCGTTCGTCTCGGTCGCGTCGATTGAAGCAGTCTTGCTGAGCTTCTTGCTCTTGTCCTTTTTGCTCTTCTTCCTTGAAAGTTCGGGGGTGGTGGTCGCGCCGTCTTCGGCGACGACATCAGAGATAGGTCGTTTCCCCATCTTGTTGGTGAGCAATGCTACTTGCGGAGAAGTTGTGAAGGATGGCGGAAAAATGACTTTTTCGTCGGCGGTCGGTACTAGACACTATCGATAACCCCATCACTAGTCCTAAAGGGTTCAACCCGATTCTAGGCCAGCAAATCTCGCGTCTTCGATACCTCTTTTGACCCGGCGCATGTACGAAGTGAACTGTGCACGTTCTGTCTCTCTCAAGATAACCCAGTCACCAGATCTTTCGAATCATTGATGTAAGGTGATTTTCGCGACTTCGCGCTAGTCAGCACTTTTCCACAATCTTCCTCGCCGCAGTGAGCCATGACCAAAACAGTTAAACAACACAGATCACTTATCTCAAAACTTCGTGCGCGACCATGGCGGACGTGACAGTGCTGAGATGCTGGCCAGCCTGCGTCGATGCGATTGATTGGTCTCCAGACGGCATCATTGCATTAGCGTCGGATGAGCGCGTAGAGCTGCTTGTGAGTACCTTTCTGTGCGCATGTATATACTAAGCCACGTTTACTCATGGCTTGGTAGTTTCCGAACACTGTCGACTTCGATCGAGATCACCTTCTTCCGCAGTGGCAACATGTACCCCTCAAGGTACCTTTGTTTTCGACCGACGAGCTACCACTCAAAGAACCTGCGCCCATATCCAACTACTCTGTTGGGGAAGAAATATCCAATAGCGCCCCCATCAGCATAGCGTGGTCGCCGCCTGGTCTCGCCAAACATCGAAAGTGCGCGCTTGCTGCTCTGACTGCGAACTTAACGCTTTCGCTTTGGTCAGCAGAAGGCAAGCCGCAAGATGAAGCAAGCTGGACTCGGCGACTTATAGTCAACGATGCGCTCGTGGATCATTTTGGATACTGGGATGACGAACCTAGCCACGTGACGGGATCATCCAAAGAACGATTGCGGTTGAGAAGCCGCATACGAGCGTTCGCCTGGGCACCCGCTCTGCCTTGTCCGGAATCAGCTGGTGTTGTTGGAACTCACTTGTCATACGGCCCGCATATGTTAGCTGTCTCTAATGATGACAATCACCTAATCTTCTTGAAGATCGAATCACCGACGTCAACCTTCGGAGCTGAACGAGACTGGAGCGCAGAGGTGCTGACACATGAGTCTTTCGCACCGCCCCCGGGGACGATCTTCTCAGAACCCAATGTTTTCGAAGACATGATCAAACAGCAGAGGCATATTTCTCATGTCGCCTGGAGTCCCTGGGTTCTTCATGACGGGTCTTCTCATTCCGTACTTGTATATGCTACGAACGAAGCCGTGCGGGCGCGGACCATCACGTATACCCGTGGACGTATAAGCCTGGAGAATGAAGTTATTTACTTGGGCTATGAACTTCGGTATCATGGGCCAATGAAGTGGTTCCACCGGGTCGAAATCGGAGACAAACTGAAGCTTGCCCTCTTTACGAATACTGAACTGGTATACTTGACCATATTCGCTCCCGACGCTTCCATCATCGAAAAGAGCACGCATGATTTAGACGGGCGGTGGGATCCAGTGTCTGGTGTGGTCTGGGACACGACCGAGACAACAACTCGTCTCCACATAAGCTCACTATTATCGACTCTGCACAATCCAACTGCAGTTCTCGAGCAGACTTCCAATGAACTGAAGACGCTTGGCATTCCAAGCTGGCGCGAGAAGATTGAGAACAATCTGGCGCTTTTTAGTGTCAAGAATGGGCTCAAAGGCAACAGCAAGGCCAAGGTTTGGGGTCTGACGAGGTCTCCGTTAGGCGACTTTGTTGCCGCATGCAACAGCGTACACCCTTCTGACATGATCGAGTACGGTATTCCAGCTGACCGAAGCGGCACTGTAGCAATCAGTTCTTTACGCCCCAACAGTCAACAGCGGGATATTTTTCCAAAGGAAGACGTGACCGCAGAAGGCGTTACCTACAGCCTCAAGAAGTTGGCCGAAGACGCGGTCGAGGACCCCGATGACATGCCTGCCTTCGCAAAAGAAATGGTCGACAAGCTTGTCCAGACTTATACAGCTCCTCCTCTACCTGATAATAGCACAACAACATCCGCATCATACTCAGACGCCAACGACCTTAACTCACTAATAGAAGAGTTCAAATCGACTGCCTTTCTCAATCCACATACACTGAAGGACCGTTACACCTTACTCGTATCTGAAGCATGCAAGACGCAGGCCAACAAGGACCTGTTGAAGACTCTCATTGCGTATCGTCTTGCAGTAGCTTTGCAACAACTTCCTGCCTCGCTATCGCATACGCCTTTCAGCGCAGAAATTCGCGTGCATCACAAGCAACTCATCGCACTCGTCAACATGATCATGGGCGATGATTATGCGCAAAGATCCTTGCCCGCTGTGGAAGGTGGTTCGGAGCACAACACGGCTTCGACAATCAATACCGATGCAAACGGCAACAGCGATTCAACGGGTCGGACTATAGAGATCTTAATGGCAGATACGTGCGACTTTTGCTCCGCGTCCATACCTTTCACAGACCTGGCATTAGCGGCTTGTACCAACGGACATCAGTTCCCTAGGTGCGGACTGAGTTCTCTAGCTATTCAAGCACCGGGCATTACCAAATATTGTGGCATATGTAGCACTCCGTTCTTGAGTGACGAATTCGTTATGACCCAAGAATACGTGGACAGCAAGAACATCTTGGAGACTGGAGACGACACAACTTTGACAGGTGTGGCACAAGACGGGGAACGATCGCAGAGAGGAGAAAAGAACAGCGAGTCAGTCAACAAAGTGAATGGAGAGGGTGCTACCGAACAAGAAGAGGTCGAGCAAGACACGACCGGGGATCAAGAAAGCGACGACTCAGAAGATGAGGATGATGTGTATGAAAGGAGAGAACTTCCCGTCACATTGGCACGGGTACTGTTCCTTGCATGCGATGCCTGCATATACTGCGGGGGCAAATTTGTTGGTTGACCAACATAGGACTGAATCCGTGTTCCAGCTTGAGGGATAACATGTACACATCTTCGTCCATGCTCTGTCCATTGAGACGTCCCGTTAGTCGTCACACAACAGTCCCACTAAACATGTCGAAAGTTCAGGCCCGACATCATTCGAAACACTTAGATTTTTGCCGCCGAACGGATTAAGGCACAAGGCCCGAATGCCGCTTGAATCCACGGTCCGGATTTCTTGGCACCCATCCGCACAAACTACGCAAATCCACTTTTCACCCGAGGCGAGTGCTAGCAATATCTAAAAACCGGGCTAGATCACCGCACAAGTCTCTCAACCCCCCCGCGCGACCAACCGCACAATGTACGCAGATAAGTGGGAGCCAATAGTAGAAAGCATGTGCACGGGGGCAAGCGGAGCTATCGACCAGTGAAGCCAAAGCTTACAGTCAATCCTGCTACAAACACGGTGGGATGCGGGGCACAGCTCGTGAAGTACACGAACGGGTGTCGCCGCCGACGGCATTGCCACAGAGAAGAGGTGGCGTGAATCACGCTGCGTTTGCCTTGCTGCCGCACAAGTCGCGCATGCTTTGGGTATATAAGAGTCTCTTGCTTACCTTCTGCTGCTTCCTCCTACATCGCAACAATCAAGTTCATCTTCCAGCCTCACTATACTAAACCACCTTCCACCAACCAAACACTACCAACCTACAACCATCATCATGAAGGGTAACTGCGGCTGTGCTTCCGGTGCCTGCAGCTGCGGCGCCTCGTGCTCTTGCGACGGCTGCCCCGTACGTCATACCACTTGCATGCCCCTCTTTGCGAAAACAAGGCTGACTGTTTCTTTAGGGCAAATAAGCCATTCACTTTTGCAAACAGAGTGCGTGTAATGAATAGGACATCGTAAGTCGCATCGCATCACATTCGCACGCGATCAGTGCGCTGACGCTTTGTAGATGATCTTACAGATTCTGTACCATCCCGGTCTTACTAAGACATGTGTCACGGGTGGTGGTTAAGAGGCGTGCGATGATTAGGGGAAGGGGGAGTTTGGCGGCTCGAGAGATACCATATGAGATAATCAATCACTTCATTACAACTCCTACGTAGTACATGATACTACTGTTCCGTAAACATGTTGTGTCTCTCGCTAATCTTGCAGGTGTATCCAAATCATGTGGTATATTAACATCCCAATCCCGAACCGATATTGTGACGCTATTCTATCCGCAACAAACTGTAGCATTCTCTTGCATACGATCCTCCCCTCCGTTGCTTACGCTGAAGCTCTCCCACCCGAATATGAAGTAACCCAGGTATGCGCCAATGAAGATGCAGATGATGAAGTATCCGTTGTAGTACATGGCCAACAACATGACAAAGTACGCGACAGCGAATGCACACATGTGCAATGCCGCCCTGATCGCCTGTTGTACAATGCTTGGTCGGAACTTGCTCGTTGTCGTCGCCACGGCGCTGCAAGCAACTGGAGACGTTTGCGCGGTAGGATCCTTAGTCATGCCGTCGTTATTCGAAGAGGAGGAAGCGAAGGAACGGGTCGTCGAGGAAACGAGTGTCTTGGCGTGTTGTTGAACGATGAAGCGGTCGTACTCCTTGGCCGCGCGGCGCAGGAACTCGAGGAGGATGACGAGGAGGATGACGCCGATGCAGGAACCGGCAAACATGGCTTTGGAGCGTACGTGCCAGGACTCTGCGATGAAACATGTGTCGATGACGTTCCAGTTCCACAACATCTATCGGAAAGGGTATGTTAGCTAAGCCTCGCGGTGGAGAGAGTACGCAGCGAATGGACGTACGCTGATCTTGCATCCGCCCATCATGCCCATCATGTCCATTTCGCCTGTTGATGTAGCCATAGGCGCCATGTCGCTGGCAGTCGGCGCCATAGTTATTCCTGGCATGACCATTCCCGTGCTCGTCGGACCCATTGACATATCCATGTTCATAGACATGATTGCTTGTGCCTGCATGGAAGGTAGTGAGAAAAAGGTCCAAAGTTATATCGTAGCAAAGGTAATCAAGCAAAGGCCTACCGAAGAAATAAAACAGGACCGTGAATATATCTGAGTGGCGTGAGGAGCAAAGTTGAGCAAGTTATGAGCACGTTTTCCTTGCGTGATCTTGAATGGAAGCCGCAACCACCAAAACGATTCACCTTGAAACGCGAAGATGCTGAACCGACTAGGAGTAGAGTGGGAAACTGTACAGGAGATGAGTCGAGAGAATAAACGCGGACTACTGGCGCTTATAGCTTCTCTGGTACCCGGGGTCTCACAGAAGTCCACGGCATGTCATCCTTACACAAGGATTTCCGCTCATCGTCCCACCCCTACCACGCCACAAGATGATGCGGGAAGGGACCCACTCGTCCATGTGTTGATGGTCGTTGCGACTTCGCAAGGACGGTCCATAAGACGCTATACCAGAACAGGCTTAGGTGCTAAGCGAAGTGAGAAGGTTTCTGAGCAGATTTCACGCCTCCATTCGAGCCTCGCGTGATAACACCAGACAACACCGCGTGGAAGGCGTTGGATTGCGATGAGATGTTGGATACATGCAACTGGTGGTTGTTTCTTGGTGAAGCGAGGGGAACGGGCCGCTCGTGTTGCATATGTTGGGACAGCAGCTTACAGGCAGAATGCTTTTGCGTCAACGTGCGATAGATGAAATTTAGATTGCAAGCGCGGTAGAAACTCCTGCGGTGGTGGCCCAGCGGCGTGGTTGCGCTTCTCGAAGGGGTGAGCGAAGGGTAAACGGTTGCAGGGTCTGGGCTGCATGAGTATGTCAGATGTCATTGTGCAAGTTGGCTGCAACGGTAGATCGTCACATGGTCGGAGCGTAGGTATACGTGTTGTTGTATCGATACTTTGAGATCCTCAACACCGCGCCGCAGAGAAAATGGTTGGAGAGCAGTCGCGGGCTTAGTTGCATCACTCCACGTTGAAGCAATCGGCTGGGTAAACATATGCTGACAGTGTTGGTGCGACAGGACCCAGCAGAGCGGCCGACGACAACTTCAGGTACGACTTTTGGCCTTCATTTGTCAATACCCAGGTTTAGAAGTATTGTATAGACAGCGAGCGATACCTAGCGGGATTTTACCTTAGAATCATGCAAGACTACTTTGGTTGGGAGTCATCCAATGAGTACGCCTACCCAGCCACAGTCTCGTTCCTGGCAAAAGGATCAATACTTGGATCCGTGATTCTCACATGCTCGATGAATCGCGCGATATTGGTTGCGTTCTCTGCACCGTACGTTTGCTCAACCCAATGCAGCATCATGTCGATGCCAGCTGTCACTCCTGATGAGCTCCAGATGGGCGGTGAACCTGAGTAGTCCTCGACCCATCGAGCAGACGGTACCCATGTCGTGTTCGGGTTGGCTGCTACCGTCGTCGGCCAGGAAGATTTGTTCGCAGTCGCTTTCTTGCCATTCAATATACCAGCGCGAGCCGCGAGTGCTGACCCTGTGCATATAGTAAGGACCTGCCGAACCTTTGGTGTGGTTTCGCGGATGTATGCCATAGTAGCGTTCAAGCTTGTCGGGTTACGCCATCCCTGCCCGCCAGGTATGACAAGAACGTCCAGCTCCGGCGCTGTCTTGAATGTGTGTGTAGGC
>JAESFQ010000457.1_pt1 | contig 14918 bp, 20 predicted proteins | sample 9269431 | NCBI WGS metagenome assembly JAESFQ01 (sample SAMN14502588, study PRJNA617103) | algae metagenome | isolation source: Plectolyngbya sp. WJT66-NPBG17 and co-occurring heterotrophs from well... | place: USA: Mojave Desert, Joshua Tree National Park, California | collected 2006-08-06
TACCTTTTTGACTTTGATTAGTTACTGATTTTCTAAGGAGTGAAGAGCTCTCCTACCAGTGAGATAGTGCAATCCATCGCCATCATACAATCTCAGTCCATCCACATAGACAAAGTCATCATCTGCAATTACACTTCCGTTGTGGCTACGACCTCCTTTCGGCAGCACAGAGCCTGCAACCAGCGAGGTGAACAACACCTGAAAAGTCGCTCTCATCCTGACAACCTAAGAATAAAAATGTGGCTTAAAACAAGCTTCCAACGAAGGACCACGCAGAGGCTTATATGTCCATCCGCGTAACCCGAAGCTGCGGTCCGACTACGCATACCACCTGCACCAGGGCCCGTTGACATCATAGGCGGAGGAAGAACGCCCCGACGATGTGACCTTCTCCATCGGAGTGGAGATCGTCGCCGTCACATTGAGCGAGGTTTGGTAGTTTCTCCGGAGGACTGCGCATAGACGGATGTATATTGAGGTGGTGGGCCATTGCTTCGGAGTGTGGATCTCCGTTTTAGCGTTGTGGATGTGTGGTGATGAACGTGGGTGGCTGGGGTTCGAGGCAGTTGCCAAGCCCCACCATGCCGACGTTGAGAGCTTCTTCAGCACAAGTTCCTTGACCAACCATTTCAACGCACACACCGCAGATTTGTCAACATGGACGAAGAAGAGAACGCGGATATAGCAGCAGCCATGGGCTTTGCCTCGTTTGGCGGTACAAAGAAACGCAAATTCGACCATACGAACTCACCCAAAGCCAAGCCTGATACGAGCGGTGCCAACTCGACTAAACTGGGTGTTAGAACAAAGAAAGTGGCAAGCACAGAAGAAGGCGATAGTGAAGATCCTCCGGCTGGCCCTGCACACCAAGCAGCGCAAGCGCAAGACAATGCCTCGGCTAGAACCAAGACGAACCAGACACCAGATTCAGGCCTTGCAGCCTTCCTAGCTCGTGGTCAAACACTTTCTGAACAACCACCCAACACCGAGAACACTCCCAGCATGGCAGCATCTAGCGATCCGCCTGTGTTGGACATGATATCCTTCGGCGGACCAACGATTTCCAGGGCCGAGTTGAATGCGCTGCGCAACGGCGTTCGGGCAGAGAATGGAGATACTGCCTACTTTTTACCCAGCTTCGTTGAAGATCCTTGGGCGAGGCTTAGAAAAGGTGGAAGTGAATGAGTGAGATTTTCGTCAATTCTGCGATAACATTATGTACTGATGATGGCATAGAAGATGAGCATGTATTCACTTCACGGTTTTACCAAGAGCGTCTTCTAAAACACCGCAACTTTCTTCAATGACGCACAAGTACTCTGAAGCCTTCTACCGTTGATCGCGATGAGCAGCAGACCTATGTCTCACGACTATTCTCTACCAAATCTGTCATTCGAATATCGACGAAACAACGAGCAGATCAATGTTGTGTATTCATAGTAATTAGCAACAATTAGGAGGGGCTAGTCCTATCTCTATTGAACATCTGCTAGGCTCCATAGAAGCGTGTGGGAGAAAGGTGAATTTGGGTTGCAGATTCTGGGCGGACTAAGCGTGTCGATAAGGCGTACTTGACATGCGCGCTTTGCCTTCTTGGGTTTAGCGCGAACAATACCTAACTTATCCCTGAGAGCCAATGTTCCTACCCCGCGAACCCTCCATCCACATTCTGCGAAGTTTGAGTGGCTATCAACATGGATAGCGCAGCTGATCTAGATACCTTCTTCACGTTCCAAGATAGCCAATTTGTCTCAGACTACGCCTTAGATGATGGCAGCTTCGCCGGCTTGTCCGAAGCACTGGCAGCCTCGAATGCTGCAACCTCTCAATACAATGAAACCTGGATGATGGGTTCTTCGCTCCTGGATCCATCAAACAACTCGACCGCTTCTTCTTCGCCATTTTCACCGAGCGTATCAGTCTCCAGGCCTAAGCTCGGCAGCCGCTTCTCCAGAGAAGTCATACGTACGCTCAAAGACTGGCTTACTGTTCATCAAAAACACCCTTACCCTAATGAGAGCGAGATGATGGCTCTTCAGGAACGTACAGGACTAAACAAAGCGCAACTTACGAATTGGTTCGCCAATGCCCGTCGACGTGGCAAAGTGCAGAGTGTCCGCCCGGCCTCACCACAAGTAAAGAACTCGCCCACTTCTCCCGTCGATATCATCCCAAGACCAGGCACGCCGGCTATCAGAACGTCCTCGAATCATAAGGACCCTTTGCAGAGATGGGTAGAATCGCCACCAGAACATGAGCCTGCAGCGGTTGGCGACATCGCTCGCGCCATGGCTTATACTTCGCGTGAGTTGCGCCTGCTATCATTGGTATTCTGTACGGTAATGAGAATGCTTCACTGACTGTGCCCAAAAGAAGATGCTGGGGACTTTGTGTACCATCAACCATGGCAATCGCCCTATGCCATGTCCTCCGCAAGTAGTGCAAGAACTTCGCAATCGAGTGAATTCTCAGGCCATTGTTCATCGGGATCACAAACATCGCTCAAGGTGCGCCGCGCACCGCGCAAGAAGAGGGCCGCACGACGCCGACGTCTTGAAACCGAGGTCACAGCACCTATCAGCATGCCGTATCAATGCACATTCTGCACGGAAGTTTTCAAGACGAAATACGATTGGCAGCGTCACGAGAAGTCGCTCCATTTACCGCTTGAACGATGGATTTGCGCCCTAGAAGGCCCTCGCGCTGCCAAGGAGTCGAATGGAGAGCAATGCTGTGTCTTCTGCGGCGAGGTTCGACCGGATGACGCTCATGTTGAAGCGCATCACTACTCGGCATGTCAAGAGAGGAGTTTACAGGAGCGCACGTTTCATCGGAAAGATCATCTCGTTCAGCATCTGCGCTTGGTGCACGGCGTGGAATTCTCAGAGTGGTCAATGGTACGCTGGATGCTGCCTATACCTGACGTCAGGTCCAGATGCGGCTTTTGTGGTATCAGTATGAGTACATGGATGGAAAGAACCGATCATCTTGCCGACCATTTCAAGTCTGGTGTCACAATGGCCAGTTGGCAAGGTGACTGGGGATTCGATGAATCTGTCGTTCCACTAGTGGAGACTGCTATTCCTCCCGGTATGATATTCCCTAGTTGCTCAGTGCATATTCGTTCGTACTAACGTTTCTCTAGATCTCATCGACTGGGAAAGAGGTACGCTTATTCCTATGAAGGGCAGCGACCCATCTTGGGGTACCCCGCCTAATGCGTACGAACTGCTGAAGGTTGAGATTGAATTCTTCATCCAGCGATACTTTGATAAGCACGGACATTTGCCGGGCAATGACACTATGCAGCTAGAGTCGTGTCGCATCATCTTCGCAGCCGAGACTACTTCCGTTATGCATGGCCCGGAGACAGATCATCTTCATGAGGTTTCATGGCTACGAGACTTGATGATGTCTTCTCCTGAGCTGACTAAACGCGCAAGGTTCCAGCCGGTTCGCTCTTCCCGTGAAAGCAGACACTTTCCGCTACGAATAAACGCCAAGGACCATCTATTCGAACACTGTCCTTTGGAGGCGCAGCTTCGTGGCTTCGTTTCTCAGCGTCTAGCGACTGGCGAGACACTTGACGATGTGCAACTGCATCATGAAGCATGCCAGATCGTTCGGCGCATGGAACAAGAGTCTAGTACGCCATCCGACGTCTTTGCTAATTGGATCGTCAAAGGGATCTACTCGGGCACAAATTGGATTTCGTTGTTTAAGCAACGCGCTGCTATACCTGACGCCGTCTCCACCGATTTTGCAATAGACAATAGCTCGAGCCAGTTGTTAGATATCTCGTGGCCAAACCCATCTCCTCAGGAACCATCACTGTATGCTCTCAGAGCCGGAAGTCCCTCCAAGCAAACCCGCGACTGTTTCACCTCGCTTCCTACATTCTCGGAAGAGCCTATAATCACGCCCGAGTCTACTACGCAGACGGACATGTACGGCCGATTGCGATCTTTGTTACCCGACGATACCAACTTCTACCGGATTTTCGACAGCGACATGAGAAGATGGGCAGCATCCACGCTTTCACCGAAGAACCCGAATTGCCATGTCCCTTCCGACGAAGAGATACAGCATCAAGCGCGATGGATCATGTATGATGGCGACGATCCTTGGAATCAGACACCTGCAGATTTCCCCAACTGGTTATCGCGATTCAAGAAGGAAGTTGGGATTGTGGAGAGTTCTGAAGCGGTCAATCCTAGTGATTTGGTGGCGTAGCTTTAGCGCGAAGATGCAGGTCGTCCGTAAAGTGTAGGCTTGCGTTTCGATTGATTTCCAACTTCGGGTTTCAGCAAAATTGCGAACATATCAACAAAAGTACACCTCCAATCTTGTGCTGCTGCTACCTCAATGGGATGGAGTAGGGCAAGTGTAGAGCTTGAATCTGTGATACCTCATCGACAGTATTGATATTTGCTTGTGATTCACACTCACGCAAAGCGATTTGACGTATGCCAAGCAAGAAAGTTGTTATATCTGCGATACTTCTTATTCGACATGACAAATCTGCTAGTTGCGAGTGGTGCCTAGTAAGTTGATGAGTGTAATAGCAGTACACTTTGTGACACGCGAACGTTACTGAGGTATCGTGTTGCTTGTAATGGAAGAGTAAGGCGAAAGTATATACGAGTAGTAGTATTCATGTACAAGGTAAGAACAAAGAATCAAAGCGGTACGGAATAAAGTAGTAAGAGCCCTAAGAGCTACCATAGTTACCATATCAGGATACTACTGATCACCCACATTCGCCGGCAGCCCACGTGTTTCAACCTTCTACACAATTCTCTTCAGCTGTTCGGGCCCAAGATATTCCATCTGCGGATCTGCTTGCGTACCCACTGTATTTGCACCGAGCAGCGCCGCCGAGTAAGCCAGATACCACGTCCGACTCGCGCCGCCATCAAGCGGCTCGTCAAAATTCGGATTGGCAAAGAAATCGTACGAAGCTTGCGGGTCGAAGAGCGCCTGATTAGCTTTCAAGATGCTCTTCCATCCGCCTTGGACTTGCTCGGCCCGTCCGTTGCTGAAATACGTGTCCCATTCTTCTTCGACGAATTGCCTACGGCGCGTGTATGCAGACGAAGGGTTCAGGGGGATCATGTGTATGCCTTGGATGTATTCAATGTTGCCTCCAAAGTACGTGGTATGGTCGATTTTGTTTTCAAAGAGGATGCCTGTGGCTTTGTTTTTGATGAAACCGGCGGGCTGGTTGGTGTTGTCGGATTCCATGAGGAAGTAGTTTTTGATACTACGTGCTTGGACGGCGAGTTGCAAGTTGCCGCGGGCCTCCATGTTGGGGTCTTGGATGATTCGGCCCCACATCTTCACTGCATAGGTGGCGAAGGTGTCTTCGGATGTTGACTCTTGGTCCTTGCCATCGCCAGATTCGTAGAGGCCTTTGGCCCAGGAGTGGCCATGGAACCAGTCGAATGAGCGCTGAAAGGGGAATTGATCGTCGCTCACTGAGTTTGCAAAGTCGCGAACGAGGGAGTTGACCCAAGCTTTGTTGTTATCTTGATCGAGCCATGTAGGGTCGAGATGTCCGATGACAGCAGCAGTATACACAAAGTACCCGTAATGGAAGTGGTGATCGTTGTATAGCGTGTTTCCAAAGTCCAAGCCTAGATCCCCTGAGTAGCTTGCGCGCGAAACGACGCCCTTCCAGACCTGATCGTAGACGAGCGGCTCAGGCTGGGTATTGTTGACAAAGACATTGAAGGCATCCTTGAGTCGGTCCAAACCGGCCGCCGCATACTGGCTGTTGCCTGCCATGCTGTTCAAGGTGTAGATGATGGCAGCAAACTTGGCGAGTCCTTTGCCGGAGTAGTACATGCTGTTTAAGGACGTTTGCGGGATCATGTTTTGGCTGAGCTCAGATATACCAGCTTGGTTGATAAGCGCAAGAGCCTGAGAATTGAGTTCAATATTCTCCGAGCCTCCAGCTGCATTGGGATTCTTAGCCCATGGAGCAAAACCGATATTGTCGGGAAGATCATTCTCTACCATGGTCATCCGATCAACGACAATGGCTTTCGCAAACCCTTTCGTGGTCGTAACCAGTGTAATGTCCTTTAATGCGGCTGCAGTCTGTTGATCGAATGACTCAACGTGATGAGGTAGCGCATACATCAGCAATGGCCTCTCTGTTACGCCGTCTTTGGCCCAACTTATCGTATAACTTCCAAAGGCTCCGTTGACCATTCCAGAAATAGTTGCGTTGACTGCGTATACGCCAGCGCTATAATCGAATATGCTCTCCACCGGTGCACCTGATGGATTCTTGGTGACTTGGATTCTTGGTGACTTGGATTCTGCCGACGAAATTGCTAGGCCCGGTAATCGTAGTGCTGTCCTCCAACACAAAGGGAGGGGTGCCAACGGACCCGTCCGATGTAGCATAAAGAAGCCAGTTTGAGCCATCGTTGAGTACGATCCGGTACTTATGCGTAACACCATTGACCAGCTCGACGTAATCCAGAGAGAGGAAGAAAACAGTTGTTTTGAGCACTGGCTTTGCCCTGTCGTAGATGGCGGTCACCATGCCCATGCCCTGAACCACCAGAAGGGACATCAGGATGCGGGTGCCCTGGAGATTGTTTGGCCGCAGATTTACCTACGTGGAGAAGGCTCCTAAGCGCGAAAGCGAAAGAGATGTGTCTGCGGCTAGTTCCGCGGCTGAAAGTATGATGTGGTGGATACCAAGCGGCGAGATGAAGAATCGTGTGTTGTTTGCATCGGGAACGAATGCAAATCTGGCTCGTGTGGTGTGACTAACGGCGACACCTTAACAGGGGAAGCCAGAATCAGTATTTACGTGACATGAAGGTGAGTATTTACGTACTGTAAGAACCCCCATCGCGATTGTCCCAGGACAATGAGTAGGGGTGTGTCCAGGTCGGAAAAGATTGGCTGCCAAGAAAGAAGTTTGCGTAGAACTTGTTCGTCTGGATTGGTACGTCCTTGTCGTCGATATGTTGTTTCTGGACGGGATGGTCTAACCTAGAAGGGATAGCCGACGGAAGTGCTCCGCTTGCAATGGCTTGGAAAATGTTCAACGAAACGGGATCGAAAGGTGCTGTAGGACCGGGGTCGAGAGGCGTTTCGTTGGGACACAGTGGCTTGGTGGCTGTTGTAGTACCTGGACCCTCGACTGGATCTAGTGTGAAGCCACCTGAAGGGAGGCCGGTCAAGAAGCTCTAGTAATTGTCAGTTTCTATGTCTTCAGAGATGTCACACAGATCTGTGCAATGTTGTAACGTACACCCGAATTGGTTGGTTCCGCGGTTGGAGAGGCCGACTGCAACGACGTGATAGCTGTACTATAACTCGTAGTGACCGAAACGTCTGTTAGAGTAATCTCACGGGCTGCCACGATTGCTGACGCTCTCTTCATTTGTTCTCCCGCAGGCATACTGTGAACGGGGGAGAGATGGACCAGAGCCAGAAGGATAGACGTCAGCTTCGCCATGCTGCAATCAGAGGTACACGAGCGGACAACGGGTCTGAAAAGTAATGTTTTCCTAGGTAGAGCGCAGTATGCGAATGCCCTTCGGATGCAAACTCGATGAAAGAGTGTATCAAGGGGTGGGCGGTAATCTGCTAAAGTATGTCTTGATGAAGGAAAAGACGAGGCATATGACCTCGGATGGCAAGCCATGAGATCCCGGGCTCATGACATGATTTACTAGATCGTCGTAGTCCATGTTCACTATAGGAAGGTCGATGTTCCAAACACACGACACCAAGCTCAGGCGTGAAGAGTGGACAGTCCAAGCGGGGCTTGATTTTCCAAAGTAAGTTCCTAGTACGGTACATACCTCCGCTCCGCATTGCACGGAACTCTCGGGTACCTGAAGCGTCATGTTTCCAAAGATCCCGCGACCACCTCGTCGGGTATTTGAGCGTATGCATCTACTGTGGCGCTCGGGTCTACTCATTAAGCCGCAGCTAGTAACGCATAGTACTCTTTGACATACGCTCTTGCTCCAGACAGTGATATTGTAGAGTACCGACAAGGAGGTTGACGCTCAACAACGAAGCCTATGGCGTAGAAGGGGATACAGCGGGCACACCTGCAAGGTACGCATCTGTTAGTGTATGCATCCCGAATAGGATTCATATGTATGCAGCATTTTGGCTCCTTCCCATGATCAGATAGCCTGTCTCTGCCGTCCACAGGCATAATCAAGGGGCAACGGGGAAGAGCCAAAGTTTGGCGCAAATCTCCCAAGTCGTTTTTGAGTGGTTGCGGGTGATATCAAGGTGCGCGCGAGGCTGACTCACCCGTGGGGAAGTGAGACCATGTACTTTTAACAGAGAAGTAAACGGATCAGAAGGTGCCGGATGACAGCCATACTTGACATGGTGTTTCCCGACTTGGCAGAACATCCCAGCCATCTGATCATCGGAGAGCAGATGATGCCAAGTTGAAAGCTAGAAAGAAGATTGTGTAGAGAGGTATTATTTTAGTTAGGCAAAGCAACGGTATCGCCATACTCTCCATAGTGAGGACGCATTAGTCTGACAGTCTCCGGCATCGTCGTAGCGCCCTCGTGATGGAGCCCTTTGTCAGGCTCGACGGATTTGAGAAGTGAGTAGATGCCCAGGCATAGGAAGGGTTGAACACAAGGTCTCGGACTACCGAAACCAGCGCCCAGGTCTCGGTTGTTGGTCTCAAGACGGCGGTGAGACGTGCGCCTTCTGTCCTTGCGGAGAAATCTACAGTGTGACAGGCGCACATGGTGGAGAGACGAGGCTGATGTGCATTCGAAATGATCTATAATGGTTATCCTTGTGGTTGCGCATATTACGCTGGCTTTTGGCATGGTGCGTGTTAAAGCCATGCTGCTTGGTTGTGTAGATTGGGGGAGCAAAGGGAGGCGGCGGGGAGTGTGACAGGCAAGATTCACATGTGAGATGCTCCGTTCGTAGCTCCTGGGAGGCGCACAGCCACAGGTACGAAGACACTCGTTTTTAATAATTTGTACATAGAACTAAAGCTTTCCATGGAGGGTACAGCTGGACATTTCAGAGTAGGTTGTCTGTAAGCAAGAAATCTAGTGACTACTTGACCTAAATTGAACGAGCTTCATCGTACTGTGACGTCACCATGATCGACGCCACTTTCTTTACTAAACAGTACCCGCTGCAATCTACGTGGACTGCAACAACCTACAACCAACACAATTAAACCCCTTGCTGTCTTACACTGAAAAAGAGAATCTATATTGCAGTACGAAGAACCTCGCCCGACACATCCTACCACTGTCTACTACCTACCAATCCCACAATGGCGACATCCCATCCACCCAACGAGCCACCGCCCAGCTATGAAGCCGCCATTTTCGACGCAGACCCTTCGCCTGGCATCCATCGTGTCTCTACCGACGGTCCCGCAGCGCGTACCGAGCGCAATGGCATACCACCTGACCGACGGCGCTCCATGGAAGACGAGATGCGCGAGCTACCTCCAGGCTGGGTACGTAGTTTTGACCCCGAAACGGCGCACCAGTTCTTCGTCGATACAAGAGCGAATCCTCCGCGTAGTATCTGGACGCACCCCTACGACGACGAAGAGTTCCTAAATACGCTCAGTCCCGAAGAGCGTAAGAAGCACACGCGCATACATAGGACCATGACACTCGAGGACCTTACAGCTGAAGATTCTGATACCGAAGACCAACTTCCCCCGCGACCTACTTCCAAGGGCAAGGATGCTGCCGCGCCCGGTGAACTTAGCGGGATCCATAAATTCTCGAGAAAGCTCAAGGACAAGATGACCGGCCAGACACACGAGGAACGCGAACAAGCCCGCGCTCGTCGCGCGGAGCAGGAACGTCAAGCTTATCTCCAACATGTCCGTACACGACAAGCACTCCTTCGCGCCATGGAGACGGGTCAGCCGCAGTTATTAGGCAAGGACCGACAGGGCAGGGATGTGTACATCGAGCCACCTCATGGCCCCTATGCCCCAAGGGGGGCTTACGGATACAACCCTTATGGTGGCCGCCAGTTTGGAAATCCTGGCGTACGGTATATGCGTCCGGCTGGACCCTACGGTAGGCCGTATGGTTACGGCTATGGAGGTGGAGCTGGTCTGCCCATCGCAGCTGGCTTTCTAGGTGGCGCCCTGCTTGGTGGAGCGCTGTTCTAGTCACCGAAGGCACGGATTCGTGGCTACGAGGGATGATACTGGGGCGTCACTGCCCAAACATATGTCGTCCAACACTGGACGACGAGGTTAGTGAATAGACACGGCTTTTTATGAGACTCCACTTTTGTACATGAGATATCCATAGTAACGACTTACGAATCGAGTATGATTGCATAATAGACTGTGCCATTACGTAGATGCTTGCTGCTATGCAAAATCGTAGCGAATCGCCATGTAACACCACGGTGCATATACAAATGTCGTTAAACGTCTGAGACGAAAACATGGGGTATCACATTATAACTCCTAGCCCAGGGTCAAACTACATTCGCAACCATGTCATATCCTCCTCACCGCAAACCAGATATATCTCTCGACATGGAAGTTACACGATCTTCAAGCTCCTTCTTCTTCTTCTCGAGCTGCCGCATCTCCTCCTCTTCGCGCCGTAAGTCTTCTTCCGTCAATGACGCAGTCACGGGCTCTGGCTCCTCCTCGACCTCATTCACGTCCTCGTCCATGTAGTCTCCTCGGGAGCGGCTCAGCTTGCCGAGCTGAGTTTGTTGTTCGGCGAGACGGTTTTCATAATAGTCTAGCGAGGCCGTGACTTGTGCGTGGCGTTGGCGCATGGCTGCGATTTTGTCGTGGACGCCTGGTATGGGGCTGTTGTTTGGTTTAGTTGGGGAAACCGCAATAACTCTGATTTGGCGGGACGTACTAGACTCCAAGGAGCTTCTCGGCTCCTTCCAAGAGAGACTCGACGTCAATTTCGTTCTTGTTGCTCGCGTTGTACATTCTGTAGCCTAGGCCTGAACCTGCTCCTCCGCCGCCGCCTCTGCGGATTTTCTCCACTAGTTCGTTTCCAAGGACGGCTGCCACGGCCGTGTTGCGTCTGGGCGCTCTGACGGCGTTGGCACCGCCGCCAGATGTGCTGGTGCCGCCGCCGCCATTGGGGTTGAAGATGGTGTTGCGCCTGTTGGTTGCTGGAGCTGGTTCGGCATGCTTAGGGGCTGCTGGGGGCGGAGGGACGGAGAATAGAGCACGTTCATGGAGTTCGGTATCTCGGATCAGGCTTGTGATATCGTGGTTTTGCAGCAACGCGTTGGTGAAGATCTTGGGCGGGGCGAAGCTGGGGTGTGTTCAGTCGAATGTTGCAATCAGGGGGCGGTGGACCAACGGCAACTCTGCGATTGACGCGGCACAGAGCGAGATTTGCTCGAGGTGGGCATCTAAAAGCGCCATGACGGACATGAGCTGTGTGTGCAAAAACGTGTATGTTTGGGTACGGCGGATGCGGGGTGTAAACAATCATGGCCTCTCGGTGCTCGATAACTATTCCCCGATGTTCCGCCGCGCTGGCGTCAGTGAAGCTGGGAGCTCCTCAACCTTAGCAAAGCATCAACACCAACCCTCACCCGCCACCAACCCCCCTCCATACTTCTTCTGCACCTTCCGTCCCCTCCGCACACACATCAAGCGCGACCAGCATGGCGGACAGCATGGAAGGCGTCGTCGTCGAGGGCGAGCAGCCCAAAACCGAGAACGTCGAGCACAAGGCCATTGCCGGTACGTAGGCCGCTTCCATTGTGCCGCGCAGCATGCCTTTTACCTCAAAGTGTCCCTGTACCAACTGCACGACATCGTGGCCTGTCCGCAAGATGTGCCCAAATCATATCATCGCCACCGAGGTTGCAGCGTGCAAGTATCTGTGCCAGCGTGCTGACCCGACGACAACAGACATCCGGGCCAACTTTGTCCTCCTCGAGCGCGCCGTCGCCCAGTTTGATAGCCGCTTCACTCTCCGCGCCCTCCGCTCCATATCCTCGCTCCGCAAGAGGCTCACCGACCGCGTGCTCTGCTCCGTCATCATCCTGACATACTCGCCCAACAACGCCACGGCGCGCAACTTCATCGAGTACATTGGCATGGATGGCGAGGCAATACAGAGCGTCGTCTCCCAGTACAAGGAGGAGGTGCAACTTAACAAGAACAACACCAAGGAGCCCCTGCCCGAGGTGGATATATACATAGCCATTCTGATACAGGTACGTGTGTCGAGCGTAGGCACGGTGCCCCTGCTGACAAGTGCAGGTATATCTCTACGACCAGAAGGAATTTGAAGAGGGCGCCGAATTTGCCGAGACGCTGGTGGACAAGATCCGCGAGCTGAACAGGCGGACACTGGACTCGCTAGCAGCCAAGGCCTACTTCTACTTTTCCCTCTTCCACGAGGAGATGGACCCCAAGCCCCCGTCGAAGCAGTCGCCCGTCATTACCATTCGCGGAAAGCTGCTCGCTGCTCTCCGAAGCGCAGTGCTCAGGAAAGACCCAGACACGCAGGCGTCCGTCACCACACTGCTGCTCCGAAACTACCTGTCGACCGCCGACATCACACAAGCCGATCTCCTCGTTGCGCAGACACAATTCCCGCCGAATGCCCCCAACAACCAGGTCGCAAGGTACCTGTACTACCTTGGTCGCATACGCGCCATCCAGCTGTCCTACACCGAGGCACACGAGCACCTCATTAGCGCCACCCGCAAGTCGCCCTCGGCCCACTGCGCAACAGGCTTCTACCAGGCTTCGATGAAGCTCCTCGTAGTCGTTGAGCTGCTCATGGGCGATATCCCCGAGCGCGATGTCTTCAGCCAGCCCCGTCTGGAGCGTGCCATGGAGCCCTACTTCCGCTTAGTCCAGGCAGTCCGTGTCGGTGACCTGCAGGGCTTCCTGAAGGTGGTTCAGACGTCGTCATCCGTCTTCCATCGTGATGGTACCTACACCCTCATCCTCCGTCTGCGACAAAACGTCATCAAGACGGGCATCCGCATGTTGTCGCTTTCATACTCACGTATTTCGCTCCGCGACATTTGCATCCGTCTCGGTTTGGAGAGCGAGGAATCGGCAGAGTATATTGTTGCCAAGGCTATCCGCGACGGAGTCATAGAGGCTTCGATCGACCACGAGAAGGGCTTCATGCAGACCAAGGTCGCTGGCGACATCTACGCAACGCGGGAGCCTGGCGAGGCATTCCACGAGCGCATCCGGGCGTGCTTGACTCTGCACGACGAGTGCGTCAAGGCGATGCGCTACCCCATGAATCAGCATCGTCTGGAACTCAAGAACGCTCAGGAGGCGCGCGAGAGAGAACGCGAGTTGGCCAAGGAGATTCAAGATGGTGACATTGACGAGGACGATGCTGCTGGAGACTTTGAAGGCTTGTAGAGGGGCGTACTGTTACAGCTTGGACGATTCATTCCGTGAGCATGTAAGATAGCCTGGCATTGATAGTAGTTCCAGACGATGGTGGATGGACATGATATGATGCACGAATAGAACAGAAACAAGACAAGACGTCATGACACACTATGGTGCACACCAGTGACATGTGACGGAGGCTGTAAGAGTCGCTAATCTCACCGACAGATCCATGCTGCGCATCTACGCGCGTACTAGCCAGTTGCGGCAAGACTCCGTGCAGGTCCCCGCAGCTTGTCCAAGGCGCCCAACGCTCCCCGCCCCACACCAGCTCTACCTCGCAACGTCACTTTGCGATTGCCCATCTCGCACGCGTTTCTGGCCACTCCATCATGTTTCACTGCCGCAGCCATGTAAGTCGTGTCCCACAACAGAGCAATTCGACCCGCTCCTCACTTGGACGCCCTAATGTCCACTTCCAGGATTGACGTACCCCGGCGACTCCGGCGCGCCATCCTCCTCAACGATCTCACGCTTGTCCAACGCATAATCCGCAACAACCACCGCTACCTGCGCAACCCAGACTTTGACGACCGCTCCAACACGTCGCTCCACCTCGCGGCCAAACATGGCTTCACCACCATTGCCGAGTACCTCGTCGACGCGGGCCACGAAGACGGAATGATAAGCCGGAACAACGACTGGGAAACACCCTTGATGCTGGCTGCCAGTGCAGGCAAAGAAGAATGCGGTGTCTACCTCGCAAAACGCTTCCCCGAAGCCGTAGAGTGGAAGAATAAATCCGGGCTTGACGCACTCATGCTGGCATGTCAGTCTGGCGCGGGCACTCTACACCTCATTCCTACGCTGATCCTGCACGGACCCAGTCTACTCTCTGCGAGCGACGCACAAGGCAACACGGCGCTGCACCATGCTTCGGCGGCAGGGGAATTGAAAGCCCTCAGGATGTTGCTACAATACGGCGCGAACCCACTCGCAAGTAACAGCTACAACTGGACTCCCGTCCACTACTCCGCCACCAGCGCCGCAGAAGCCTATTTCAAAACCCTCATCATTGAATTCGAGAAGAAAAAGGCAGAGGGGAAACGTGCGGTCAAGGAGAGGGAGCGTCAGCGTACGGCCGGTGTCAGGCTGGTTACTGATACCGAGGCCTTGGGTGCGGGGAATGCCGCCGTTATGCAGGGCAGTGCGGCGACTGCAACGGCGACGGCGACGGCGACGGCGGTTACCGGGAGCGATCGAGTGAGGGCAAGGGATGATGCGGCGATTGCGGGATTGCCCGCGCCGGGCTTGATGGAGTGGAGTCCTATAGAGAGGAGGAGGGCTATGACGCCTACCGAGGGTAGGGGATGGACGTTTACGCCGGATGGCATGAGGCCGAGGGCTGAGACGGGCGAGTCTATATAGGCAAGTTTTTGATGCTAGGAAAGTAGGCGTCGGGTAGGGAGTATCGAGGGAATGGAGCTTTGGTGTCTTGGAATAGTGGGAATGTGTTTTGGTATGTCTATGGTTGTATATATTCATTCTATCTCTC
>JAESFQ010000458.1_pt1 | contig 14904 bp, 12 predicted proteins | sample 9269431 | NCBI WGS metagenome assembly JAESFQ01 (sample SAMN14502588, study PRJNA617103) | algae metagenome | isolation source: Plectolyngbya sp. WJT66-NPBG17 and co-occurring heterotrophs from well... | place: USA: Mojave Desert, Joshua Tree National Park, California | collected 2006-08-06
GTAGTTGATAATCTCCTTAGTTACTACACCCTGATCCGTGATCATCTTCCAATGCGAGATGCCTTCTCTTCCAGACTCGACGTCCATGTTGCTGCTGTTGCTGTTCGCCGCAGAGCCAGCGGCCGTCTGCTGGTCCTTTTCCATTGTGGTTTCGTGATGGATTCGATGTGTCGGCGTGGTAAAATTATCGATGTATATCGTCGAAAGGACAAAGAGCAAGGCGGTAGGGGCAAAGCCCAGGTGTATTAAAAAGGTATCTAATGTAAGGGAAACGACGAAAGAATTGCGACACAATTAACCTCGGAGGAGGAAAGCAGGACGATCACCGCGGGAGGCGCTACATATAAACAACCCACACGCACGGCGAACGGCACCCAAGTCATGCGATGCGGCGGTAAAGAACCCACTAGCAATGCGTAACCAGGACTAAACAATCCGGTCGGACAGTTCCAGCTACCCACCGACCTGGATTTGTCCCTATTCCCGACTCGCAAAGCTCCAAATCCGCTTGCAACGTGCGATCCATGAGACGATGACACCATGATCAAAAATCTCAGGTTTGCTCGGCCGAAACGTCACACTACGCTAGAACCAGCGACGCCATTCCAAAGCTTGACTGGCAAAGCCAATCAACGTGTCGAAACAAAGGGCCGGCACCGAAAGCGACAGGGATCGTAAAGATGGCGAAAGATGCCGCTATGCATGTTGCAGATCGCGGACAGTGCGTCATAGGGCTCTACAAGGGGTTTTGATCTCGAAGGAGAATGAACCGAGATGCCGAGGTTGCCCTGTGAGTTTTGCTAGGCATATACATAGAAAGAGGAGATTTTCGCTCGCTCCGCCACCTGGAGTTAATGTGCGGATGATGGGCGGAGAGTCGGAACCAAGACTGCCCTCTCCAACATTCTCTTGAAAAGAGGGGCTTACGCGCGTTGTCTGGGTGGAGATGGACATGATTGCCTACGATTGAAGCTGATCAATCGTGCGGAGTAGTTACTTAACTCCACAACAACAATCGAGGTATAGTCGGGAATTGAGTGTCCATCGCGCATGTGTATGCATACGAGGCTCATCTCACCTCATCTTGACTGTGTGACACCAAAGCCGTGTTGGAATACGGCCTGATTCCTCAGCAGAATCCGCTCCGCTCCACTCTCGTTCGGACCAAGATGCGCTGTACCGACTCCGATTCGGAATTCGGTGTCGCAACTGCAGTCCATCACAGTCCTGTCGGTTTGCGCAACCCCAATCCTATCTGCAGAAGCACCTCTATGCTTTCGCTCAACCTCCATGTCACACACATGTAGTTTTCCACTTCCTCAAGCAGCCCGAAAACACAAATACCCCAACGGCCGTATCTTCTCCCCCAAAATTCCCAATCAAACACTCGTACGCCCCGTGCGTTGCGGCTCAAGTTAAGCTTCGCCTCGAGACGAACGGGGCTCCCGATAGCTGGTGGGTCACGTCACGACTCATGTTGGTTCTAGAAGGTGCGTTGGGCCGCGTCGTGAGATTGGACCCATATCTCAACGTTTTCTCTGTTGTTGCCGAGGTACATGAGCCTTGTGTGTTTTGATCAGTCGCTTGACAGCTTGAAGGGGAGGGTTGGACTGAAGTGTACAGTGAACCAGTTCGGTTCTTGACGTGAATGTGTTTGTCTTGTGTCCTTGGTCTTGTTGTGCTTGTGCAGATGGGTAAATGTGAACTTGCCTACACCAAGCTTCCCGTTTCGTCTTGTACTTTCATGCTCAATCACATGCTATCCCGCGTTACGAATGCAAACATCCAATTTGTGTCATTTTAATTTCATGTACACATATTTCCTTTTTGTCATAAGTCGTAGATACCCATTCTAACGCCAACGCCAATGCTAGCCTGACTTGCCATGCTTTTCAATCACAATTGTGTTTACACAGTCCATCTTACACCTCGTTGCTGGGGTATGTGACCTTCTCTGTAGGTAAGAACTCCTCCTTGACCGCTCTCATGTTGACGAACCTCGCCAGTAGATTCGCGCTACCAGCCTTGTCGTTCGTTCCGCTAGCCCTTGATCCACCGAATGGCTGTTGTCCCACGACCGCACCTGTGCACTTGCAGTTGATGTAGAAGTTACCAGCAGCGTCCCTCAGCTTCTCCGATGCGAACTTGATGGTCTCCCTATCCTTTGCAAACACGGCGCCGGTCAACGCGTACTCGGAAGTGTCGTCAATCTGCTTGATGATGTTGGCGAAAGCATTGGGCGCAGCGTCGTCGTATACGTAGGTCACAAGGATGGGACCGAAGAGTTCGCGGGACAAGAGAGGGTGGTTAGGGTTCTTGGTGCGGTAGATGGTGGGGTGGATGTAGTAACCTTCACTGCTGTCGTACTTGCCGCCAACGACGAGCTCAAGCTCACTGTCATTCTTGGCTTCATCAATGACACCAGAGAGCTTCTTGAAAGACGCCTCGTGGATGACAGGGCCAATGAAGTTAGAGAAGTCTGTGGGCTCGCCGATCTTCAGGGCTTCAACCTCCCTGACGAGAATCTCCTTGAATTCCGGCCATACCGACTCTGGTACGTATAGGCGTGAGCACGCGCTGCACTTCTGGCCTTGGTATTCGAAAGCACCACGGACCGTTTGAATAGCCGCGTTGTGAATGTCAGCATCCTTGTGGATGAGATGGAAGTTCTTCCCTCCTGTTTCACCAACAATTCTTGGGTAGCTCTGGTACTTGCCCTCAGCCACGCCGTTCGCAATCTTGCCGTACAGCGACCGGAAAACAGCTGTGCTACCGGTATAGTGCAGAGATGCAAATTGCCTATGAGCTAGGACTTCTTGAGTCACTTCCACGGCATCCCCGGGTACCCACTGGATTACGTTTGGTGGAAGACCGGCCTCGATGAGGATCTGGTAAAGAAGCCAATTCGAGGCGATCGCAGATGGGGACGGCTTCCAGATAACGACGTTACCCATCAGGGCTGGAGCTGCGGGCAGGTTGCCGCCAATGGCTGTGAAGTTGAATGGTGATACTGCGTAGACGAAGCCCTCGAGAGGTCGGTACTCGACGCGGCTACACTTGTTAGCCTTTTCCAAAAGCCACAATCGGGTAATGTACGTACTTCCACACGCCTGGCGAGTTGTGTGTTGGTTGATGTCCGTATGTATCTTCCGCATACTTGACGTTAAACCTTAAAAAGTCGCAAAGTTCGGCCGCCGAGTCGATCTCAGCCTGCCATGCGTTCTTGCCTTGTCCAACCATGGTCGCAGCCATGATTTCGTACCGGTACTTTGTGGAAATGAGGTCGGCCGCCTTAAGGAACACCGATGCACGCTCGGCGAAGGGAAGTGCCTCCCACGCTGGCTTGGCAGCGAGGGCTGCATCTATGGCTTTCTTCACATCGGCTGCGCTGGCATTCGAGTATTTGGCGACAACATCGGCGTGTGAGGAGGGGTTGTTTTGCGTGAGAATGGAAGAGTTGTTGATCTGTCTAGTGTCAGAAGGTTTGCATGTTTTACACGCATGTGGTAAAGCCTACATATTCTCCTCCAACAGCAAGAGGCACTTGTACTGGCCCTTGCTTCTTCATCCGCGCAACCGCATCTTGAAGCTTTTGGCGGTCTACAGAGCCTTTGGCGTAATGTTGCTATAGGACATAGTCAGCGGTTTGATTCTTCACACGTCCATCGCTCTCTCATCTTACGTTAGGCTCATTGTTGACAGTAGGAATCTTGAAGTTTGCGAGCGTCCCCGCATACCGTCTTGACGCGATCTGCGCGCCAGCATAGGCTGCGGGCAAAGCATTCAAAGTCTTGGAGGCTGAACGCAAAGGCTGGAGACCCTTTGAAGAACCCATTGCGTATATGATTGTAAATTTGAATGGCCAGGAATTCTGAGGAGCCTGTCGTTATGTATCTTAAGCTATGGGGTTTGACGTGATGGAGCTCTCGGCTTCCATCGGCTCTCACCCCAAAGTGTGGGGCGGCGAAACCTACCTATAGGAGCGAACGTGCCGCCGAACCCTTTCATGAGTGTGGGGTTGCAGCTTGCAAAGAACTTTTCACCTGTAGAGTGGTCCGATGCAGATCCGATATCGCATAAACTCATCCGGTCAGTAGCGGTACACGATTCATACACGTTACTCGCAAGGCTTGCATCGGAAGACTCCACAACGTTCAGGGTTGAGAATGCAGTATCATCTTCAACAGCAGGTATCATTGACAGTTCCGTAATGTCTGTTTGACAGGTTTTCCTTTTTGCAGATAGAGAAGACTAGCATTGTAGCCTTGATGAACGCCATTTCGCCATACTGGTCAACACAAGCTGCCTACATCTCCATGGCATCTGGTGCCGCCACATCATTCGAATCATCGCCCCATAGACCCTCGAGCTTGAACTCCGCAGCCCACTCTTTGACAATCTCCTTCTGGTCGCCAACGAGTCCACCCTTCGTAGCTGGCGCAGTCTTCGTAGAAGATGGCTCGGCAGGTGCGTACTTGGGAGGGCTAGTCCATCCTTGAATACGACCATCTCTCCAGTCATTGATGACAGTCTGTGCCGCCGCGTGCATGTTGGGTATACCGCCCCTGCCCAATCGGCCTCTCTTCCTTGCTACCTGGACTAAGAAGTCGGTCGTCCTGTCGTTACCCACACTATGTAGGGCAGGTAGATCGTACACTTCCATTAATTTCGAGAACAGATCCTCCGAAGACGAAAGCCTCTTGAGCAACAGGGTGACAGCGGGAACAGGGTCGTCGATATCTCTTGGAGGTACGGCGTTGAGTAGAATAAGTCGCGCCTTTTGCTGTACTTTGCTCTCCTTGGATCCCTCTGTGTTTGGGAAAACAATACCAGGGGAGTCGAGGAGTTTCAATTTGTTGTCAATCTTGACTTCGCGCAGACTGGTGGTAACACCCGCCTCAGCGCCAGTAGGGCAACCAGCAGACCTGCCGCCTACTCTCGACGTCAATGCATTGATCACGGATGATTTGCCAACATTGGGATATCCAATAATTCCGACCTTGACTGATCGCTTCAACTGACGGGACTCAGCGAATGTCTTGAGAGCCTTGAAGAGTGTCTCGGATGTCGCCTTCATTGTGAGGTCCTTGTGCTCGAAGGTCTTTGCGTTTGGCGCGGGTTTCGAAGCGCGCAGAGGAAGGGTAGGGAATGAGCGACGTAGGTGAACCAGCCATGCTCGGAGAACCGGCGGTGGGACGAGATCGATCTTGTTGAGAATGAATATCAGGCGCTTGCTTGAACGGTCGGCTGCCATGACGGCCTGCTCCACCTCTTTCGATCGTGTTCCAGTTGGGTCGCGAGCATCAAGCACATATAGAACAACATCCGCCGAGTCGACAACCTGCTTGTACACCTTATCGAACTGTTTTCTTGACGCGTCTTTGCGGACCTTGACGGCATCATCGCCATCCGATTCGTCTTCATCTTCGCTGCCTTCCATGGCATCTTGGTCAAGGTCGTTCTTGTCGAATTCGGCGGCGCGGGCTTTTGCTGAAGCTAGGAGAGCGGCCATAGGATTCAAGCTGTTGTCCTACATCTTATTAGTACGGCCGCGCATCGTATATCGATCACATAGACTTACCACTTGCATCGAGTCCTCATCTTCGCTGTCGTCGGCAAGTAGTTCATCACCTTCGGCGTCGAATTGCTCAAACTCTTCGTCATCCTCCATGGCATCTTCTGCAGTCGCACCTCCCTGATTTTGCTCCTTCGCTAGCTGGCGTCGGCGCGCAGCTTCTTCTTCTTTCCTCCTGCGCTGCTCCTCCACTTCTGCAAGAATCTTGTCTTTGTAGGGAAACAGATTGGGAATACCAGGTTCCTTCTTGTTCTTGGAGCGCCATGTCGGATCCTAGATGCGTCAGTATGTGAGCGCCGTAGTCGCGCATGGCTGCAGTACCTTCTTCGCTAGCTTCCTCGCTTTCTTCTGCTTCGCCGCTGACGCTTTCTCGATTTTGTGTCGTAACCGCACGGGTACGCGCTTCGACTTTGGCTCTGGAACAGGCGTTAGTGATACATTGAGGTCAGGCGATGTGGCGAGTCTTACTTCCGACCTTCATATTGAATTGTTGGCGTGGTGTATGTTATCGCATTCGTCTACGGAAAAGTTCGAGGCGATCCAGAAAAAGTTCGGCACGTGAAAAGTTCTGCCGCTTGTGTCCGCCCAGCTAGCCTTAGCCCCACCCCCGCGGCGATGGCTATGCTTAACCCTTACAGGCTCTGATACCACATGAACAAACGCAGATTCATCCATAGTACCCGTCCATAATCGGCGCGTCATTTACAGACTAGCATTCGCAGCTGTGGCGGGGGCGCCGCTGCTAACATCGCTCAGCACTCATTGTGACGATTGGCTGCATCATCAGCGGCGTTCGGATATACTACCACATACGGCTAGCACGATAATGCATTCTCTTTTCCTCCAGATGTCCTATTTACATCAGTTCTCCCAAATATCTCACTATAATCGCGACATCTTGATCTTGTTAACAGATAATATATCGATCGCGCCTCTAGTAACATATCATGACTGTATCCGAGTCCTCCTTTTCGGCACCTGCCGAAACAATCACGTTTCATGGCTTGGTAAGAAACACACTCGCTTGCATCGCATACTGGTATTGATATCTGACTGCGTGCAGCTCTTTGATATGGAGTGAGTTGCCTCCAATGGATCACCCATAGCGGACAGCTAATATTGGTAGCGGTACTATCATCGACTCGACAGATGCCATAGTCAAGCACTGGCACAAGTAAGCCGTAGTGGAGCATCTTCATATCTATAAGCTTACATATATGTGTTAGGATTGGAAAAGAGATAGGTGTCGATCCTAATGTAATCCTCGCTACATCACATGGACGAAGATCGATCGATGTTCTTAAGATCTACGAGCCAAAGCTCGCAAATATGGAGTGTAAGCGTCAGGTCTTCGTTTTGAGAAAAGCACTCGCTCAACAGATTAGATGTCAACCGAGTTGAGGGCCTAATACCAAAGGAGTTCGGACAAGACGCCGTTGAAATTCCAGGCTCACGAGCTCTGTTGGAGAAGCTCGAAGAGCACCTCGTTCCATGGTCTATTGTTACCTCAGGCACGCGACCGCTCGTGCAAGGCTGGCTTGATGTCATGAAGCTGGCGCACCCCAAGAATCTCGTAACGGCAGAAGATGTACTCAACGGCAAGCCAGACCCTGCATGCTATCAAATGGGCGCAAAGAAGCTGGGACTCCAAGAAAAGAAACCTTCCATCGTCGTCTTCGAAGATGCGCCTGCAGGCGTCAGGTCTGGGAAGGCAGCAGGGTTTGTTGTGGTGGGACTCTACACCACACACACGCTAGAACAGCTGATAGAAGCTGGCGCAGATTACATTGTCAAGGACATGCGCAGTGTCACGCTGAAATCCTGGGATAGGGCAACCGGGCAAGGAGACATTCAGATCGTGAACGCCTTAGTCTAGACGAAGAAAATCGACAACGATTGCTACCTAACTCGACTTCGTTTGGGCAACTCAGTCATTTGCCGGGATTGTAAGCCTGCTTACTCGGCACTTTCAGGTTTGCTTGCAAGTCTAACGTACATCGGTGACTCAGCTGCAGTCAGACGATGGAAGCTCGCGATAAGCAGTACATTGGACGGAAGCTCAGGTCGGGGACCGATTCTGCGGCGAAGCAACAATGTTTAGAGGTTGAAATCTGCTTCATGCATGCACAGCCTGGGCACCCTTAACCAGCATGCAAGTGTGGGCGCATGGAGTGTTAGCCTTGCTCGACTCGCCGCATCATCCACCCTGAACGGGAGTCGCGGAATGTGTCGCATCGCATGAGATACTCCATTTTGACAGCCTGAGCCCTAGCGAACTGTTTTCTAGAAAGACGACGGGACCACAAACTACTGTAGTCGAAGACGTCAGCTGAGTGTGCCGTCTCTGTGGTGCGACACGACCAACTGGCGTGGCAGGCGAGCAACGAAGACTAAGTTCAGACGGGGTTGGCGAGGACGTCTGATAGTCGGCAGGGTGCAGCGCATGATAGGGACGCCCTTGCAGCACGAGGTTTTTTGGTTTGGGCCAGCGGGGCGCACTGAGTCTTCTGAGCTAGGCTGGGATTATTCATTTCCCCAAGTCAGTCACAACACGAAGTTTGTAGGACAAGCTGGGGCCAATTTGAGTTTCGTAGGTCGTGCTGAAGCCCCTTTGCTGCAAGGTACGCTCAGGAACCGTCCATATCATAGCAAAACATGTGCGCCGACATCCGAGGCAGCAGATCAGCGACGCGATATGCCCCCTGGCCATGCGCCCGGGGGCATCTCGTCACACAGATGCTCGACTCGGACCGGAAGCGGTTACTGACAAAGAGCTACTCGGCGAGTCGTGAGAGGTAGAAGACGTCGGCAACAAAGCAAGCGCAATGTTGACGCCATCAGCTCCAGGAAGCGCTCGAGCCCGCTGTCCACGTTGAAGCCATGCCGCCGTCGACTGTCACTAGGCATTTTCTGACGTGGAACGTGATTGAGAGAGCTGCTTTGGCATTGACACGCACTCTCGCACGCTCATGTATATTCTCCGAACGGGGGAAGGCCCAAGCTGCAGCACCATCCACAGCTTTCGAATCAGTGGGACATGTCTCCCGCCCGAGGGCGGATCACAGCCGCCGCCGCAGGTCGCTCCACCGCCGGACCAATGGGCGCCTTGGAGCAGAGTGCCCCTGTGCGTGCAATGCTGAAGCGCGTCGGGTGGTTGAGGCTGCCGGCCAGTGCTGCGTGTCTATGTGTCGATGAGTGTGTGGCAGCCCTCCACAGTGCACAAGGGCGAGCAGACGCAGGAAACAGAAGATCGAATCAGCATGTGCATTTCCTCAGGATTCAGGTGTGCTGAGCGGAGACGACGAGTGTCACGAACCTATTTTTGTGCCAGAGCAGCATAATGCATGCTGGGGGGATTCAGTGGCTTAGCAAGTTAGCACCTCCGACCAACCAAGCGGCACCTGGGCGGCCAACAACCTGATGGCTCCTCCTGCTCTTCTCCGTTCCGTCGTCGTTCGCTTCGTGCCTTTCCTACCGCGCCGTCGCGCTGAATACCCTCGTTTTTCTATTGTAGATACAGAGTCTACTGCTGTTGTTTTCCGCTCCCCTTCGTAATCGTCACTCGCTACCATTACTGGCATCTTCCCTCGACACATATATATCCCAGCGCCGACCCGTCTCGGTGCATCCCGTGCATCCGTGCTCTACGCATTCTCGCCCATCACCGGCGCCCCAGATCTGCCTTCTGTAGCTGCAACCACCTGTCACTACCCGAACGCGCCCACGACGACACTATTGCAAGACTCGCCGCCTCTTGAACTGCGACCATCTGAAGCCGCTCGAGGTGTATTGTCGCTGTGCGCGCCGCCATGGACTCTAGTGGGGCCTCGACGACAGCACCCTCTGCGCCCAAGCAGCCTGGCAGCGATGTCAAACCTCGCCTCACCAAGGACCAGCACGACATCCTCGAGCAGCACTTTCTGGCGCAGCACAAGCCGAGCACCAATGTGAAGAAGGAGTTTGCGACGCGCCTCGGCGTGCCGCTGGACAAGATCAACGCAAGTCGTGCTGCCATGATGTATGCGTTGCGTCGCTAACACGACTGCAGAACTGGTTCCAGAACCGCCGGGCCAAAGTCAAGCAAGACCGCAAGAAGCTAATGAACCAGTACAACATGACAATGAGCCTTCCGTTTGGACATTCACACGTGCCTGTCATGCCTAACCACTACGCACACCCGCAAGACCAACAACATCCGCAAATGCTCATGCAGCCGGACTTCTACCCGAACGCTGACATCAGCCCTGCAAGCCTCCCCGTGCAAACAGGCGAGGGACCGTCAGCCCTCGACCTAGGACCCCAGCTCCTACTGCAGCACCAACAACACCACCAACAGCAACAGCAGCAGCAGCAGCCGCCGCACCATCAGCAATATGATATGCAGCATGCCCTCCGCTCGGTTTCGGAGGCTGACCGTTCCGCATCATATCGCTCCAACGATCTCATGCACTCGATTATGGCTGCAACCAACGGTGCCTACATGCACAACAGTGGCATGTCTCTAAATGCCCAGGAGCCAGATTACTCCTACGATACCTCCGGTCTGCCCAATGCATACTCCGGTGACCTTGGCGCCTTTACAGTTCCTGCATCCATGCCTAGCGACATCGCACCCTCACACCCGGAATTCGACAGCTTTGCCGACTTCCAGATAGATTACTCCGCACTTGCTGCTGCCAATCCAAGCAACTCGACAACTGCAGAAGCTCAGCAAAGCACAGGATCCATATCGTCGGATGCATCCCCATACAATGGCACCCAGTCATCTGGCACCACTCAATCACCGAATGGACCAACTCCTCCATCTATTGCCTCCTTGAACTCGGTCTACACGGGCTGGACAGAGGATCCGTCGCAAATGGCACAGCCCAAGCAGGTCGAGGAGCCAGAGGATCAGTTCGCGCCATACAGCCTGGCTCAGGCATCAGCCTCAGAACAGACGCTTCCATTCTGGCCCCAAGATGGCGCAAGCCAAATGTACCCCCAGTCGACCTTTTATCAACAGCCGAACTCGTCTGCACACGCCATCCTCTCTACACCGGAACATGCACGAAAACTTAGTGCGGCGCCCTCTGATCTTGACATTCCACTGCACTTCCGAGAGGATGCATTCGCCCGGAGGAGCTCCTCAAGCAGTAACTTGGCCAACAACATGGATGCGATACATATTCGAAACGGTACTCCAGAGGGCTTCCAACATCCAGAGAGCTTCCAACAACCAGATCAACAATCGAGCATTGCTGCAAGAAGACAGAAGCGTCCAGTGAACCTGAACTCTAGCGCAATGAGGAGCGCCTCATACTCCGCTCCTATGCCATCACCAGGAGGTAACAACGACAAAGTCATTCGCAGGATTCGATCGAGTGGGATTCCAAACGCCGGAGGTCGTATTCAGAAATCGCAGCCCGGTTCAGCGCAGCGCTCACCGATGGCTATGAGCTTCTCGGATGCTGCTGCTTCGCCCAAGTTCGCACGAACGTTCTCCTCTTCAAGCACTGCCACAATTGGACAAGGCGGTAGTCTGGCACCACCAACTCCACTGACACCACAAGATTTTGGAAACTACTGGGGTGGTGCTGCCGTAGTAAGGCCCCATTCAGCGATGCCGGATCACAACAGTCCAGAGAGCATGCATACGAATTGGTCTTCTGACCAAGCTGGTAATGTCATCGCGAAGAGCACTTCACCACCATCTTCGTCCATGGACCTGCAATCACGCTTTGTGAACGACGCTTTGTACCGCGATACGCCTCCCCAATCAGCACCGGCAACACAACAGCACTTCCCTCGGACGTCGTATATGCAGCAACCTCAGATGCGTGCGGCTTTCCATTCCACTACCGATCTAACCATCCAACAACCGAAGCCCTCGCATTTCAGACGACCATCCCTACCTGATACTGCTCAAACCCAAGGCGATGATAGTCATCTACAGTATATGCAGGCCAGTAACATGCACTATGATGATTTCAAGGAAATGTCATTAAGTGGCATCCACCACAACGTTCCTTTCGCTCCCCAGGTTTCCGCAATGCCTGACTTCCTGGTGCACCAATACACACCACCTCAAGGCACAGATTCACATGGAAATCTACTACGGCGACCGACTGAACCCCAGCCCAAGAATTATATCTTCGCCAACCAGGGACCAGGAGACTTTAGAGGGCAGTAGCTTCAGCCCTGATAGCATGCTTGTCGCAACGTTGATCTTCCCTTCTTGACTATACCCGGATTTTTCATCGATGTTTTTATTCTTGCCAATCTAGGGTAGCAATCTATCACAACCCTTTCTCTTGTCTCATTTACTTTCTCATCCATGGGCACCCATGGAGGCCTCTTTGGCATAATCTTAATACGGGACAGCTTTGGATATCACGATTTGGCGCAGGCGTTGCCACCAAGGAGTTAAAAGCGTTCTTGATTTGCACCAGGATTTCTTTGATTACGGAGAACTGGACATCATGAAACGTTGTTGCTCAGCATACATCCATTTCCTTATTGTATCTTTTCATTGTCAGCGCTGGGAGGGCATAGTGTCTCCTTATCTTTGAATATGTCTTGTCTGACTGGAAAGGGGAGTCAGCTGGAGTAATGGAATAATGAATCATAGGGACTCGGTGTTGTAGCACCTCAATAAGTCTAGAAGAATGCGTCTACGCAGACTTCGCAAATGGAATCGATATGCTTCGGCATCAATTCATTCTCTTCTTCGTGTTCCGAATCTAGCGATCAAGCAAACAACGCCGACATGCTTTGCAGCACACACTCATCCGTCATCTATGATCATCTCATTTCCACAGCACCTTGCACAGCCAGCCACATCCGCAACCACGACCCAAAGACATGGAAATCCCGTCCGTACCGGATACCTCCGCGAAACCTTCGCACCCCGCGGAAACGCTCCTAGCTGCACACGCTATACTACGCTATACTACGCTATACTTCGCTACCGGCCGTTTACATTAATCCGTGACGTTATCGTCACGTCGATGTTTCCCTCCTATTTTCCTTTTTTTTGCTTTCTTTTCCTTCCCGACTTGCGCCGCCTGCCCGCACCAGCCAGCCCCTGAGCCCCTGCATGGCGCAACTGACTGGCTAACTTTCCTAACTAGTTGTATACTGCCCGAACGTTGCCATGTTTCTTATGCAATTACTCAACGAACCAAACTATAGCCGATTTCTTACCTCGAAGCGGGCCGATCGTATCGCTAGATAGGGTATGTGTATCGATACGATGGGAAGATGCGCTAGGGGAGGTTGGGGAAAGGCAGATGGCGAGTCTGAGATAGCGGGGAAGATGCACGAGCAAATGTTTCGTCTAGTTACTTGCATGACTAGGTAGTGATGGTGATTTTTTTTGATGCATTGCATATTGCGCCCGCGGAAGGGAAAAGCAGCTGATGTGGAAAAGGAAAAAGTTGAGGAAGAAGAGGGGTTGAGGTGCATGCTCTCCGCATAACGTCGGTTGCAGCCACACATACCCCAAACTGCTTCTTCCAACCTCCCGGTCGTATACGTTTGCTTTTCACCGTGTGGCGGACGGTGCGAACTCACGGGCCGCAGGATGCTCACCATGGTTGCTTTTCTCGGTGTAATTTCTCCGCCTTTTCTCTTTCATGCGTTGCGACAACAGTTGTATGGGCGGTGGTACGATACCAGGGACACTGACTGAGTCGTGGAAAACCTCATTCTATGTTGTAGAGCCAATGGATAGTATAGGTGGCGTTGTGCTGTTAGCCGTCACACTCAATCATGTGGTAGCTGACTCCACATTCCACCATCGCCACCTCCACTGTGTGTGGCTTGCAGGACTGTGAAACGACAAGCCCAGCTAGACCGTCATGACGGTCGCGACCCTTCTCTCGCTTGAAATTAGTGGAGAAGCGACGATATAGGCCGAGAACTGTAGTCAGGAACCTATCCGCGACCGGACATAAGTTTGCAGTTCCGTACCGTGGTTTTTGATGTTTTTCGGTCCCAAAAACCGACAAGAGTTGAGGTTAGGATGGGTAGTCGCAGCCGAGCAGCATGTAGCTTACAACGGTACGCTACTGTGGATCTGAGAAGCTTAGTCTAGGTACGGGAAATTGGATGTGAAGTGGCTGCCTGGATAGTCTGGGCTAGAAGTTGTAAAGATTTGGGAAGCGAAAGCGACTACTATTGGAGTTGCCTAAATTGTGCATTCAGTATATGCATCCGCACAAGCTCTGAATAACAATGGGACAAGACATGTTACTTACGTCATCTTAAACTCATCTACGATCTCTCTACAGGATGTTTGCTGCTGTGCCATACCATCTGCGCTATCAATATACCTCACATACACCCATGACATTTGGAGAACTCATCGCACTTACTTTCTCATAGGGAAAGAACAATGACATTGTTCTTTGTCGATGAAATTCAATAGCTCAGGTGCTTATCTCAGTCTCCCTTGTTCATGTGGTTCTAGCCCGACTATTCTCGGTTTCTCCACCACCCTTCCTTCATGTCAGAGGCATGACAGCTCCAACATTGATTACGGTCATTTTTGCCGATTCTTCCACATACGACCACAGGCGAATGACAGCACTGGATCCCGTTCGCTCTCCACACGTTAAGCCTTCGACCGGCGGACTAGTAGTCAGGTGGGTGACCACTGGCGACGTGAATACTGCATATGTAGAACATGAGATTTAGTTAGTAAGTACCAAAAATATCTCTCGGGTGGCTGGTGATGGCTGTATTGTTGTGACATGCCTAGCAATGTCGGTTTGATGACGATGGCCAGTAAGCGAGTCTGGCAAGATTCCTCCCAGATTTAAGGTATATAGTTTATGAACTATAAGTCCTAATTCTCGGCATGTGGTCTGTTGTATCTTTGGGAGAACAAGCCAATGCTACATGTCCCTTTCCCCCTCCCACATCAAACCCCAATACTCCCACACCAAAACTCTGCCAGACAAACCGTCGTCTCCTCGCCTATCACCCCACCACCAAACCGAAACGTACTCGTCCCATCCCTGAAACAAGCAAACTCCTCTTCTTCACCTCCATCTCCTATCAACGTCGCCAAACCCGCCAGCTCGCTCTTGGGCAATAGATCAGCACTCTGCGTAATCCTAGATTCAAAGACACCAGACTCGAGTTCCACGCGGCGAGTGAAACCGGCCCATTGGATGGCACGCGGAGATGAAACGGTACCGATGTCTGTGGGCTGGTTGGTGGATGCGGAGCCGCTGTAGAGGATGGCGGATGAGAGGGTTGTGTCGGAGAGGACGGTACGCGTGGTGCAGGTGCTGAGGTAGACGTTTCGCGGGGAGCCTACGAGGGCTTTGCGAGAGGATATT
>JAESFQ010000459.1_pt1 | contig 14895 bp, 14 predicted proteins | sample 9269431 | NCBI WGS metagenome assembly JAESFQ01 (sample SAMN14502588, study PRJNA617103) | algae metagenome | isolation source: Plectolyngbya sp. WJT66-NPBG17 and co-occurring heterotrophs from well... | place: USA: Mojave Desert, Joshua Tree National Park, California | collected 2006-08-06
TTCAACATTAATATCTACTATCACTTCACACGTTTCATCCACACGCATTTTATGACCTCCCGTTGTTATTCTTTACCGTCTTGAACGTTTCCGTGGCGCTCGCTGTTTACATTCCCGTCGCACGTCGCTACTAAGCATTCCTACACTTATTGCTAAGAACCTCCACACCACCAGCCATGTACCGACAGCAATTCGACGGGGTCGAAATTGTCGACGAAGAAGCATTTTTCGAGCCAGGCCTCGACCTGGACGCGGCCTCTGCGCCAGCTCCCTCTGCAGCACGACACAGACAAGCTGAAATAATAGCAGAGCGAGCGCACTTGCAAATCAGGAGCGTGGACAGTTCCGCCTACAACGACCCATGGCATGTCGCGCAAACTCCTCCGCCTCCTCCCCCATCCCGATACAGCAGCATGCCGACGATGAGACTAGAGCGACGTAGGCCCCATTCACCGCTATCTAGATCGCCAGAGCCATATGCGCGGTACAGGGGAGGAGACAGCGTAGACAACGGGGACGGAGAACGAGTTCTCGGTCCGCCTGCAAGGAGGAGGACACCTTCGTTAAGAAGAGCGCCGCACGTGCAATGGGATCCATCGAGGCCAGTCCACGGACAGCCTAGTTCGAGTACTTTGGGAGGAAGTGGCATGGAAGATGATGCCAGTGTTAATGAGAGAGCAAGGGGAAGGGGGAGGCCGAGGGAGAATCTAACAGAAGCACGTATGACGACTCGTCCGCCTTCTCGAGTTTCAATCCCTGTCGAACATGATGAGAGGGAGGTTGATGGACACGCTGATGAGACGGTACCAGATGGTAAGACCACCACAAACATGGCATACCATACCATACCACACCACACCAACCATCCTTACTAACAAAAGGTACATATATCTAGTCCCCCAGCATCATCATCATGAAGATGAAAACGCCCCTCAAGTCCCCCGTCCGACCTCCCGCCCCTATCCACTCACCTTTACCCCACGCCACGAATACCGAAACGCACTCTCCGACCATACACCGCATCGACTAAGTCCCCTGCAAGAGCGGCCAGGATGTCCAGACTTGCTTCGCGACGGCTACCGGTATCCACGTCGCCGGCCGTCTGTTTCCACGCCGCCTTCACCCGACCCCTCGGATGTCTCACAACCGCCTTTAGACCCCATGTATTGGTTTGATCCGAACGGGAACGATAACGATGCCTGGGTAGGCGCCGCAGAGGCTGTCGATGTGTACAGGGTGACGAATGAAGATGTGCGACGGGGCGAGATTACTATCGAGCGGTCGAGTAGCGATGCGGGGAATGAGCCTCTTACTTTGGAGGAAGCGAGGTACTTGGAGGCGTTTCGGGAGGCGCGGGAGAGGGAGAGGGATTATGAGGAATTGGAGTATGAAGAAGCTGCTCGGCTGGTGGAGAGGAGGGCGAAGGAAAGACGTACTTTGAAAGGGAGGGCGAAGAAGATATGGGGCAAGGTCAGGAGGTTCTTTGGTAAGCGGAGTAGGGAGTGAAGAGATGGAGAAGGCGTATGGAGTATTCATCTAGACGTGCATCATTAAGTAATCTCTAATTGCTGACGCCGTTTGAGCGCCTGTAACACCCAATTCCTGACAACAGTTGTACTCATGTCTACCCTCTACATCCACACAAGCCGGGTCTCGCTCTAACCTACTGATACCAACTCTGTTCGTCATAAGTGAAGCCTTGCATTCCCATACCATTGAAGCCACTGACGCCAAACCCATTCAAACTTGGATTCGGATTACCGTTCGTATTTCCATTTGTAAATCCATTAACCGCATTACCACCCACAGGTCCGCCGCTCATCTCATTGCTTATAACAGGCGCATTAGTGTTACCCTGAAAAGCAGCCGCCGGGCTGGTCGTATTAGCAAACCAGTTGGCGATGTCGTCAATACCCTGCGGATTCCAGTTTTCGAAGTCGGTCGCGAGTTGTGTCTGGTCACGATAGATCCAGTCTTGGCCTTCACGTAGCAGCTGGTCGACGCCACCAAAGAGTTGGCTTGGAGAGCTGCCGGCAGTTGTTCGGCCGCCATCGACGGAACGCCGGCCTTGTGTAGACGCCGGCGTGGGTGCGTTGAGTACGGCTGATGAGTTTTGTGGTGTGCTGATCTGGTGCTGGTTGCGCATGTAAGCCAGGGCGTTTGCGTCGGAGGGAGGTATAGAGTGGGTGCTGGAGGGGCGCGCAGAAGAATCATTGCTTACGGAACTGTTGATGTTTGCTGTTGCTCGGTTAAAGAACTGCGCTGTCGGCATATTGGTCATGTTCATGCTGTAGGGTTGGAGGCTTGGTGATGTTTGGTCTGCAGGCGATGGGTGCTGGTCCTTCGTCTGTATGGATCCGCGGCGGTTTGCTTTCGGTGTGCTGACTTCGTTCCAGGGACCATACTTGGCATCAGTGCGGGATAGTACTGTGGCAGCTTCTTCAGGTATCTCAACGTTCCAGCGTTTGGCCAAAACGCTGAGGATGCCAAGCGTCCGGCGAGCGCAAAGCCAGCCTTCTGCTATCTCCTCGAGGTGCTTGACGCCATGTATTATATCACGCTTTGCGTTTTTCTCTGGTAAGTTGAGAAGATGTATCGTGCATGCTGAGTGTGCGATGTATACACAAATGTTGCAAATTTGTCGTAATCCATGTGATCGCTTGTACAGTCGGAGTAACTTTGAGATCATGGCAGCAGCTTGTGTGCATAATTTCCTTGGCGATACACTTGCTGGCAGTGGCGAGTTATTCGGATTGTACTTGAGGAAGGGTCGAAAGAGATGAATGTACAACAACTGGAAGAACATGCTGGGATGCGGTTAGTACGACTGCTGTTGTGTGATGTCCGAGATGACACTTACTGCATGACTAGCATGTGTGGTAAACCGCCTTCCTTGGGCTCAAGCTCTTTTGGTAATTCCCTCCTCCAAGTCTCCAAACGCATGTGTATCTCGCTCAGCTTCTTCAGCTCCGCCTGTCTGCCCTTGACCTTGTCCATATCAGTCGGGTTGTAGAAGGAGTTCATGAGATCACTGGAAATTTCACAAAGTTTGGATATCTGGAGAGCGACCGCACGCGTCCGACTTGGCTGAGAATGTGCTTGACTGAGGCCAGAGTCTGTGACTGCGCTCCACGTTTCCGCATCTTCACTAGGAAAGACCTCGAACTTGGGCACCGTAAGGATCGTGTTGGGAAGTTGCGGTAGCCGTCCCATGTAATTACTCCAGCACTTGTCGAATAGGAAGCAGCCCCAGAAAGTGATGCGTCGCGCGTCCTCTTCGTTGTCATCAATAGTGTCGTTGCTATGCATGCCAAGATTTAGGCCAAGGTCGCATGCCATGCGGAACGACATGCCACTGTAGACCCATCCCTTTGCTTCTCGCCCGCAACCAGCTTCCCGTACAGACATTAATGCCAAGGCTTGTACGGTGGTCAAAGCTGGCACCTCGTGCAGGTCGTCTTCCATGATCAGCCGCTTGGCTTCCTTGAAGAAGTGGTCGCCTGCCGTCGCAGAGTCATCGCGGATCGCGCGAGCTGCAGGCCACGACGTGAAGTGACAGCCCAGTGCTAGCATAGCATTGACCAGCAAAGGCGAACAGTATTGTATTTTCCTCCCGGACCCCGGCAGCGGTTTGCCTAGTCTGAATTCTTGCAGGAAGAGGTTTTTCGACAGCGTAGTGAAGAAGCTGTAGTGCCAGCAAAAGTACATGCTGATCAGATGCTGCACTAGCTCCGGGTCTGAGGTGACAGTCGTCCATGAGCAAAATGGGTCCTGCATCTCCTGATACTGATCCTCAGAGTATGTATCGGGCGATTCGGCGGCATCGTTGCCTCTGCCCAGGTATATGAGATGCGATGTACCGCCAATGTATCTCGTCGATCCATCCTCCAGCCGCAGCTCGCCCATCTTGCCGCTCAGCTGACTCTCGAACGTGCCCTTTGCCGGCTCCATGGTCGGCGTGGTGATGGGACTGATAGGCTCATCTTCGTCCTCGTCGCCATTCTCCTTTGCTATGATAGCCTCTGCAACCGAGTCTAGGCTCTCGCATGTGCGTATCTGTTGTACCAGGTCGGCGACTTCTTCTTCCGGGTAGTTGAGGATGGCTTGTATGAGCGTCTGGAGGGTCGAGTTACGCGTCTTGAGGTTGTCTATGTCCTTCTTGTAGACGCCTTTGCGGCGGTGGTCCGAGTTCGGGTCGTAGATGCAGGGCGTGTTGTAGACGGCGGCACATGCTGAGCAAGCGGGAGTGGTTCCGTCGCACTATGTCTCGGGTTAGCGACGAGACTCTCACCAGGCGCGTGGTTCCGAGGACGTTGGTGATGATCCCGGAGAATATGCGTGCAAGCCGGAGAAAGGGCGTCAGGGCCAGTTCCCGTTACCTAACATACCTTGGACTTGCGCTTCCTGCATGGAACACAGGCAGAAGAGATGCACCGCCTCTTCTTAGAGTCCTCGCTTCCGGCATCCCTCTTGCTCCGTCTCCCCTTCTTGGCCGGCGTATCGGAAGTCGTGTGCGCGTCCGCAGTGTTGTTGTTCTCCATTACCGGTCTTGGAGGATGGCCGGAGAAGTAAATTGTGGGGGAATGGCGGGGCGCGCTTTGACAGGCCTCAATCAGCGCGACATTAATCAGCGGCCAGTGGATAGAACAGTCTGTCGAGGTTCAGCGCTCTATCTCGCGGGCTCAACATGGCTGGCCAAGGACAGGGAAGCGGGCGCACTCGAATCCGCCTGGGAATGGGCGTCGCATTGGGCTGGTGAAGGGTGACTATGCGACCGTCTTGCGTCGCAGAGGTACCTTGCTATCAGCAGCCGTGTGATTGGCCACCCTTCGACCCTTATCTGGACGCTCCCTCTCAGCCGACCGACTCGTCCATGACTGCAGCAAAGGCGCGATAAAAGCAACGAGGTAGTTGGGGGTTTGAGTCTTTCGATAGGATGTGTACCCGAGAAGCACCCGCCCACGGTGGAGCCGGGAGATCTTCAGTACATCATTGGAAGCAGAAGCAATCCTAATCATGCTGTGAAGACCTCCAGCCCGTCCCAAACCCAGATCCCAGAACACCGCAATCAACCCCCATGGCCCTCAAACCAACCCGAAAATGTCCTATACCATGCTTCTGAACCCGCCTAAAAGCCGGCCCTGAAGACTCTCACAGGCCCACAGCCACCCTAGATATCATCGGCATACCCCTCGTCATCTCGATCAGCCTGGAAACCACCGCGTGGATCCGGGTTATCGACCATGATGAACGGCCTACCATCGGGATCCTCCTCCAAATTACCGAACAATCGCATCAGAGAGCGAGTATCCATCATAATTGCTGTTAGTCAATCTCGGGCGATTCTCAGGACAAAGCAACACTTACTTCTTCATCGTCTTGCCATCGTCCTCCATCACCGAAGCAATCTCGTGCTGCTTGCGCTCTTGCATCTCGATGAGGCGCTGGTCGATCGTATTACTGACGCATAGGCGGCTCATGAACGTCTCCTCTCGCTGACCAATGCGGAACACGCGACAGAAAGCTTGTTGTTCAGAGGCTGAGTTCCACCATGGATCGATCATGATAACTTTGGACGCCATGGTCAGGTTGAGACCCACTGTAATACAGTCAGTTATGCGAGCATAACGAGACAACAGAGATACTTACAACCACCACAACGCAAAGAAGCCAGCATGATCTTGCAATCCGGATTCTCGGCGAACAAGGTGAGAGCCGTGTCGCGCGCGCCCAAGCTCATGCGGCCATGGTACTGCACAATACGTTAGCAGACGTTCACAAGAACATGAAGCACACAGTAGTGCCGGGAGGTATTCGAGGGAAATTCCAGCGTCGAATGAGGATACAACAGTCCATGTCGCCGTCTGGTCGGTACTTGCCTGTTCGGTTTGCCAGCCTTCTCCTTCGAACACACGTGCCAAAATGCGGATCCTAGGCCTTATTAGCATGCGTTTGCGAAAGAATAGGCAGTGGTTTTGACTCACATAGCTAGAAACTGGGTGTAGACGATAATCTTGACCTGCGGATTCTCCTTGAGCCAGTTCATGATCTGACTCTTGACAGCAATCGTCTTTGCAGAAGGTAGAACGTCTTTGCCAGCCAGGTCAAGCCAGTCGCCGGCGATATCCTCACGATCGAGACGCTTGCGATCCTTTTCTCTATTCTTCTTTGCATTGGCTCGTGTACCTTGCGCGGGCGCATACGGCATATCGTCATCGCTGATTTCGCACTCATGGACGTTGTTGAAGGTCTTTCCGCAAGCCTTGCATGGCGGATAAGTGTCAGGGTCGTCACTTTCAGCCATTTCGATCCACATGTTCTCAAAGCAAGGCTCGTTGCAGATGAGGTGGCCACAAGACGTTATTCGCGGTTCACGGGGCTGCTTGTCACACCATGCACATTTGGCCTTCTCTTTTGCTTTCTCCCAGCTCTCGCCGCTCTTGAGACTGCTCAGGTAAGGCTTGAAGTTGAACTCTTTGCCAAACTGCCCACCTGCATGGACGCGGCGAGTCATCTCATCCGCAGACTCATTGCCAATCGTCTCGTCGACGACCTCATCGAATAAGTCCTCATCATCCTCGTCACTGTCGTCATCCGGCATGTACTCCTCACCTCTAGCTTGCGCAGCCGCCTTTGCAGCAGCCACTCTGGCTTTTGCGGCAGCCTTCTTGGCTTCGAGAGCGGCGGTCTTCCTCTTCTGGTCGGCGGCGACCTTATCGAGCTGCTTACGAACAGCGATAATCGTACTTCCGCCTCGCTCATTGCTAGTTCGGGCCTCGGTGTCGACCACCTTCTTGATGGCTTCAATGTCTTCGCGCTCGAGCAGATCGCGAACAACAAATTGGAGCATCAGGATGTGGGCTGTCAGCTGACGCAGTCGAAGGAGCATACTGCAGAAAGTTAGCAATTCGTTCATATCCATAGCATCTGCTGGTACGTACACCAATGCGTTGCTGTACGATTTCTCCAAAGTACCCTTCTGCGCCCACATATTGATGCGCTTAACGAAGCGTAGGCGGACAATATCATAGATACTCCTCTCGACAGAGTTGAACTCGCACCAATACGTCGTCTGGTCGGCCTGAGGCAGCTTCAAGATGGGGGCCCCAAACATCTCGTCGGCGTGAGTGCGCCGGATCATAAACTGAGAAAGTCGCACCAACAGCCTCTCGGTATTCTCAGAATCTTTGCTGTCGCAGTAGTTGTGCTTGAAGATTTTGTAGCTGCCCGTATGCGGAACATCGAGGAACTTGAAGTAGGGGTAAAGCTCCGTCAAACCGTTGAGGATCGGAGTGCCACTAAGAGCCCATTTATGATGCGCCATCAGCGCTCGACATGCAATCGAAGTTCGCGACATGTGGTTCTTAATAGCCTGAGCCTCGTCGAGAACGATGCGCAAGAATCTCATACGGTGTAGAGGACCCCTCTGAGTTTCAAAGACCTCTTTCCACCAATTCAACTTCTGCTCGACAGTCTGGCATTCGATGGGCGGGTCATTCTTTGGGTAAGACTTCATGACCTCGTTGTACGTAGTGAGGACCACGTCATGCCCTTCCAGGATCTGGAAGGCGTTGGTGGAATCAAGGCGTGTACCGGACCCGTAACGCATAATCTTCATCTTGACGTTAGTATGCAGCTCGATCTCGTTCTTCCATTGAGTCAAGAGTGCCGGACTGGCGACAAGTAGAGTGGTCTTGGGACCTTTGTCGTTCTTAGGCGGTCGGCCGTTCACCATGTTCGCTGTAAGAGTCAGTTTCGATCCGAGAAAAGTCTGTTCGCTACACTTACCCAACATCATAAGAGTCTTTCCAAGTCCCATCTGATCAGCCATCAACCCGCCCCGTGGCTCTTCCGTTGCGTTCTCCCGGCGACGCATGAAAGCTGTGCCAAGTACCTGGTAAGGCTTGAGTGAGGTACTCATGCCTTTGACCCGCCAGAAGCCTAGGCCATCTGCCTTTACACTGCCTTTGCCATCGAAATCTTTTGTTGCGGACAGCAGGACGTTCATGTCGCCCTTTGCTTTCTTCTGGTCGTCAAGAGGTACGCTGGCGATGAGCTCTTTCAATGCGTCGGCTTTGACCCTCGATCTGAATGTGGGCTGCTCAGCTGCGTTGACGCCAGCTTGCTGCTGGAAGACATTGGCGTTGAAAAGAGATGTTGCTTGTCTGAGTGCATGGTCCACCTTTTGTTTGTGTTTGGAAGATCTGCCACTGTTGTTCTTAGGAAGCTTTCTAGGGGCCAGTTTTGGTTTCTTGTTAGGCTTGAGTGTCGCTTTTCCCTTGGAGTCTTTACCGCGACCAGGTGGCGCAGAAGCCTGTCCCTTGTCATTGGCTGGAGCCTCCTTGTTCTTCTTTCGCGGCAAATCGCCCTCAGCCTCGAGAGCTACTCGCATACTCTGAAGCTCGGCCTCCTGCATTGACATCTGCTTCCCTTCTTTCGTGGGCATGGGTCGGCGACGCTTGCGAGTTCCAGAATCTTCGAAATCGAAATCGTGATCTGACTCCTCCTCGTCCTCAATAATCGGTGCAAGATTAAACTCTGGGAAAAGGTCTGGTTCATCTGCCTCTTCTCGTGCTTTGGCAATATCGCGAGCTCGCTTCCTCTTCCTAGCTTCTTCAGCACCCTTGATCCTCATCCACTCAACATCTTGCTTGAACGATAGGGTGCCGTTCTTCTTCCTAAGTTCCTCATAGTTGCGCTTCTGCATCTCAAACTCTGTCCTGGCTTTCTTGTCTGCAATGTCGTCTTCGTTCGTGACTGGAACAGCGGCGGATGAAGATTGTCTTGGCATGATGGCCGCAAGGTACGCCTCGTCGTCAGGGTTAAAATTGGTCTGATATGCTGGAGTCTGCCTGCTGACAGCCAGCTTCCGATCCTGCCTCTTCCTCTGCATTTCGAGGATTCTGCTGTAGGTTGCACGCGGGGGTTTCTTCTGAGGAGGTAGGGTAGGAAGTGGCTGAGGGGGGATAAGGACGATGGGACTTTGTCGAGGCGCGATAATTGGGGGAGGGGTTCCATTCTCAGGGACAAATAGTGAGTTGGGGTCGTCATGTTGCTCGACTGAGGCCATGGGTGCGTCTTGATCGTCGTCGAAGCTCTCGATATCTGGCACTGGTACTTCAGCGTCGATTGTGTCGGGCTCGATCATAAGTGCATCTTCACTGTCGATCAAATCTTCGATATCTGACATCGGCATCTGAGCGTCAATCATTTCGTCCATGCCATCAGGCTCGGCCATGATGACTTGATGCTGAAGTAGGATTCCGATAGTAGTCAAAGGTTGAGTGCAGGCCGAAATAAGTTTAGAAGAGTGATGAGTGAGAAGAGAAGTTGGATGTAGGAGTGATAAGGGTGAAGTGGGGTGTAGGAGCGACAGAGGTGAAGTATGAAGTGAGGCTTATATAGGCGACAGCGCGTTGAAGCCGGAGCAGGAAAGCTAGGTGAGAGAGATGCGCAGCGGGAGCGGAAAAACTAGCTTGAGGTGAGAGAGCGATGCACAGCAAAGACTTGTCAGACGCTCTATATGAGGAGCTGAGGATGACGCACTGAAGTCGAGGTGAGCGAGAGTTTGCAAACTCAGAACCAAGAAATGTCACACACGCATATACCCAATTTGCGCGGTTTGCTTGAGAGCCTCCGGACTTGTTCGGTAGAGTTGAGATTGTGGATGAAGTAGGGCATTGTAGGTGGCAGACCTATTCGAGGGTTCGGTGCCTTCAGAGAGCCGCTCTAGAGAGTTGTATCTAAGTAAGCCATAGCCTGATGATACTCGCCGCGTTCCGTATCAACACTAGTTAAAGTAGAACCTACCAAATAGAATTAGCCCACAAGATGAATTTTAGTGCTAGGAAGTATAACCCAGAAAAAATGAGTAGCTTCCTGAATAGTTGGCCAGTTACAGAACACAGTCTGGCGGAGACATGTTATACATTATTGTTTATATTGTTTTAGGTACAAGGTGCTACGCTGCACCTGGTGTGCGATTGGGTATCGGAACAAATCCCAAAGAAAAGGCGGTAGCCGCAGTATGTATGCCCATATAATCCGACAATACTCCCTATTCGCCATCTCTTTCCGAGAAAACCCTACTATTGTGTACACGAAGAAAGCGAAAAAAGAGAGTGCTGTATGAGCAAGAGTCTAGCATTGGTTCTCCTCAATATCGGGGTAAAACCAGGCAGCCAGTGCGATGATGATGTAACTTGCCATGAGCAAGATGCCTTCAAGCCAATCTGAAAATTGTTAGTAAAGCACGCGAGTAAGGTTGGCGGTTAGAACTTACGTGACTTGCCATCCTGAATGAGATAGTTGACGAGCAATACCGATACGAACAATGTAGCAATTTGGAAGGTGTCGAAGTACAGGGTCATGCAGTCCTTGCCCAGGATCCAACCCAAGATGACGATGAATGGGAAGACGAGGAGAGCGATTTGCATACTGGAACCAACAGCAACACCAATAGACAAGTCCATCTTGTCTTTGATGGCGACAGTGACAGCAGTTGCGTGTTCGGCAGCGTTACCGACAATGGGGAGCAGGATCAGACCGACAAAGGTCGTGGAAACGCCGCCGGTAGCGGTGAGACCATCGATACTAGAGACCATGAACTCTGAGCAGAATGCAACGAGAGTAGTAGAGATTGCGAGAGTGACGAGGGCGCCAATAACGGAAAGCGAAGGTGTTTCGAACTCGTCTTCTTCCTCGTCGTCCTCTGAGCCGTCGGGGTTCTTAAAGAGTGACTTCATGTTGACTCCACCTCCAGAAGCTGCGGCAGTACCGGCACCAATGGCTGCAATACCGCGCGCCGCGTCACCTTCTTCCTTCTTGCCAGACTTGCGCTTGGGAACTTTTTGGCTGGGCTCGTTGTACATGGTAGCGTGAGTCTTCAACTGGAAGCCAAGGTAGCAAGCATAGACTAAGAGGAGGATGACGGCCGTTCCATGAGAGAGTTCTTGATTCCTGACCGCATCTTGGGCACCATTTTGCGCAACTGAATCGTCTTCGGCGATAGTGTTGTGGAACACGGTCGGAATAATGAGTGATGCAATACAAAGAGCAAGTAGCGACGCTGCCGTCTGCGCGACTGTGACGTTGAAGAATTGCTCCAGACGGTTGATTCCTCCTAGGAAGAACGACATGCCCAGAACTAGCAGCAAGTTCGATAACATACTGCCAATGAGCGAGGTCTTGACAATGGTAATTTCGTCCTTGATCAGAGCTTGGACGGAGACGATCAATTCGACAGCGTTTCCAAATGTAGCATTCAACAATCCTCCCATGGTTTCCCCAACTCGGATGGCCAGCTCTTCGGTCGCGTTGCTCAGCATGGCTGCAAGCGGAATGATGGCGATGAAGTTGATGATGAAAACCGGGACAGGTGCCAGACGCGCGTAGTAGACGGCGAAGCCAACAGGAACCATGATAAGTAGAACGTTAATCCAGGCCCCGAACAGCACGAAGCGGATCTGTGCGCCAATCGGAATCTTCCTCTTGAAAGCCTTCTTCTTGCGTTCCTCCAACGAAAGCTCGTCGGCCTCTGGATCCTCTGCATCGGCATGCTCTGCATCTTGGTGGTCTTTCCGAAAGATGCCCTTGAATCTAGCTCGACGGGTGGGACCGACATTGCTCTCCTGGTTAGAAGGCGCGATTGTGCTGTCGCCGGATGTTTTGTGTGCGCCGTTTGTTTCAGACGGCATGTCCTTTTCGGCTGTTGATTCTGGAATAGTTGTAGATGTGCTGCCGTATGTTGGGGAAGATGTGGATGGTTCGGTGTTGTGGTGGCCAGGCATCCCGAACTCTTTTTCTGCTTCCCTGCTCTCTAGCCGTCGTTGCTGCTCGATGGCGGGAGTAGCATGTGTTTCCGATCGGGTCCTATATACTGCGTTCTCTTCGTCTAGGTTAATGTCTCGAGACCGTTGTCGAGCGAACGGGTTGTAGTTCGCTGCGCCATTGCCACCATGTTGCGATGCGACGCGATGCGCCTGCCTTCGTACGGTATCTAGATGCATCGTTAGATGTGTTGGTGTTTGGCAGAAGAATTTGGGTTTTGCAACGATCGAGGCGCGACGTGATCTCAGTGTCTTGGAGGTGTGGACTCGACTTACGCATTGATCTACTTTTGCAGCAGCAGTGCCGTATTCTTCCACTTAATGTTGTGGGTGTAGTCCAATCGAGAGTGACGTTCGAACAAGACTTTTGAGTCGATACGAGTAGTGAACACTCGGACCGATTTACTTTTGATTCGGAACGAGTGGCCGTGGGCCAAAGCAGTTGAAATAGGGTGGACAAATGTTTGGATCGACAAGCGCGCGAGAGGTTGTACCAGATGCGATCGGTGAGAGATAGACGCAGGAGGGCTTGCGCTTGGGGTCGAGGAAGCTGTAGTTGATGGATTGCCCTGGGAGCAAAGGATCGGTGAATAAACGGAGAAAGGGAGACGGGACCAAGGGTAATTAAACCTGTTGACAAGGAGGCCAACGCACGAACACTCGTCAGTAGTTGTGGCTGTTGGGCGAAGTGCACGAATGAGAAACGCGGCGAGTGCCTCAGCCACAGTTGGACGGGGGGCAACAAGCAGAGCTAATGGCAATTTTCAAAGGCTGTGTCTAGTAGCGCGCGCATGCAAACGCAAACCAGTGCGTTGCGAGTCTATTTGGTTGCTCCACGGAAGAATGATATGCGAAGCTTCACGTCATGACATTCAAGCCTTGTTACGTAGGACCAAGATGCACTCAAGGCACTTGGCTAGAGCTTGGGCTGCGATTGGGGCGCAGAGGCGGTCTGGGCATGACGATGCGCATAGACGTCGGAACGCTTAAGTCGTCGACCCCCCCTACCGGCAGACGTATGCGCTCTAGCACATGCATCATCGCGATCCTTGTTCTGGGGAACTCGCTGCATGTCTTTGAACTTCCTTGCTTTTGTCTCATACCCGTTGGGTCGACATCCAGGGCTTCACCTCGAATGTCCCGCCACGTGTGTTGCACTGATATCATTGCACACCGTAAGCGTCAAGACAGTTGATTGACGTCTCCTTGCCTGTGAATGTGACTAAAATAATCCCGATTCATAACGATATGCACGGCAAGCATCAAAGCTCACGTTCGCAACAAGATGCATGCGACCACATGATGGGCCTAAATAAATACCGCTTAATCATATACTTGCACGCCATAGTGCAGTTCCAACCATAGTCTTGCATCTTGATTTTACCTCGTTGCCCCAGTCACACGACTGGCCTGATGATGGCGCGACAATCATGGATGGCGTGCATCCCTCAACTGGAGCCCGCGCACAAGGCAAAACATACCCTGCACATAATCCGCATCGAGCATATCGCAAGAATCATTGCTTTTTCGCAAAACAGTTACCCAACTAGGCAAGTGGCGTATAGGCCATGGATGACGGCGGGCACAAAGCAAAAGAAATGCCGGGGCCGTCCTCATAACATTGGTGCGCACCCGCCGAAGGGATGCCGCGTCGACGTACGTGGCGGCACGGTGCAACCATCTGATTCGTGGTGTAATACTTCCAACATAAGTTGTCCGTCGACATGGCGCTCAATCTTGCTGCAGGGCATGGTTAGAAATGCTTATATCGGGTACGTCTGTCATTGTTCCTGCAGCTATGGTGCGCAACCCGTACGATGACGTATGAGTTGAGATTTTGGACGACGTATCCATGGTGAAGAAGCTGATCGCACATACAATGCTCGAAACTTCATGCTCCAATGAAATTATTGAATTCTTCGTAATGGGTACGCCGATTGCTCCTATCCCACAAGGAAACATCCATCCATTACGCATAAACGCCATACTGTCCCCCCAAGCACTCCTGTGCGCTGTCTACCCCAGCCTGCTTTACATCCTCCTCCTCTTGGACACCGCTTTGCCCAGTACCGCCCATCTATGGGCCCTGCACCTTGTGGTCGCCCTTGATTACATCTGCATAGGTCGGTGGCGGCCCTTCAGGCTGAGTCGAACTACCCTCGCCCCCTGCCGGTGCCGGTGCGGTCGGAGCCGAGGCGCCCTTCACAGCCTTGTGTCCTTTTGGCTGCGCAAAGCTGTTTGTCACGCCACTCTGCTGACCGGGGAACTGTCCGTTGCTTGGCTGACTGCCCACAGTGCCGTAGTTCGCCTGTCGTCCAGCCGGCTGCTCATGCGTAATAACGTAGTATGTGGTTCCACCGTGTTCGCGGTCGGGCACCTGCTGGTATGCGTCGTACGGGTCTGGGTTTTGGAGGATCACGTACCAGGCGTGCAGGAGGCCCGGCAGGAAACCAAGACAGCACAGCGCGAGGTTTATGAGCGAGTCGGCGCTGCAGAGGCCTTTCTTTACCCAGACGCCTACGGGTGGGAACTAGTTGATGTGTCAGTACTTGAAGCGGCAGGTTGCAGTTGAACGGCTGGCGCCTGCTACAGCTGTGGGTGGGCGCGAACGTACCAGGACGCTCAGAAGCATCAGAAAGCAGTCGGGGCCGCACATGATGGCAGTGATGTATGATGTAAATTGACGGGTGCGATCAAGACGGCTGTAGGTGAAGGTCGAAGATGTTAAGCTGTCGTTGAAGTGTCGCCTGAGCGGGAGGCACAAGTCGCTTGACCAGATGACGCACGTTGCGGCTGAGCTGTGGCGCGTGCAGCCGAGGAGCTTCCAATAGGACATACGAAACGCTGCCCGCAACACCCAGCGGTGCTCGGCAACGCCAGCGCTAGTACAGAAAGAATGGCTTGTCTGTACCTAGGTAATTCTGTATGTTTCTAGGCCAGTCTCGCATCCCTGGGTTTTTTTTGATCAAGTGGCATGCTTATAGAGTTAGTTCACTCGTTTCACAGCATAATCTCATTCGCTTCCGAAAGAGTAGAGAGCACACAATGTTTATATGTTGTTTGTATT
>JAESFQ010000460.1_pt1 | contig 14895 bp, 18 predicted proteins | sample 9269431 | NCBI WGS metagenome assembly JAESFQ01 (sample SAMN14502588, study PRJNA617103) | algae metagenome | isolation source: Plectolyngbya sp. WJT66-NPBG17 and co-occurring heterotrophs from well... | place: USA: Mojave Desert, Joshua Tree National Park, California | collected 2006-08-06
TCCGTCAATGGCGAATTGGTCGTACGTCTCGAGCTCGCTGTGGTAGCGGTACTCGGCTGTCCACGGATCGGCGCCGTCACCGACGACGGTGAACATGCGGTGGTTGACGGCTGGGCAGTTGTACTCGCACCACATCTCAACCTCTGGTGGTGGGGAGTCGAAGTTGGGATCGGCAGTGAAGATTACCCACCAGCTTCCGTCAATTTGATGGATCTCGGGAGCCCAGAGGTCGGTTGAGTAGGCCTTGTCGGGCTCGGGATGGAAGATTGTCTTGGACTCAGCGGAGTCCCAGTCGGTCAAGGACTTGCTGCGCCAGAGAGTGATGTTGACGTTGTTGGTATAGGTCATGTAGTAGTAGTCATCATGGCGGAACATCCAACTAGACAATATCAGAGATGCACTTTGACAATTTATTAAGGAATCGACTTACGGGTCTGCTCCAGCACCCACGATCGGGTTCATGAATGTGGTTGAATTGGTCGAGTTGGGCAGTGGAGTGTACTGGCAGACACCCACAGCAGCAAGAGCCGCGGCAATCAGAAGCTTGATCATACTGCCGTTAAGGTTTCGCAGTATACTGTAGATGATGGAGCGTGGATGAGGGGAATCAATAAATTTACCAGGCGGTTTAAGTACTTATGCGGAGAGCAAAGGCGGGGTGGTGGGTCTCAGGGTGCCTAAGTGGAGCAGTGAAAGAGGAAAAGATACACAGAACCATTCGCGATTCTGCACAAGCGTTTATGTCGCGGTACACTCCTAGCGTAACGATCATACAGGGGAATGGGTAATATTCTCATACAGTCGTCCTGTGATCATACATGAGGAAGATCGTGTTGCAACCTTGCTGCACGTCAATTAGAGTGAAAGCAGCACAGTACCAAATACTATACAGCTTGTGGCGTTGCCCATACCTCGAGAAGGCCATACATCCGTCATCGTGATGGAGTTGACGCAATACCTCCGGTAGTAGACGAGGCTGGTGTTGTGTTGAGCGTCCAAGGTTCCCCGCGTTTAGACCAGCCACGCTTCTTTAGTGTGGCCTCGCGTGGTACAGGCGCGACCCGAAGACGCCTGCAAGGCTTGGCACGTCTTTTGCGATTCACGACGCTGTACCAACCTCTCAACTGGCGCATCATGAATAACTCGCAATTCAGGCGACTATTAGTCGAAACACCAAAACCTCAGGATGACGGCAAGGGCAAGTCTCCTGCGGCTGGAACGCCGAGGGCGGTGCTGGGCGCGCGCAAGCACTCTAGCATACCAATGACACCGTAAGTCTTTTCTCTGTAGTTTCTTTGCAGGACTGATGCTAACAGATGCGCAGTCGCCAAGCAGGAAAGGGATCAGTCCAATCAGATTTTGCGCGCCAGCTCGCCGAACGCAACGCGAAGAAGAACCCGCAGAAGAAGGCTAGGAACATAGTGCCCAAAGGGACGAAGCTGGCCGCCGGCTACACCGACCGCACAAAGACTCGCACCGACGAGGAAGATAATGAGATTGCAAAACGCATCAAGAATCTCGAAGAGTCTATGAAGAAGGAAGAGATTGATCGCGAGACGTTTGAGAAGCTCGTGCAAGAAATTACAGGCGGCGATGTTGGGACTACACATTTGGTAAAGGGCCTGGATAGGAAGCTGCTCGAGAGAGTAAGGCGAGGTGAGGATGTTTTAGGCGGCCAAGACAAGAAGAAAGAAGAGGAAGAAGCAGAGACGGAAGAGGTCCCAGAAGTGGAAGACGCGTTCGATGAGCTGGCAGAAGTGGATGTCGGTCCCATCACGCGCGAGAAGGTCGAGAAGAAGGGCGAGAAGATGACATCGCCGCGTCCTGTCGCTGGCGTTAAGAGGAGTCGCAATGATATCTTAAAGGACCTCAAGAGGCAACGAGAAGAAGCTGCTGCTGCCGCGGCGGCAGAGCATGAGAAACGATTTCCCACCTTGGGACCAGGCTTCCGCAAGATAAATGCTCAAGGAGAGACACGTATTGAGACGGACGAAAAGGGTCGTGAGGTGTTGATCATCACCGGTCCAGATGGCAAGGAGAAGAGAAAGGTCAAAAAGCAGAAGGTTGAGGAGCCGGCGCCTGAAGTGCGTCATGATCTGGACGACGCAACCAAACCAATCAATATGCACAATCTTCCTGCGCCGAAGAAGGAAGAGTCAGAGGACGAGGACATATTCGAGGGCGTGGGATCGAACTACAACCCGCTCGCAAACTTCGACGATGAAGACGACGAATCCGACGAAGAGGTAGCGAAGGCCGAGCCTTCTGTATCCAAGGTAGATGCTGCGGAATCACAATCAGAAGGTGAAATATCTTCTCCAGAAGCAGAGGAGGACGTTACAGCGGAACCCAAAGATACAGTGCCCTCTGCGCCCCCTGCCCCTGCAAAACGAGACTACTTCAAGTCAATAACCCGCGACACCAACACAAACGAAGCATCCGAACTCTCTGCTGCCGACGCTACCGTACGCGCTGCCCTTGCCAAAGTCCGCAACCTCGACGAAAATTCGACACTACTACAAAACCTCGGATCATCCGACCCCAACGACCCCGCGTCGAAAGAGGCGCGTCTCAAGAAGCGCGCTGCCGAGCTGGCAGCTTCGGATCGCGACATGGAAGACATGGATATGGGCTTCGGCGCGTCGCGATTCGATGATGCGGAGGAGATGGAGCGGGAAGGCGAAAAGGTCAAGTTCAGTCAATGGAAAGGGTTGGGAGCAGAAGGCGATGATGAGGATGGCGAGGAGGGAGCCAAGGGCCCGAAGAAGCAGAGGAAGCGGGGTGGCAAGAAGAGGAAGGGGGATAAGAATAATGCGGATGATGTTTTGACTGTTATGGAGAGGCAGAAGGAAAAGAAGACGAAGACGCTTGGCTGAAGCATGGGTGCGATTGATGTGGCAGACGTCTCCATGCGATTACGCTACTAAGCACCCGATGGGACAACATAGTCTCTTGCACCTTCAGTACTGAATAATATTACCACCGACTTATCGTCCAACCCCAGCTCCTCCTTCTTTTCTTTACACAGCTTCTTCAGCGCTGTCATCGTAGCAGCACCACAGGGTCCATTCTTAATTCCCTGACTATGCAGATACTGCAGGTCGTTGTGAACATCGAGATCAGTTACAGTGACACTCACATCCACGCCTTTTCTCAGCACCTTCCACGCCGTTGTCGATGTTGTGCCACAATTCATACCATTCATAATGGTATGTCCCGTAGAGATGGGTGTAATCTTTCCAGCTTCGAGACTCGCTTTTAGACTTGCTGCTGTGTCGGGTTCGACGGTGATGACTGTGGCAGATGGGGACTGGGCTTTGTAGTGCATGGTGACTGCTTGGGCCCATGAGCCCACTCCGACGGCGGCTATAGCATGAGTCGCGTTGCTGATGTGCATGTCCTTGAGCTGCTTGTCTGTTTCAGTGAGCATGGTCATGTAGCCTTCGACGACCCACTGCTATCCGTCAGTATACATGCATGACATGTGAAGATATCGAAATTAATATATGTTTTACCTCTGGAATCTCTTCATATCCCTCCCAAGACACATCCATGACCAACATCCCTCCTCTCTCCGCCTCCTCCTTCGCTTTCGCAATCGAGAAATCGTAATCTCCATCTACAACAATTACCGTCGCACCTTCGCTTCTAATCTTCTCTTGTGTAGCTTCGTCCATGAAATCGGGTACAAAAATAACAGCGTTAATCTCCAAGTACTTCGCCATGCGCGCAACAGCCCTGCCCCAATTCCCTTCCGTACATGTCACCAGTTGAATCTTCGCATCTCGCGCTGCAGCACCCAACTCTTTCAAGGTAGCGGATAAGGGCAGGTTGCATTGCGCGGCTACAGCCTTGTGAATGGCCCATGATGCGCCTAGGATCTTGAAGGCTGGAAGTCCGAGGCGGTTGGATTCGTCTTTCAGGAGGACGTGTCCTAGGTTGAGTTGGTGGGCTAGGTCTGGCAAGGGGATTAGAGGGGTGACGGTGTAGTCAGGGAGGGTGCGGTGGAAGGGTTCGACGGCTGGGTTTGAGGGGGGCCCGGAGTGCTTCCAGGTTGCTGCCGAGGGGTTGTGGAACATATTGGGGGAGTTGAAGAATACGTGATGATGGATATGTCTTTCAAGTATGCATGTGTAATGAAGTCGGTTGCAAGATGCTTAGTTTCATTCTTCAAGGCACAGCGCTGCTATGTACAATCTACGCATCGTTCGCAGGGCGTGCCTAGTCATCTACATCGTTTCTACATGCAGGTTGCTGTACATTGCTGCAAGCCATCCCGAGTGACGTGCGCGTCTCCTCCGGCGGAAAACGCTGCAGTCGGGCAAGGCTGGTCGCGGGGCGCACGATCTCACTAGCTACGTCATTCCCGAGGTCTTTACGCAGCTGCCTTTGCGCGTCAGTTTCACAGCCAGCAAACTGCAGCATCCAAGACGAGAATCGCGACCATGTCACAGCAAGGAGTGCATACGGCGTTGGGGAACATACCGAGAGTTGTAGTGCGACCAACGGTGGATAATGTGATAGCATCGACGTACCTGGTCAAGGTATATGAAGTGGTTCTGCTGTGCTTGCGCATATGCTAACAGGCAACAGGGCATCGTCTTCTTCCTCGCGCACCCGTTTCTATACCCTCTGCTCAAGGCGCGACTACTACCAGCAGTGCTCCTCAGCATATTTGTGCTCACGAACCTCTTTGTCTGGACTTTGCTGCCACAAGTGCTCTTCCTCAAGCTGTTCCACACGGCGGGTAGTGCCTGGGTCAACGCTGTATTCCTGGTCTTGGGGGAAGGAGCTGCAGTGGTAGCACTACTGTTCGAGTCTTTCCTAGTGGTTCGTACGCATCCACTCTCCAATATACACCTGTACTGACTTCACGTAGGACGAGGCGCAAGTCGATGTTTTCGACGCCGTCTTAATCTACAAAGGCTACGAAGACCTTGTCCGCAAACACCGCCCCGTCGCCGAAGACGCGCTCAACGACCCGGTCCGCCGGCTAGGGAGGCCTACACGCTCTTCTGTCTACGCGCCGTTTTCGTTCCGCCAGATTGCCGAGTTTGTCATTCTGCTGCCGGTGAACTTTATACCATATGTTGGGGTGCCGGTATTCCTTCTGCTGACCGGCTATCGCGCGGGCCCGTTCCAGCACTGGCGGTACTTTCAGCTTTTGGGCTATGACAAGAAACAGAGGAATCTTGCTGTAAAGAGGAGGAGATGGCAGTACACGTGGTAAGTCTTGAAGACATTTATAGGCCGATGACGACGCGACTAACAACCTGCAGGTACGGCACCGTCTATCTGGTCTTGCAATACGTACCGCCACTCAGCATGTTCTTCCTCATGACAGCACCCGCAAGCTCGGCGTTGTGGGCGGCAGACTTGGAGGAAGCGCGGAGGGAGCAGGAGGCGGTCGTGGCTCAGACGCCGCAGTACACGGACGAGCCCGATGCAACTGTATGATAGCGGTCTTGTCTAGTTATCCGGAATTCACCGTATTGGAAGACAGCACAGTATCAGTGTATGGGATCATCTGAGGACCTGAGCAACTGCTGGCTAGCGTGGGTGCTGAGGTCATTGAAGCTTGACGCGCGTGATCATGGGTGGTCTTCGCGCCTGAGGCCTTGGACAGCATCACGATGTAGGCAAACAACAAAATGCGTGGAACGTGTTGTTCATAGTTGCGCTGCCAGCCATCATCCACCTCTGCATGCTCAGAGGAGCTGGTGTGTGTGGCACCAAGTAGACCGAGGCTGGTGGTATCTGGGGGCGGCAGGCGCAGGTACGCATCTCGAACAGGGAACGTGTCACGCTAGGTGTACGTCGGCCAGGCAGCACCGATCGCACTCGTCATTCGTCATTCGCCCGCCGCGCCTTCCCCAGCCCCATAGATAGCTGCAGCTTGAGCTCCATCCCCAGCACACCTCTCACTCACCCTCTCACCTCTCCCACTCCACCCACCACCCCATCTCCCTTCCATCCATTCTTCCCCCATCCCATCCCCCATCTACATCTACCAATCGTCCGTCATCATGAAGACGGCGGTGCTTCTCGCAGCGGCCTCGACGGCCTCTGCGGCCGTCTACAAGACGCCGCTCAAGAAGGTCTCTCTGTCTGAGCAGCTGGTAAGCCATCGTCGCGTTCGCATGCGCAGGATCGCAGTCTGACCACGACCAGGAATTTGCCAACATCGAGACCCAAATGGCTGGCCTGAAGCAGAAGTACTCTCAACAGCACATGACGGGCCTCAAGGCCCAGTCTCACATGGAGGCCGCGCTCAAGGCGCCCTACATCGCCGACGGCACCCACCCCGTGCCTGTCAGCAACTTCTTGAACGCACAATGTACGTCTTAGCAGCTCCGCACGTTCCGCAGCATCGTGTGGCGAGAACTAACAGGCCCCAGACTTCTCGGAGATCTCGCTCGGTACGCCGCCCCAGACCTTCAAGGTCGTTCTCGACACGGGAAGCTCCAACCTCTGGGTCCCCTCGCAGAGCTGCAACTCGATTGCCTGCTACCTCCACACCAAGTACGACTCTTCGGCCTCGTCGACGTACAAGAAGAACGGCACCGAGTTTGAGATCCGCTACGGCTCCGGCTCGCTCAGCGGCTTCGTCTCCCAGGATGTCTTCCAGATCGGCGACCTCAAGGTCAAGCACCAGGACTTCGCCGAGGCAACCTCCGAGCCTGGTCTCGCGTTTGCCTTTGGCAGGTTCGACGGCATCATGGGTCTTGGCTACGACACTATCAGTGTCAAGGGCATAGTCCCTCCTTTCTACAACATGCTTGACCAGGGTCTCTTGGACGAGCCTGTTTTCGCCTTCTACCTCGGCGACACCAACGAGGGCCAGGAGTCCGAGGCTACCTTTGGTGGCATCGATGAGAGCCACTACACTGGCAAGATGGTCAAGCTTCCCCTCAGGCGCAAGGCCTACTGGGAGGTTGACCTCGATGCCATTACCTTTGGCAAGGAGACCGCTGAGATGGACAACACTGGTGTCATTCTTGACACCGGTACCTCTCTGATCGCTCTTCCCTCTACCATCGCCGAGCTTCTGTAAGATATGCCCCCACGTGCGTTGAGAGCATCACACACTAACAGCACACAGGAACAAGGAGATCGGTGCCAAGAAGGGCTTCAACGGCCAGTACTCGGTTGAGTGCGACAAGCGTGACAGTCTGCCCGACCTCACCTTCACCCTCACCGGCCACAACTTCACCATCAGCTCCTTTGACTACATCCTCGAGGTCCAGGGATCCTGCATCTCTGCCTTGATGGGCATGGACTTTCCCGAGCCCGTAGGACCTCTTGCTATTCTCGGTGACGCTTTCCTCAGGAAGTGGTACTCTGTATACGACCTCGGTAACTCGGCCGTCGGTCTTGCCAAGTCCAAGTAAGCCTTTGCTTGATGCATTGCACGAGTACGAATATCATACAACCTGGAACGTCATCAAGTTGATGACGGCGTTTGGATCAAATTGTAATTAGGCATAATGACTTGGGTATTCCGTTTTAGCACATAAGTACACGGGCAAATGAGAAGGGTAACAAATGATTGAGCCCAGCGTGATGATGTGAAGTTGCATCTGTGTGACAGTCATGTCGTCTCTCGTGTAATCTGCCTGCCTTGCCTCGACTATAGAGTACCTGGCTGTCAACGCGTAGGCTGTTGTAGTACGCGCTAGGCGGACGTTACACGTGCACGTATCGATAAGTCGGACCAATGACGTCTTTAGGCTGCCCACGGCGGAGGCGGAGGCTTGCAGCTCTGCAACCTAGAAGCATGTGGGATGATAACGGACCTGAGAGGAACGCACAAGTTAATACGCTATATCCTTCACTCCACTTTTACCGGTCACTGTTGTTGCCTAGCCATGTGCGTGGGTAACCTTATCGTGTTACGCTAGTAGGTACCCCGGAGCGAGTCTCGTGGCTGACGGGCGTGCATAGCTCACTTGCGCAGATGTACAAGTCATTCCGACAACGCTCCAATATGTAACGTTTAACGATTCTCCCAACTGCCCTGCAGCGAGCGATATTTTCCAAAATAGTAGTCCGCAACACACGTCTGAGCCCACTTCGCCTTCTCTGACCCGTCGCGCTGCACCCGCCAGCACATCCGCGAGTAACCTCGACGGTCCAATAATTGTTGAGTGTACACGCACGACGCCCCAGCTCACCATGGCGTCCCAAGACAGAGGCAGGGACAGAATGAGTCGCAAACTGAGCAGAAAGCGAAGAGATTCGAGAAGAGATGCCCGCGGCGTGTCCTTGGACGTGCCGGAGCGCTTCAGAGATGGAGACGATGCACAGGAAGACGTTACGGCGCCGAAGCGGATTAACACCATGTCGATGAACCAGTCGCTATTCTCTATGATAGCCCGCGCCGGCCAACAGTCGCAGACGGACTTGGGAACAATGCAAGAGGTCGACTCCGGCGATAGTGACGACGGCGGTAAGCTCAAGGCAACCTACCGCAACCTCGCCGGTGCAGCAAGGTTAAGCCGTTTGAGTTCGGCCAATGACTTCCAAAATCCTACCGGAGGCCTGGATGAGCCGCCGGTAGAGAAAGGCAAACACAGGCGGACACTGTCCGAGAACAAGCTATTGCGCGCCTTGCCCAAGTTGAAGCTATCCAGTCGAAAGGAAGCACGCTCAGAGAGCCATCGCGTCGACCAAATGTCCTCCTCCCAGTTCCTGCCACCGAAACCGTCCCCCGATGAAATCTCATCCCCATCGAGCGAGGTGCCACCGAAGTCCAAGGAAAAGAACCAGATCACGGCTGGTGAGGATATACATGTAGAGAAAGGGAGAAACTCTGGTCGGAAGAGCAGACGTGGAAGCGCCGCAGGGCTGGCTAAGAGCAAAGCGCCCGTGACGCTTGCGCAGAGAATACAGCAAATATTCGAGTTTGACGAGGTTGAAGAGGTCATTTCCGAATATGCATGCTGGCTACTCCAAAGCATCTTGCTGCAAGGGTACATGTACATTACTCAGAAGCACATATGCTTCTACGCGTATATACCCAAAAAACATGTAAGTATGCACTTCCCCACACATGACATGGTTCACTGACTCTCGAAGCACGATGTCAGTAAAACCGGCTACCTCTCCAAGCGCGGCCGGTCCAAGTTTACCCGATATTGGTTTGTTCTACGCGGAGACGTCCTCGCATACTACACCAACCCAGCCGAGCTCTACTTCCCTCGGAATCGTATCAACCTGCAATATGCCATGTCGGCCGAAGTCATCGAAAGCACCAAAAAGGGTGAAGAAGAGACTAGCTTCGCCATCACCACGGACGAAAGACGCTATCTTTTCAAAGCCGACAGCGCAGCGAGCGCCAAAGAATGGGTTAGGTCGATACAAAAGGTCATCTTCCGCACGCACAACGAAGGCAATAGCGTCAAGATATCGCTGCCGATACAGAATGTCCTTGAGATTGAGGAGAGTTCTATATTAGATCTTGCGAACACGGTTAGAGTTCGCGTTATTGATAACGATGAGACGTTTGCTATTGATGAGGTATGTTGAGCTTCCACACCTAGCATGTATATAGAATATTCAACTAACGGTTAGCAGTACTTCTTCTCGTTCTTTAATAGAGGACAAGATGCGCTCAACGTTCTTCGTATCATGATTAATGACAACGAGCACCATCAGACTGGCAATATTGGGGCGTCGACGCCAGCTGGTCAGCGCGAATCTGTAGCTTCACCAATCACCACTGCTGAGACACCACAAATAAACGAAAACGTTCGGGCCACTCTTTCTCCATTGCCAGCGGCGCATGCGGGAAGGTCGAGTACAAGTGATGTGTCTGCTCGGTCCAGCAATGATGCCAACAGAAAGAGCTGGGACGTGCGACGCAGCATGGACGTGAGCCGTACCTTTCGACGACCGAGCTGCGAAGTACGGCGGCCAAGCCATGAGACACGACGCAGCTTTGGTGGTCACGCGCAATCTAGGGGTCGTCCAGGAGACCGGTCACCTCTGTCGCCTAGGGTTGCTGATTCGGAATCGGCTACTCTTTCACTCGACCCAGGTACCGAATCATCAGCCGCAATTCAATCCATGGACGAAAGCAATGCTTCTGCCTCTCAAATACTGGACCGCTCAGACGTTTTTCGTGGTCCAGCCAATCACGCAATCAATTCGCCTCTACATAAACTCGACACTCAAGCCAGACATTCACAAGACACGGCGCGATCGGGTCAGCCAAAATCCGCAAACGCTGCGAATCGCTTAAAGCAACCCCAAACACCAACAGGCGCGCCTGATCTAGAAGACGATACCGACACTAGCGCCCACCCCCGCCTATCAGGTTCCTCTTCTGCTTTACAGGATATTGCCTCCTACCCGCTCCAGAAGGCCTCGGGCTTAGCGGGATTTCTCAGGACCCGCTCGAAGAAGATGGGCAACCTTCTCGCAAGCGAGTCCATGGGTTATTACGAAAAGGTATCTGGTATGCTCGCAGGCGGGCGCAAGCATTACAACACGGCCGAGGGATTAGAAACCGGAGATCAAATCCATGGTTTCGAGGACGACGAGGACGCCGCAAAGGCTGCAGAAAACTTTCGAGATCACTTTGCCTTCCCCGAGACTGAAGTGCTCCAATCGTCATTCTTCGCGTCGCTCCAGCGTGTCCTGCCGAATTATGGCAAGATCTACATCAGCGGGAAATACTTTTGTTTCCGCAGCCTGATGCCTACGTCCAAGACCAAGATTATCCTTCCCATGCGGGACATTGAGAATGTCAACAAGGAGAAGGGATTCCGACTGGGCTACCACGGTCTTGCCATCGTTATCAAGGGCCACGAAGAGCTATTCTTCGAATTCTCAAAGGCCGAGTATCGCGACGAGTGTGCGATTATGGTGCTTCGCGTTTTGGAGAACACCAAGTACCTTGAAGATGAGGATTCGTCTTCTTCAGGTATCGATAGCGATGACGAAGCTGCGAAGGCGGAGCACGACCTGCTGCAGCAGGCTCGTGAATACACCGACACGGACAAGTCGGTTAACGTGTCGGAGATCGTCCGTGCTGCAGAGAACGATCGTATTCGATGACCCTCTTGCCTCTTTCGTCGACTTCAAGCCCTCGGAGCCGTTGACGATCGTCTGTCTTACCATCGGATCTCGAGGTGACGTCCAACCCTACATCGCACTTTGCAAGGAGCTATTGAAGGAGGGCCACAAGCCGCGTATTGCGACTCATGCTGAATTCGAGCCATGGGTGCGAAAGCATGGTATTGACTTTGCGGTTGTGGACGGCAATCCGGCCGAGCTCATGAGGATTTGTGTTGAGCACGGTATGTTCACGTACGGCTTCATGAAAGAGGCCAACGCCAAGTTCCGAGGGTGGCTCGACGACGTGTGTAGCTCTTCCTGGCGGGCGTGTCAAGGAGCAGATGTGCTTATTGAGAGCCCGAGCACCATGGCTGGAATCCACATCGCAGAGGCTTTGGAGATTCCCTACTTCCGCGCTTTCACGATGCCTTGGACGCGCACGCGGGCTTATCCACATGCCTTTTCTGTTCTAGAGAAGAAGATGGGCGGCGGATACAACAGCCTTACGTACATCACTTTCGACGCCATCTTCTGGACTGCCATCTCCGGACAGATCAACAAGTGGCGTCGACGCGAGCTCGGTCTTCAGGGTACAACTCAGCATAAGATGCAAGCGAGTCTCCGGCCGTTTTTGTACAACTTCAGTCCCCATGTAGTCCCACCACCACTTGACTGGCCTGATTGGGTTCGTGTAACCGGATACTGGTTCTTGGACGAGAGCAATATGTATGAACCTCCAGCGGAGCTCACTGCATTTATCGACAAGGCGCGCAAAGATGGCAAGAAGCTGGTCTACGTTGGATTTGGCTCTATTGTCATCGACGACCCGGCCGCGCTTACGAAGACGGTCGTGGATTCGGTACTCAAGGCAGATGTGCGCTGTGTACTATCCAAAGGCTGGTCTGACCGTCTAGAGACCAAGGATGCGTCGAAACCTGAAATCCCTCTTCCACCCGAGATCTTCCAGATCCAGGCCGCGCCTCACGACTGGTTGTTCAAACAAATGGACGCAGCTGTACATCATGGAGGCTCTGGCACTACCGGAGCGAGTCTGCGAGCTGGCATTCCTACTATTATCAAGCCCTTTTTCGGAGACCAATTCTTCTTTGCGCAACGTGTAGAGGACATGGGCGTGGGCGTCTGGCTGAAGAAAGTCAACACAAGTGTATTCAGCCGCGCACTCTGGGAAGTGACAAACAGCCAGCGCATGATTGTCAAAGCGAAAGTTTTAGGCCAGAAGATTCGAAAGGTAGGCCCCTCCTCATCCATTCGTCTCTAAATATCTCCCCATTAGAAGACGCAGTTTGACTAACATGATCCCAGGACAACGGCACACAAGTCGCCATCCAGACCATCTACCGCGAACTTGACCGCGCGCGCACGCTCATCAAGAAGCAGGCCAAGCAAGACGGCGACGACCAGACTGACGATGGGTTTGGTGGGGAGGAAGAAGATTGGACGATTGTTGAGGAGGGCGAAGAAATCGACATGGCTCGCCCGTTTGAGGTCCAGCGGCCACTAACTGGGATCAACCAGGATGCATCGCCTACCGGTGGCGGATCTTTGGTACTGGGTAGCATGGTCTTGAAGGGGAGGGGGGAGACGACGAAACGTACATCTGAATCAGCCCATCGGGACTGAAGCTTGCTATCCTTGTTCCCTTCTGTTTCTTTTTTCACGGTTCGCGTTAGGATTGTTAAGCCTAGTTATCCATGGGTATGGGCGTTATGGGGGGTTTTCATGGATTAGAGGTAATTAGATTGTTCGAAGATATCACGTGGTCATGAATGACGAGGCGCTCGTTTATCGTGTAGAATCTATGCAATGGATCGGATGATGTTGTGCTTTGGCTTGTATGGCGTTTGCAATGGTGATGCCTTGGCATCCGTCAGGCAACTGAGGCCTTGGACGCGTCTAGGCTGCTATGCTGTCTTCCACCAAGTTGAGTCATTGCAGAAAAGGCATTATGCTAATTCGCGATAGTGGGCATCGTTTCGTTCTTGGATGTGATGTTCCCGTGATGACTATGGATAAACGCGGTATCCTTTTTGGGGATTCCTCTTTGTCTCGTGGTGTCGTGTTTGAGGCGCTGACAATGCACACCATTTTGGTGGTTGAGAGGTGTAGAGATGGCCTGGATGGATAGAGGTAGATGTATTCCCTATGGGTAGATGTAGTTATAGGAATGTGGTGTTCTCTAGGTGGGTGTAGGTATCCCTTCCAAGTAGTAAAGCCAAGTAAACGCGCACGCAGCTTGTTATGTATGCAGCGAAACATTACAAAGCTAGAGCAGAAAAAGCACTATACTCTCTCCGATTACTAGGCATCGCTCGATACTTTCGCAGCAACTCTTAACAACCGTGGAGTCCTTTGTCTCTTGGTGTCATCCATGGCTGTTTGAGGTACTGGCAGTGCACGCTAGCTCAGTGGCTGAAAGGTATAAAGATGGCCGCCCCTCGCTCCCAAATATTTGGGGCAAACCGAGCCGCGACGCCATACGTCAACCCTGGTTGCGCAACAACATCACCCACGCTCCAACTATTCTGCCGCACCACATTCGAGTGCACCAATTTCTCCTTGAACATCAATTCAGCACGTTTACGCGAGGCATCATAGCGCCTTTGCGACCAAGCTCCAACTCCTTCCGCGGGAGTCTCGAATGCGCCGAATCGCAACACCACGCGCCCACCATCAACACCACGTCTTCGCCAGTCGCATGGGCTGCCTCACCTCGGAATGAAGATTGTTTCGCCCCGGGATCTCAGCTATCCCGTCACCGTCCTCGACATCCTCAAGAAGCGCGACGATGAAGTACAGCGGTCGGGCAAGCTGTTCACCTACAGCTATGACAGTCGCGTCACTGAGGGCGACAAGTGGGGCGGCGAGAAGACCGTCATGAAGAAGTTCAGAGAGACGTTTGCCGCGAGCACCGAAGGAAAGATCACGCGATGGTTCGTCAAGCCCGGCACTGTCATTGAGAGACATGGGTAAGTTGATTGTGTACCTGCTGCAGGCGCGCCATGCTAACAAACGTGTAGAACTCCCCTTCTCGAGATTGAAGAGCCATGCACCCACGAGACACAGTTTGGCGGCCTCTGCGTCGACTGTGGCAGAGACATGACCAAGGTCGACTACCTCACCAAGGAGCTCGATGTCGGACGCGCGACGGTGAACATGGCGCACGACAACACCGCGCTCCTCGTCAGCCACAAGGAGGCGGTAGCTGCCGAGGAGGACGCCAAGAAGCGCCTGTTGAGCGCGCGAAAGCTGACTCTCATTGTCGATCTGGACCAGACCGTTATCCACACCACCTGCGAGCGCACCATTGCCGAGTGGAAAGCAGACCCCGAGAACCCGAATCACGACGCCGTTAAAGATGTGCAGGGCTTCCAGCTGGCCGATGACAATGTCTCCAATGTGGCTGCAAACTGGTACTATGTCAAGATGCGCCCTGGTCTCAAGGACTTTTTCGACCGAGTTTCGAAGCTCTACGAGATGCACGTCTACACCATGGCTACCCGAGCCTATGCCCAAGCCGTCGCAAAGATCATCGATCCCGAGCGCAAATACTTCGGCGACCGCATCCTCAGCCGCGACGAGAACTACACTGATAAGCTGAAGAGTCTGACACGACTCTTTTACCAAAACACGGCAATGTGCGTTATCATCGATGACCGAGCGGACGTCTGGCAATACAGCCCGCACCTTGTCCGCGTACCTGTGTTCAACTTCTTCCCCGGCGCTGGAGACATCAATGCGAGCTTCCTTCCCAAGCAGCAGGAGCTGGTGTCATTCGCAAAGGACAAATCACCTCCGACGCCGAAGAAGGCCAAC
>JAESFQ010000461.1_pt1 | contig 14882 bp, 18 predicted proteins | sample 9269431 | NCBI WGS metagenome assembly JAESFQ01 (sample SAMN14502588, study PRJNA617103) | algae metagenome | isolation source: Plectolyngbya sp. WJT66-NPBG17 and co-occurring heterotrophs from well... | place: USA: Mojave Desert, Joshua Tree National Park, California | collected 2006-08-06
CGAGAGGGAAGCTGTTGCCGACCTGCTGGGCTTTCTCGAGAATGTACCGCTTCCCACCGCCTCTTCGCCAGCTGCTCCCCATGCTAACATGCGCAGCGAGCCGAAACCGACTTCTTCTCGGGCGAACCCCTCCGCGCCTTGAGCACTCTTGTCTACTCGGACAACATCGATTTACAACGATCCGCAAGCTTGACTTTTGCCGAGATAACAGAGCGAGGTACACGACCTGATGCCATACCTGCATACCACGTCTAACCAGATTCCCCCTAGATGTCAGAGAGGTCGACCGAGACACCCTGGAGCCTATTCTGTTCCTGCTCCAGAACCCCGACATAGAAGTGCAGCGGGCAGCGAGTGCCGCACTGGGCAACTTGGCGGTAAACAGTATGTTCACACCACACGTCTTCCACACCGACACTAACCGTCGCAGCCGAGAACAAGGTGGCCATTGTCGCACTGGGAGGTCTCGCGCCATTGATCAAGCAGATGAACTCGCCTAATGTCGAGGTACAATGTAACGCCGTCGGCTGCATCACCAACTTGGCTACACACGAGGACAACAAAGCCAAGATCGCACGTTCCGGCGCCCTGCAGCCTCTCACGCGCCTGGCAAAATCAAAGGACATGCGCGTGCAGCGAAACGCGACTGGCGCGCTGCTAAACATGACGCACTCCGGTAAGCTGCTCCCATGGTTTCGACACGCTTTGTGCTGACACGCAACTAGACGACAACCGACAACAGCTTGTAAACGCTGGCGCTATTCCCGTCCTCGTTCAGCTGCTATCCTCGTCCGATGTCGATGTGCAGTACTACTGCACTACCGCCCTCAGCAATATCGCTGTCGATGCAACCAATCGCGCCAAGTTGGCACAGACCGAAGGCAGGTTGGTCGGCTCTCTAGTACATCTCATGGAGTCGTCCTCGCCCAAGGTGCAGTGCCAGGCGGCACTTGCCCTTCGTAACCTTGCATCAGACGAACGCTACCAGCTCGAAATCGTACGCGCTCGCGGTCTGCCCTCTCTCCTCCGCCTCCTGCAATCATCATACCTACCGCTTATTCTATCCGCCGTCGCATGTATACGAAACATATCCATCCACCCCGCCAATGAGTCGCCTATCATCGAAGCTGGCTTCCTTAAGCCCCTGGTCGATCTACTCGGCTCAACCGACAACGATGAGATCCAATGCCACGCAATCTCCACCCTCCGCAACCTCGCCGCAAGCTCAGACAAGAACAAGCAATTGGTTTTGGAGGCGGGTGCCGTGCAGAAATGCAAGTCGCTCGTGCTCAACGTGCGACTTCCGGTGCAATCGGAGATGACGGCAGCAATCGCCGTGCTTGCTCTGAGTGAGGAACTCAAGCCCCATTTGCTCAACCTGGGTGTCTTCGATGTACTCATTCCACTCACCGAGTCGGAGAGCATCGAGGTGCAAGGCAACAGCGCGGCCGCTTTGGGAAACCTGTCGTCCAAGGGTAAGTCCGACTCATTGCCTGTCTAATCGTCATTGTCGCTAACAAATACAGTCGGTGATTATTCGATATTCATCCAGAACTGGACAGAACCCGCAGGCGGAATCCACGGCTACCTCCGCCGCTTCTTGGCCAGTGGAGACCCAACCTTCCAGCACATCGCTATCTGGACATTGCTACAGCTACTCGAATCGGAAGACCAACAGTTGATGGAGCACATTGGCAAATCCAACGAGATAATTGATATGGTCACCGACATTGCCGAACGCAATATCGAATCCGACGACGAAGACAACGAGGACGGCGAAGGCGAAGTCGTTACCCTTGCACGCAGATGTCTTGAGCTGCTGGGCAAGAGCCCCAAGACTCTCATCGAAGGATAGAAAAGAGTTGGATCGCATCTTATACCCTGTTTATCGGTTGTTCAACGCGTTGGCTCTCTTGCTCGTATCCACCCTATTCCGGTTCTTTGCTAATGCGTTTATGTTACACACTGCTTTTGGGCATCTTGGAGGCTGGCGTTCAGGGAGCACAAGTATCCTCAGTATCTCTAGCGAGCATTGGCGGAGCGGGCTTTCCCATACATTGGCGTGCACATAACTTACCACTACTCTTACCCCGAGCATTCGACCCGGACGAATTTGTAATTGATAGAGTTGGATGGACGTTTCCGTCGTCAAGAAATGAATTAGATGATGTTCGGAAACTTGTAGGTGTTATGAGGCTAATGTGCTTGACTGATTATCGCTATACAAAAGGCCGCAGATGATATAGTATAGAGTGAAAATGCACTAACAGGTCTATGCCAGAGCGGCAGACCCTTGTTGGGGCCCCTCACCTAGCCTCGAGGACATGTGACGTCGCGTTGGAGCTAATGAGTTTATCGATAACCAAAATATTTGCGACTTGCGCGAGTCACCACGCACCACCACTCGATACGATCCAGACAACAGCAATGCCGCCAAAACCAAGAGGACGAGGGGCTGGCCGTGCCCGTGGCAGCGCAAGAGGAGGAGCAACAGCAGGACGGGCCATGACTGGCATGAGCGAATCAACGGATGAGACCCCGCAAAGCACAGCTCCCGCAGATGCCTCGGAAGCTGCCGTTGAGCCTGTAGTGCCAAAGCAAGAAGACGGCGATGCGAAACCAGTCATTACTGGTGAAGGCGCGTCTACAGCCATAGAATCGCAAGCCTCTGAGGCGCCTTCAGTGACTGCATCGTATGTTCTATACCCCCATCTAATCCGGCGGCGCTGCTAATTTATGTACAATAAATAGGGTTGTCGCATCACCCCAACCTAGCGCAGAAGCAGCAGCCCGTGCTCCAGTGCAAAGACTCGGTAGTCTCCAAGGCTCAGTGCCTCCTTCACGATCTGCGTCACCATCTGTACGCGGCCGCGGCGGCACAACCCGAGGGAAGAGGGGTGTCAAGACCCCTGCGTTCACGGGAAGAAGGAGCAAGGAGGAACGAGACGCTATTGCAAAAGAATTAGCAGCACGCGACCGCGAAAGGACAAAGGAGCAGGTCGCCGCCGACAGAAAGAAGGAGCAGGAAGCACAAAGGGCGGCGAGACGAGAGGCTAGCAAGCTGAAGAATGCTAGAGGTGGATTCAGTGGCGTCGCCAGTGGACCCTTCTCGTTGGGCAGTTCCAAAGACGGCATGTCAATCAGCCTGGCTATGATTTTCCACACTAACATATACTGTAGACAGGAAGAACAACCCAAATCGCGGATTTTCTGGTTTTGGATCAGGATCAGGATCCAGAGCAGAGCGCGTCAAGAATGAAGACGGGAGCTATGGGGGATCTGGTTCTCGATCAGGCGGAGGCGGGGGCGGAGGCGGAAGTGGAGGCGGTCCATCAGTTAAGAGAGAAGACGGCGGCCTGGTGTCTTCTGATGAGGAGGATGAGGTCGACGTGCCGCGCAAAGACATCGATCTGATTGAGATCTCTTCTGATGAGGACGAAAGCAAACCCAAGAGCACGCCCGCACAACGCGGAGCAAGAATAGCGTTACCCGTTCGCATTGGCAGGAAAGAGCACCAGGAGCGGACATTTGGCATCAACACAGAAGCAAGCTCGGAGACTTCAGCCAAGATACTGGAGCAGGCGGAATCCGGTGGTCAATCACTTAAAGATGCTGCATCCCAACAAACAAGCCGAAAACTCAAGAACAAATCCAAGGATGTCGAGATCACAGGCTCGAGAAAACAGTTCAAGGGCGTCTGGCACGACTCGGAAGACTCAGACGTTGTTGTAAAGACCGAGCCCGCCAGCGACGACGAGAACATGGCCGATGCCGAGCAGATAGGCCAGTCTGATGCGCCGGCTCAGCCCGCAGAAAAACAAGAACCACAGTCGCCAGATGCCGAGCGAAAGCCCAAACCCAAGAAAAAAGGTACAGCAGAACCAATTCTCCAGACCGACGAGGATCGCGCCGAATGGGCACGCTTTCAGTCGAATCTACGCCATATCCGAGCCGAGTTAGGCCCAGAAGAGGCACCGCAGGTTGACGGATCTGGCGACGTACCTATGGTGGACGCAGGCAATACGGAGAAGAAGCCCACAGTGCGAGACAACAACGTCTATCTGTTCCAAATACCACCCCTTATGCCTGCAGTAGAGCCACCGTCCATCAAGAAAGAAGCCTCCGACCCCCACCCCGTTCCACCGCCTGCGCAACCATCAGTCAAACCAGACCCAAAGATCAAGCTCGAAGAGGGCAGCTTTTCTGATCCCTCTGCTAGGTCAAAAGAAGGGGTTCGATTTGGGAGTGGATTGGTTGGGAAGTTGCGAGTGCATGAATCCGGTCGCACGACGCTGGACTGGGGCGGCACGAGCTACGAACTGACGCCTGGCAACAAGGCAAGTTTCCTCCAGGAAGTTGCCAGCCTCAACATGTTACCTGAAAGCCAGAGAGTGGTGCCGGAAGAAGCAGGTGAAGCAACCAGTCTTGGTAGGGTGAAGGGCAAATTTGTCGTTGTGCCAAACTGGGGCGAAATGCTTGGGTAAGAATAAGGTCTGCAATAGGCGTTTGTGATATGCATCTACTGGCGCTATACGGACCGGTCCAGGTTGCCGGTTGATAACTGCATGATTCGTTACCGGTCTTGAAGCCCACCACCAATCAACGATGGCTGCTTGGACACACATAAGATTTTGATACATGCAAAAACGCAGTGACATGGGTACAAAAACTGTCTGGCCACGTTCCAGGCTTTGCTCCGGTCGACCCGGCAAGACGCATCAGGTATGTATGCCCATGTTCTAGACGAATGGATGTGATGTGGGGGAAACAAGCAGCCGAATCTAGATCACTTGGACATTAGTCGCGAGGCCAAGAAATCCCATGGTGGCAACCAACGAAAAGCGAATTCCCATCCTGCATCATCATCGACCGAGTCGTGTAACTGCTTCCTGCTGCAACACCCACCACTTTGTGCATTGAAAGAGTACGGATTTAACTCCGCAATCGCATGCGACAGGACCGTTATAACAACCTGTGGTGCGCTTTCGGCGCCTTTCCGCGCCTACTTCCAACGTTCTTCACGCGCCGTCCAATCAAAGCATTGCAAATCCGCCATGGAAGTGGACATCCGACGGCTATACGACAGCGATCCACGACCAACCTTTATCGTCGACTGCCAAGCTCAGACTACCACCATCTATCATGTCAACACCGCCCTGCTTTCCATCCCGCATATCGCATCGTCACTGCATTCGCATTCTGCGCTGAGAGACTGGTGGGATCCTGCGAGCGGAGTTGCATCTTGCCGCCAAGATGAGTTCTTGCATGGACGGTATCGATGGGCCAAGTTTACTGCGTGCAAGCGCTGGCTAGTTGTTGCCATTATCGAACAACCAGCAACGGACGGTGAGCAGCCTTGTCACCTGCAAGAGCCTGCGCAATTGGCACGGGGGAGACTGTCCTCGCCACGTCTGCAGCCAGTGCCAGACACTATCTTTACCGTCAAGATCCAATCGCCAGAGCTACGCGAACATGTCGAACATATACGGAATGTCAATTGGTCCAAGACATCACTTGGCCCCATCAGTTCTTGGAGCTACGAACTCAACGTCCTGGTTACCACTTTGATGCTGGAAACCCGTCCCACGGCTCTCTTCCTCGGCCCTGAGCATACTATACTGTACAACCTCGCGTATGCTGCTGTCAGTGGTTCAAGACACCCTGATATACTTGGTCGGAGTATTATTGATGCCTGGTATTTACTGCGCAAACAAATTGGAGTGCCACATCTAACCCGTTGTAGGCCTGAAATTGCCGACCCTGTGAGTGCGACAATGGCTCGTTCAGAGCGGACGAAGTTTGCAGACGCCCCTGAGGAGGAGTACCATTTCATGGTCGAACGATCTGGTTTCGTTGAGGAAGTCTTCTTCATGTGGAGCCTGGTACCGCTCGTTGGTGTTCACATCGACGGCATGTATTCCATCGTGACTGAGGTGACGAAACAAAGGTATGTGCTCTGGGTATCTCAAATAGCAAAGTTACTGAACAAATGAGCGTAGGTTGCTAGAACGCCGTGTCGATGCCCTGCTTAAAGTCAGCCAAGTGACTAGCAAAGCGAGAAGCACCACGCACTTCTGGCAAAGCCTGGCTGAGGCTGTGAGGCCTTTTGAGTACGACTTTCCGGCCGCTGTTTTGTATTCTCAATGCGAGCTGCACGACGTAGTAGATTCTGCCAACCCACCGAAAGGACCACTAAATGAATGTACGCTCGAATGGTCTATTGGCTACAAACGTAATCACCCGGACATACCTCAGCACCTCGATTTAAGCGGCGACGATGGCTTAGCTCGCGCCATGTGTTTTGCCGCAAGAGATGGGTCCGCAATTTTGTACCAGGAAGAGGAAGGCGTATTGCCACGGTCGCTATTTCATGACCTTGAGAAGCGAGGCTTTGGAGATCCACTGCAACGTTTCCTTGTTGTTCCCATTAGAACTTACGACGAAACTATTGTAGGGTACCTTTTGGTCGGCTTAAATACGCGACGACCCTTCGACGACGAGTATAAAGACTGGATCACTATGTTTTCCAATTTGCTTGGTGCTTCCGCGGCTTCGGTAGCGCTCCACGAAGAGGAGATTCGAAAACGCGAACATCAAGAGAAACAAGCCGAAAAAGACCGAGCGGCTCTCAATGCCGAAGTTGCCAATCTCACACAGGAAGCCAGCCACGTAGCTGAGAAGCTTCGAAATTTTCATGATATGGCAGATGAAGTGGGCCTCGGATACTTTGAGATTGACATCAACGGTGTGTTGCTACACGCCAATGTGAGGACCGTCTAAGCGAAAAATTGAACGAGACTAACTTTATAACAGGAGACATACTTCAATCAGACTGGACACCGCAGAGACTATCTCGAAGCTCCTGTATTCGCTTACAAGGAGTGCGTTTTTGAGGGAGACCTAGCCATGGTGGAGAACCAATGGAAAACATTGGTGTCCGGTAAACCAGTGACGTTCGAGATCCGATGGAAGAGGCAGCCAGATCAAAGCCATGCGAGTGAAAGAACCGTCGACGACTTTCTCTGGACACTTTCGGCCTGCGTGCCAATAAAAGATCCAGACGGGCTTGTGACAGGCGTCTTCGGATGCAATACTGATATCAGTGCCCAAAAAGAAGCGACAAAAGCCGTCTTGCTGCGATCGGAGGCAGAGCGACGTCTGGCTAGCTTCACAGAACTCGCGCCCGTGGGGTTGTATCATTTGAATCCAGATCTGACGATGAAGTACTGCAACGACCAATGGTTTCATATCACCGGCCACCCGAAAGTACCTATGGACCAAGTGGACTGGCGAAACATTGTCGAGGAGGATAAGCTAGATCGTTGCTATGACGACGTCAAGGTCACAAAACGTAAGCAGGGACCGCATACTTTCACAACCCAACTCAAGAAGAAATGGACGGGACCAGACGGTATCGTGACGCCAACTTGGATTCTCGCCAGCGCTACAGCGTATAGCGATAGGACTATCATGGGGACAATGACTGATGTTAGTCAGATGGCATGGGCAGGTTAGTAATATTCTCGCAAAAGCTGCTCTGCAATTGAGACGTGTGCTGACTATTAACGCCAAAATGTAGAAGCTATACAGAAGAATAGGGTTGAAGAAGCACTCGAGTCGAAGAGACAGCAGGAAAACTTCATTGACATGACTTCCCATGGTAAGTATATTCCCGAAGTCTCCCATAATATTAGCTGATCTTTTCAGAGATGCGAAACCCACTGAGCGCCATGGTGCAATGCGCAGACTCCATCTACTCGTCGCTGAATGAGATGAGCGTCCTCGCGCACAAGAAAGCCCTGGCATCACAGCCCATCATCCAAACTCAGCTAAAGGAGTTGATCAGCACTAGTCTTGAAGCTGTTGATACGATACAAGCTTGTGCTACACACCAGAAGCGAATCGTAGACGATATCCTCACACTGTCGAAGCTCGACTCGAAGCTTTTGGTCATCAGTCCCATCGTCCTACAACCTTGGGCGCTTCTGCAGGACGCTTACAAGATGTTCAAGGACGAAGCGAACAAAGCTCGCGTGAACCTTGAAATAAGGCGTGATTCGTCCATTGCAGATCTGAACATCGATTGGGCCATATTAGACCCAAGTCGGGTTTTGCAAGTTCTCATCAACCTGCTCACCAACGCCATCAAGTTCACCCAAAGCCAAGAGGTCCGTAGAGTCGAAATTATCATGGGCGCGTCATACGAGCCACAACAGATGCCCGAGGTTGAGTACGTGCCTCAAGAAGCGGTCCAGAAAAACTTCCTGACACAGGCTGAATGGGAAGACGCTGGAGAGGTGTTCTATCTGAACTTTACGGTTAAAGATACAGGTTGCGGTCTTTCTCCCGATCATAAAGCCAAACTGTTCCTACGGTTTTCGCAGGCCACGCCGAAAACACACGTTCAGGTAAGCAAAGACTATGCGGTCGCACCTCGTAAACCATGTTACTAACAGCTTGTACAGTATGGCGGCTCAGGCCTAGGCCTTTTCATCTCGCGCGAACTCGCCGAAATGCAAGGCGGCAGCATCGGCGTATCCTCGACCCACAATGTGGGATCAACATTCACATTCTACATCAAGTCACGGCGGGCAAAAGCTCCAATCAGCGCTGTAACCAAAAGGTCCCCCGATCTGAATGGCGAGCTACGTACTCGGACCAAGGTTCAAATCATCCAAGACGACAGCAAGAACCTCGACGCAGCGTTCCCTACTGCAGTGCCCTCGGAAGACCGAGAAAGCGCGGAAGCAACCAAGCATCACAAATACCACATTCTCATCGTAGAAGACAACCTCATAAACCAACGCGTTCTATCCACCCAACTCAAAAAGCTAGGTCACACCATCCACGTCGCAAACCACGGCTTCGAAGCCCTCTCACAACTCTCGCGCACAGCATTTTCGCCCAATCCAAGCAAATCGCCGCCTCTCCCCCTCTCTGTTGTTCTCATGGACGTTGAGATGCCCGTCATGGATGGCTTGACGTGTACGAGGCGGATACGGGAAATGGAGAAGAAGGGCGAGCTGAACGGGCATGTACCAATTATTGCGGTTAGTGCGAATGCGCGAAAAGAACAGATCGACATGGTGAAGGAGGCGGGCGTGGACGAGGCGATTTGCAAACCTTTTCGTATTCCGGCATTGGTGCAGTTGATTGACGGATTGGGGGTTAGGGGGGAGTGATATGGGTGGTGATGCGGCGTTTCATCCAAGGTTCTTCAGAGCAATTTCACGTAGTCTGGACATGGAAGTCCACATATTTGTGCGATGATAGCACGTGTTGAATCTGACTTCGGTACATGCCGTCATACCGCAGATGGCACGAGCGTAGTTGATTGAGTGACCAAGTTCTATCAATCAATGATCAGCCTTGTCGAAACGCCCCCAGATTACTTGCAGGATAGGCGCCTCTAGCGTATCTTGGATTTATGCAAACTTCGGTCGGTATAGTGAGTTGGATGGTCTCCCACACCTAGTGCGACTACCCTCAGACGCGTCCGAGCACGCGTCGTCCAGTCAACTAGTGGGGACGTGTCGTGTAGTAACGCCATCGAGATCTCAAACCCGTACAAAGTATGTGTAGGATAAGAGACCAACTCAGGGGAAGATGACGATAGCATGAGAGGGAACAGCTCCGAACGCGTCGAACACGGTCTCACAACGCGGTCCCGAGCCAAAACAGATGCAGGCCGGCGTGTGACGAGTCCAGTGGAGCCAACCAGCCGTCAGCGTCAGACGATTATCAGAGAAAATCTAATCTGATCCGAGGCCGGCACGAGCACGGCCAGATGGCAACCAATGCAAGCGTCGAGACGGGGCGTCAAGGCGGACCAGTCTGGGTTTCAAATGCATTTCCAAGCCTTTGTTCAGCCGCCAAATGCAGGACTAACTAGTCGTGGAAACAGCCCTTGCATGTTGTGGTGGGGAGAATCGAATCATAGCGCGTTGCGACGCGTCTGGCACAGACGGTTTTTTCGTGAAAGCTCGTGGCTGGGCAACGCGACGGGCGACGTTGAAGGCGATTATCGACGACCACGAGACCGTAAGAAAGTGATATGGGTATCGTTGGAATGCGCATACTCGGACAGGTAGGCAAGGCAAATTCAGACTGCAATTGAGAGTTGACAGGGCGCAAAGGTCATGGTGATGGAGGCCGCACATGGATGAGATCATAGCGTCTTTTCGCGAGCACGGCGCGTTAGTGGCTGGCGAAAGCGATCGCCCAGTCACGTGCTAGCGTCTCGACGCGGATTTATAGTCAAGTCGCGTCTGCTCTTCGTCTCTCTACACACCACATCCATCATCAACCTCACATCAGCGTTACTACTTGTAATCCTGACTACACAGTCGCCTTTACACATACCGTCCAGCGCTTCACATATATTTTCTCTCCACAATGTCTGCTCTTCAGTTCACACCGTCTAAGCAGGTACGTCGCGATACTTCCGGTACTTGTACCCTGCACGACACGTCCATGCTAACGCGTTAATAGGTTGCATCTGCAATTGACACACTCAAGATGACCGACTCGCCCGCAAAGAAGCTCGACTTCTCGCCAGCGCAGAAGGAGAACACTTTCAAGCCCATCGTCGGCATCCCAGATGACTTCGAGGATGACGTCGAGGAAGTCAAGCCTACCGTCGCGCCTACCATCAAAGAGGAGGAGGCCGAGGAGCCCCTCCTTCAAGAGAACCCTGGACGCTTCGTTCTCTTCCCCATCAAGTACCATGACGTAAGTTTTACCATTTCACGTCTTAACGCGTTCTACGCGTGGCTAGACGCGTCAAACACGTTCATTAAGGCATAGGCTAACGACATGTCCGCTACAGGTATGGCAGATGTACAAGAAGGCCGAGGCTTCTTTCTGGACTGCAGAGGAGATTGATCTCTCCAAGGATCTCCACGACTGGAACCAGCGACTGAACGACGACGAGCGCTTTTTCATCTCCCACGTCCTCGCCTTCTTCGCAGCCTCCGACGGCATTGTCAACGAGAACCTGGTCGAGCGATTCTCGAGCGAAGTACAAATTCCCGAGGCACGATGCTTCTACGGCTTCCAGATCATGATGGAGAACGTTCACTCGGAGACATACTCTCTACTTATCGACACCTACATCAGCGAGCCCAAGCAGCGCAGGTACCTGTTCAACGCTATCGACAACAGTAAGTCATTCCCAACAACGCGCTTCAATTCATCCATCTAACGCGTCTCAGTTCCTTGCATCCGCAAGAAAGCCGACTGGGCCATGCGATGGATCTCCGACAAGAACTCCACTTTCGCCAACCGTCTTGTTGCCTTCGCTGCTGTTGAGGGTATCTTCTTCAGCGGCTCCTTCGCCTCCATCTTCTGGCTCAAGAAGCGTGGTCTGATGCCCGGTCTTACATTCTCCAACGAACTCATCTCCCGTGACGAGGGTATGCACACCGACTTCGCCTGCCTTCTCTTCTCTCTCCTCCAGAACAAGCCCAGCCTCGAGTCCGTCAAGGCCATCATCACTGAGGCTGTCGAGATCGAGCAAGAGTTCCTGAGTGACGCGCTGCCATGCGCTCTGCTTGGCATGAACGCTAAGCTCATGTGCCAGTACATCGAGTTCGTTGCTGACCGTCTGCTGTTGGCTCTTGGCAACACCAAGGCCTACAACGCGACCAACCCCTTCGACTTTATGGAGAACATCTCGCTGGCCGGCAAGACCAACTTCTTCGAAAAGCGCGTCGGTGACTACCAGAAGGCTGGTGTCATGGCCAGCACAAAGAAGCACCAAGACCAGAAGGACGGCTCATCATCACCAGCACCTGAGCCCCAAGGCCAGTCCGGCGACTTCTGCTTCGACGAGGACTTTTAGACGCCTCGCCTTCTTTTCTCTTTGCAATTTACCTGCGATTTAGTTATTGTACAACACCTGGGACGCTAGGGTTTGGCACGGGTGCCGAACGTCTTCGTTCGCATACCCCTTTGCATTTGATTGAAGTAACCACTCTTCGCACTTTGGCGTCATGGAGTTGCTAATTAGCGGGGATGGGCCTCTTGGATGAGTGACGCGGTAGGATAGCTAAGGAACGCGGCTGCGACGGGATCAATGACCTTGACATTTAAATAATCACGAATACACATCTTTACACATCTATATCTCTCCACTGTGCCGTGATTGTTATAAAGGTTTGGCTCGTGCCGTTTCGGTCCGACACGCCACGCGACCGCATGCGCTTAGCTGAAGCAAGCTTTTTCGAAGCCTGCCTATCACTTCGATCCTTCCGCGTTCCGTCTGTTACACGAATAGCTCACCAGTTTACAAGATCAGCCCTATGCGCGCGGTGTCATTTGCAGATGTTACGTGCTGCCGAGGCGCACAAGGATTCGCACAGGTACCGCCAACCATGACGTCAGGCATGCGTGAGGCGTTCCGAGGCTGCCATCTTATGGAATCATCACAAGCGAGCTGGCGACTTGCAGACCATCCCGCGCTATCTTCAGCTCTGCGACATCTCGATCACTCACCCCGAACCAATTGCGCGCTATGGATATCTTGGTAATGCTGTCCCTGCATGTACGTACAGATTCAGTGCACCAAACAACGATTGGCTAGCTCGTAAACATCCGCGACCCTCCGCAGCAAAATCCGACTTTATCGCTATTCTAGTACAGTCTGCACACTGTACGACTACAACTCGAGCGAATTCGCATCGTGCATATCCGTATAGTCAGCGAACGCTGTCAAGTACCATCAGGGCGGTACCGGGGTAGATCCATGTCGCAACGTGACATGTGTCAACATGGCAGACACCCTTCCCAAGATTAAGGTGACAGACCCACCTGCCGTTGGCAAAGGCTCCTACTTTCAGAACCAGGAGGGCGGGTCCTCGACCACAATAGATGGTATGTCGTACACCAGCGCCCGTTGCTGTTCCAAGTCATACGGGAAGTCCGCAGATGCTTACCCCAGGATTCATAGGCCCATTGTCCAACAAGAAACTCGTCGCAAAGCTTCGAAGCCCCACCACACCTTCCGCGCAGCCGACAAGCGATTCACAAAATGGATACATTAGCGATGGAACAAGATTGTCCGAAACGCCCATAGACCCGCTCTCGCAAGTATGTACAGATAAGGTTCGAGACGCGGGGACGGACGCTAATCGCGCATCGTCGTATAGCAAATCCTCCAGAGAACGAATACATCGCCGGCCGTACAGAAGCTACGATCGCAGAATACCGAGCCCTTGTCGAGTCAATCGCCGACTTCGCCCAATGAAGCGAACTCGGACAAGAAGCTGAGTGGAGAGACACCACGCGATGTAAGCGGGGGTAAGGCAGACAAGAAGTAAGTGCATATACTCGATTTAGAGAGCGTATGGAGTGTCATATGACTAGTCGTCAAGGATCAGCGCGTACTTCGTATTAAGGCCGGACCTGCGTATTGGGGCGGAGCATGCGCTTCTTCCTCTGGTTGGCCTGATCGCGCAGCAAGGCTGACTATGTATGTAGGAAAGTGTCATTCCTTAGTCGTTTCATCGGAGGCAACAAAAAGAAGAGCACCCTCGACGGCGCAAGCGACAATGGCTACGAGGCAGACGATCTACGACGAGAGGGTATGGACGCCCAGCTATATGTCGACAACTTTAGCTTCAGTCCCAAAATACCTCATCCACCGGCATATATTAAAGTGAGGGCAAAGTTCAAGAAGGAGAAGGAGTTTGATCGTGTCTTCCTGGCGCAGGAGTTGCGTTCTGGATCGGATAAGAAGAGTCCGCCTGCTGCTGGATCGAACCCCGCGCCCCAGTCTGGTTCGGCCGCTACGCAAAATCCTATCTGGGCGGTTGAATTCAGCAGAGATGGGAGGTATCTTGCTGTTGGTGGGCAGGATAGAGTTATCAGAGTGTGGGCTGTGATAGACAGCCCGGAAGGGCGCCGCGCTCATGAGAATGCTGAGAGCGATCCGCATGCCCACCTTAGTGCGCCAGTCTTCCAGCAGAAACCCATACGCGAATATCAAGGACACACGTCGACGATCTTGGACTTGAGCTGGAGCAAGGTATTTTATCTTACTGGATGCGTTTGTGCGTAATTTAACGACTACCAGAACAACTTTCTATTATCCTCCTCAATGGACAAGACAGTTCGTCTATGGCATGTCAGCCGAGACGAAAACTTATGTACATTCAAGCATTCCGACTTTGTTCCTTCGATTCAGTTTCATCCTACCGACGATCGGTTCTTCCTCGCTGGATCACTTGACGCCAAGTTGCGACTATGGAGCATTCCCGATAAGAGTGTGGCCTTTTCGGTTACTGTCCCGGACATGATTACATCAGTAGCGTTTACTCCCGACGGGAAGACATGTATAGCTGGTACGCTTGGTGGTCTCTGTATGTTCTACGACACAGAAGGATTGAAATGGCAGGCCCAACTCCACGTAAAATCGACCCGCGGACAGAATGCAAAGGGCAGTAAGATTACTGGAATTCAAGCGACATATTGGCCTCCGGGAAGCGAGAGTGGTGAGATCAAGCTACTGGTGTCGAGCAACGATTCGAGGCTGCGCATTTACAACATGAAAGACAAGACTTTGGAGATGAAGTTCCGCGGCCATGAAAACAACTGCAGTCAGATTCGAGCCAGCTTTGCTGATAGCAATGGGCATATCATTTGTGGAAGCGAGGATCGGAAAACGTACATCTGGTCGACTACATCTACGCCTGAAGGCGAGAAGAGGAATCAGCATCCGGTGGAGATGTTCGAAGCCCACAACTCGATCACAACGTGCACCGTCATCGCACCTGTGCAGACCCGACAGCTGCTCAGTGCATCGGAAGATCCCATTTTCGACCTCTGTAATCCACCGCCAGTTACGTTGGTGTCGAAAGCTGAATCTGTGATCTCGTCGCGGG
>JAESFQ010000462.1_pt1 | contig 14879 bp, 15 predicted proteins | sample 9269431 | NCBI WGS metagenome assembly JAESFQ01 (sample SAMN14502588, study PRJNA617103) | algae metagenome | isolation source: Plectolyngbya sp. WJT66-NPBG17 and co-occurring heterotrophs from well... | place: USA: Mojave Desert, Joshua Tree National Park, California | collected 2006-08-06
ACTGGATACTGTTAGCCATGCATTCCAACGATGATGATTGCGCGCCATCTTACAGTCGTAGTTGAGGTACCACGTCATCCATACCGTCACCCAGCGCATCGCGACGCGCGCTACGGGCGAGTAGAAAGACGTGACATCGTCCTCCTTTGGCACCTTGCTAACAGCTCCTAGCTCCGGCCGCAGGAAATTCGCAGTAAACTCCCAAAGCAGCATGTTGATGCCCATGTTCAAGCTGATAAGAATAGGCACGCGCAATGCGGTAGGAAGACGCGATCGCGCCGGTGCGCGCGATGCTTGAGGAACGACGTCTGGCGCCTCGCGCTCGATTACTGCCTTGGGGGCCATCTCGTCGCGTTGTGGTATGGGTTGAGCCGATGCGAGAGATAGAGAGAGTGAGTGAAAAAGAAAAGAAAAGTTGGAGTTGATGCGCACAAGGCTAAAGCGGAGGAATGCGCGCGCCTCGGTGGGGAGAATAGATGGGTGGTGGCAGGAAGCGTGCGTTGGAGCTAGCCGACGACTTTGTTTTGGCCCTGCGTCATTGCGCGCATGCGAAAATAGAGAACAGTGTCCGTGCATGGGGAGACAATCTCGACGCACTCCAAGTCACCCAGCTTTGATTCATTGCACTTCTAAGAGGGCAGTCAACATAGTGAATACTATCTAAGTACTTCGTGCCGCTGACATGGTACTCGGGAAATTCGTACATGGTCATTCTCGCGGACAAGTTGGGTCCATGTATGTATGAAGACATACCCTCTTTCGTTGCAACTCTAATCATTCTACGAGTCTTCTATTGACGGATGATATCTGCAGTCGTACCGACTACCACTTTTCGGTGTCTACACGAGATACCTAAAGTCTCCCATCTTCTTCTTGCCCTCCTCAACACTAACGCCCTCCACGGCCGCAGTCTGCTCCGCAACATCGCCATGCACAACCCAGCCGTCAATACCATCGTCCAATCGCTTGTTCAGGCGCACCAAAATGACCCTGAAGATGAAACAGCCCGCGATGGTAACACCGAACATGGCCGTGACAACACCGTAGCTGTTTCTGTAGCCGTTGTCTGACATGTTCCAGACATAGGATCCAGCAATGTTTCCGAGTTGCGAAAATGCGTTGATCATGGCGATGGCCACGGCGCGCTTGGCTGGTGGGCGCGGGAAAGACGATGAGATCCACGAGTAGAAAACGATGAATCCGGCATAGGACGAGGCCTGTAGGAAAAGAGCGACATAGCGACCAGCAGTGTTAGACGTAGCCATCGAAATGACGAATCCAACGATACCCAATAGAATCGGGCATACGATATGCCAGAACCTTTCCTGCTGACGATCCGAGTGCCATGCGTTGATGAGCGATACAACGCAAGCAAACGCCCACGGAGGCGCAGACATGAGGAGCGTGGTGATGTATCCGAATCCGAGTGTACGAGTGAGAGTCGGGAAGAAGGCGTTGAACGACAATCCAACAACATACGCAGTGAAAGTCAGCATCATGACATAGATCTTAAGATCCTTAACCGCCATGAAGAAACCCGCAAAAGCAGATTGCTCGGCGGAATCTTCATCCGCCTCACCCACATCCTCCGTCATGCGCAGCACAGCAACCGCGCGCTCTTCCTCGGTGAAACCCTTCGAGTTGTGGGGTAGATCAGGCAAGATGAATATCGCTGAGATGGCAATGGCCATAGTGGCCGCGCCCTCTATCCAGTACAACCATCTCCAAGCTCGGTGACCCAAAGTGCCTTCCATGTTGCCTAGTACAGCGGCTCCGACGAGTGAGGAGAAGGCGTTTGAAATCAAGTTTCCGCAGAAGAGAATGGCGTTCCGGAGCGTGAGTTCGCGTCTGGTATACCATTTGGATAGGATGAGGAGCGCTCCGGGCAAGAAGGCAGCTTCGACGAAACCGATGAAGAAGCGGATGGCTACCATGCCGGCAAAGTTGGTGACATTGCCGCTCAATGTGCTAATCATGCCCCAGATCAGCATTACGACGGCGATGTAGAGCGACGGTCGGGGAATCTTGTTGATGACCATATTTGATGGCACCTTTTTTGGGTTAGCATAGATCAACTCTCCGTTGTGTTCTCCATACCTGCATCAGAATATATCCAACATACAAAATACTCAAGCAAGTTGAGTATTGCGTCGGACTGAGGTTGAGATCCTCCTCAAGACCACCCAAACGCGCTGCAGCGATGTTGTTTCGATCAAGATCTGTCGAGGTGCTATTAGCGAAAACTCCTCTCATACAGCTCGCGGTTGGAGGAGTTAATTACTCACAGTTCATAATGTAGATTAAAACGAAAAGCGAGCATCGTGCGTCCAGCTTGCGCTTCAATTTCTTCTCAACCTCGACTCTCCTCTCCGGACTCATATTCGCGGCGAGACCACCCGGTTTCCTGTAGTGCTCTGAGATATGTGTGGCATCGTGAGCGGAGATCTTGTCGTCTGGCGAATACTGCGTTGTCGCCATCTTTTCGAGCCTTGTTTTCACAATGAAGAAACGTTGATGGGCGTTTACCTACTTCCGCCATAGGTCTGGGGTCCCCTCTTAATATAAACAAAAAAATCGGACATGCCGACTGCATTGCGGGCCTCCAGGTTACTACCACCCTACCCCACTGTCCCATCCTTGGCCTGTCTAGTCTGTCCGTCAAACCAAACATCGTTACATTCTCCCCATCCCTCCCCAGCCCGTGCCTGCATAACGCCTACGTCATTTGATCAAATCTTTTCTGACGCTGGCAACCACAAGATTTATGCGGAAACGAGCGGCGATAGTTGCGCGTGTGCGCTTTTCCCCGCATTAGTCTTGCTCCATAGGCGTCGGCCATTGGATAGCCGTACCGAATTGACTCGTTCACACGTTGGCCCAGCACTTGGCCCGCATGGTTGGCGATGCCTTGACATGCAATCAAGAAACTTAAGGCTGCGCGGGAGGCGGGTGCTTCGGTGTTCTTGACTACGCCGGTAATGGATGCCGGCTTATGAACAAGCAGAAGCCGATTCTCGCGTGCGAGCAGTATCCGATGGTCGCCGCTGGCGCGTTAATGCGTACCGAGACGAACTACCCAACAACCCCGAACACATGGGTCGGCTTTTGTTCTGAACCTTTTGAGCCGCATATCTGACATCGCATGGGAAATACAATAACGCGGCATACAGCTGTCTGAGCCCCATGTTGAGGTTGCATTGCGCAGGTTGGGGTGAAGAAATGTGGAGAGCTGATTCGCTACCACATTTGGTGCCCAGACTATCCACCTAGATTGCGGAGACTGGGGACGACAATCCTTCTTTCTCCGCTCATGTGAGCCGCACGTTCACCGCCTTGGTCCAACTGTCGAGAAACTGTCGCGGCTGGAATTGGGACATGGCACCGATTGTACGTAACCTTGAAGATCGTCTCCGAGAGCCGAGCGACTTGCTCCGCGGTAAAACTTCGGATCGGAGTTTGAGTTGCCAGTCGATGGGGTGGCGCGTGGGTGTTGGTGGGCCGGTTTGGGGGGAATTGTATGGGCATGATTAGTGATGGTGCTGCCATGGCTGCATAGGTCGTTCAATTTCCCTTGGTTTGAAGTCGGGAGCGAAGCCATAAATGGAGTTGGGAATTGCAGGCGCATCGAGTTTGGTTTTGGCACGACAGCAGAAGATCGCAGCTTCTGTTCCGTTATCTTGGCCATGCAGAGATACGAACTAATTCACGGTCGGAATGCCTAGAGACGATCTACGCAAATCATGTGGAGTTTGTGCCAAATGTGTTGGACGGACGCGTCTTGAACCTTACCACAGCCATACAACTAAAAGTGTTTCTCTAGGTGGCAACAAACATCCATAGGCGAAGACGGAATGTATTTTCTTGTTGTCTCTCGGAGGCCTCATGCGAGCAATCGTCGATGCGATTTGGAGCACAGCCGGCTTCACACATAGGGCTACAGGAAAGTGCTGGTTCTCTCTTCTCATCCACCGCAGCCCTCAGGCAATCAGCAAGGGGAATTCGCACAAGAGTCAACAGCTCTTCTGGTTGTTTGTCGCACCTTTTCAACTCAACGGGGAGACTGGATCGTGTCGACTTCATCGCATCACTTGGGACGCTCAGAACAGGAGACAGATTATGTACGTTTGTCATCTCTTCTTCTTTCTGGGGTAGATTTCGGCGAGACGAGGGTAACGAAAACTCTCTGTTGACGTCAACGTTTTTGGAAAGCTCATAAGAAGTGTGAATGTAAGAAAAGAAGAAGGAAGCCAACAGAAGCTGAGCTTTTAAACAAAGTCCGGATAGTCCAGCCGAGACGGCAGGTCATGCATGTCTCCAGCACCCTTGTTGGTATGTATATCTCACTCCAGTCCCGAGAGCCATTGCCAGGTCTTTGTTCGTTTTGTAGAAATAAATTTCACCGTTTCGACAAGTTTAGTAGAAGGCCACACTGATCACATGGAATCACGATGGTTTTTGGAGCATGTAGCGTACGGTTGAGGGATCTCGAATGAAAGGTTCAGTCGTTTAAAAAAAAAAGCATGTGATAGGCGTTCTGCAATTCTAGAAACAGGTCTTCCAGAGCAGACATGATCATCCCCTGGCACAACTTTTGGTAACCCATATACAAGTGATGTGCATCGGAGGAAGGAATGTGCTCGACGAGACGAGCAATGCAACATGGTAGTGGCGTTTAGATTTTATGGAACTTGACGTGAGAAGAGGAGGAGAAGTAAGGAAGCCGAGCGAGACTTTCAAACACCGCCGAAAGATGAGATGAGGAGATCTGTCATGTGTTCACATATAACACACAGCAAAGTTTTGTTCGTATAATACATCCCTTCTAATGAACCATAGTCTCCAGCGTGCCCACCGGCCTCTCAACAATATCAATGCAACCATCCACAATACTCTTTCTTGCCGCTTCAGAGCTAACATTCTGCCCTCCGAGATACAGCAACCAAACCAGCCTACCAACCCTCTCATCCTTGACCTCACCCAGCCACGAGCTCTTACCCATCTTCTCCTGCTTATCCGCCTTGACAATAGGCTGATACAGCGCACCGAGGCTACCGCTCTTATCCCGCGTCAGAATGATAACGCTGCCTTTTGGTGCCTTGCCCTTGCCCTGGAAGAGATTTCTGAACTCCTTCATAGCTAGACCGAAGGACTCGTCTTGGAATTCGCCTTCCTCAACAGGTTTAGGGAGGGAGATGGACTTGTTCTCTGCGGCTTGTTGTCGGATTAGCTCGGCTTGCTTCCGGCGAACTTCGTCGGTTCGTGACGCGATGCCGCGCATCCAGCCGTCTTGCAGATGCTTGAAATCTGTGCCGCGGCAGGGCACAACGCGGAAAGCCATGTCGACACCTGCGGTCCCATCTTTGCTGAGTATGCTTTCCCAGATCTTGTTGCTCTTCTCTGGGTCGAGGAGGGATTCGCGGAGGTCTTTCTTTTCGTTAGGGATTAGGGCGGAGGCAGTAGGGTTTACAGTGTTGATGAGGTGGTTCTGGAGGGTTGATAGTTCGGCGGTCTTGACGTATAGACCCACGACGTAGACTTGGACGCGGAGGAAAGAGACCTTTCTGATGCCGAGACCTAGCAATGTGTATTCTGCGTCGCTAGCAATGGCCTCGGGGCCGGTTGTGTTGGTGGGCAGACGGATAGTGCGCGGGAAGTAGGGGACGTAGGAACTGCCCGTCTCAACGAGCTCGATGGCGTCTGGGTCGGATGCTTGAGGGTTGTCCGAATCGCTTGGTGCAGCAATGACCTTGTCGCCTGCAGCAATGACGACCTTCTTGCCCTGGAATTCTTCTGCTGCCTTTCGTGGTGCGTCGTTCTTGGTGGGTGGTCCCATGACCATGTCCACTATGCCTCGACTTGGATTCTCATCCTTGTTTCCTGGCGGCGGTACATCCCACAACCGTACGAGGAAGATGGGTGCAATCATAGAGAGGGCAGCACCAAGAGCAAGCCAGTTCCGCCTCCTCAGCAAGGCAGCGCGGCGCATCGCCTCGGCGCGATGTACGGAAACGAAGTCTTCATCTGGGCGAGGGATTTTGGGACGAGCGCCTTGCTTGAGTATGGCCTCGAAGTCTGCTCTGCTAGATCGCGAGCTCTGTCGGAATTGGGGGTTGGAGCGGAGAGGCGCAGGTGTGTTGAGACAGCGGAATATGGGCCGTCGTGCGGCGAATCGTAACGAGCTCATGGTGGCTGCATTGACTGGCCAAGGTCACGACGGAAAGACGAGGGTTGCAATGCGGAGTGCAGAAGCTCGGACCAAGTCTCGATGATGTCGTCGCCAACCCGGAAGCGAGCAATCTAGCGTGGCTTCACCGCGGCCCGGACGCGTCGCGTTCAGCCCTACGAGGGTAAATCTACGGCCCATGTCACAATAAGCCGAAAGTCCACCTCGACATCTACTACCCTCACCCAAAACGTATAATGCCTCCCCGTAGATCACGAAGAGCAGACACGGAAGAAGAGACGCCAGCACCTACTCAAACACTACGACGTAGACGACGAGATGACAGCCCCGAAGAAGACGAGGATGTTGACATGGAGGACACAATCCGGGAGGCCCAGGGCAGCGGGAGCGTTGAACAGCTGGCAAAGGGCTTGGTGCGATACGCCTTGTCGTGTGAGCATTCACGAAAGCCTATAAAGCGCCCTGATATCAACGAGAAAGGTGATGGCATTGGAGATTATTTGTGAGACGAGATTGACAATTGCAGTCCTCGGTTCCTACACTCGACTGTTCAAGGATGTCTTTGCGCAAGCGAATAGTCAGCTTATGGATGTCTTCGGTATGCAGTTTGTCGAGCTGCCCAGAGCGGAGAAGGTGACGCTGCGACAGAAGCGAGGTGTGCATCGCAAGAATTCCATACTCCGTCTGATCTGACCTCGCTCTTAGCTGCTGCCGCCTCAGAGTCCCAAAGCAAGACGACGAGTATTTGGGTCCTGCAGACTATTCTTCCTGAACAGTACCGCTTACCAGAGATCATCGGCCCCTCGCGACCACTCGTGGAAGACATGAATCGAGAGGACTCGTACGTGGGGCTGTATACCATGGCCATTGCTCTCATCACTATATCCGGCGGTATGATGCCAGAAGGCAAACTGGACCGCGCCCTCAGACGCATGAACGCGGACCAGACGACGCCCGTTGGCACAAAAGACAAGACGCTTGCGAACATGGTCAAAGACGGCTATATTGTCAAGATCAAGGACGCGTCAGGCGGGGATGAGGAGACGATAGACTACATTGTCGGGCCTCGGGGCAAGGTCGAGGTTGGACGAGATGGCGTCGCGCAGTTTATACGCACCATGTTTGGCGATAGCGAGGACGCCGAGGAGCTCGAGAAGCGCTTAACGAGGACACTGCATGTGGCCGAGGCCTATAATGACAGTGCACCGACGGTCGAGGGGGCACCGGGCGCATCGCAGGCGGCAGGACGAAAACGCGGGCGGCCGGGGAACGACGACGATGAATAGTCTGTTGCATGTTACGGACAAGGACACGACCTGAGATACCCTGTAAATTCATGTCAAAGTACTCTTTACTTTGAAATCATCGTCTTGTTGCGTGATGCTAGCTCGAGCTCCCCTCGTCGGAATCAATCACGGAGGGTTGCATCATGGGCCCAGCAAACGCCACGACGCTGTGGGAAGCCGTCAACAACAAAGACACGGCATCGAGGGAAGAGGAAGCTGTTGGCGCAGTCCGGTAGGTACAGGCAGAGACGTGGGTCATTTGTCAGCGTGGCGAGGTGGTGAAGCACGCGGTTGCGGTCGAGCAATGCCTGCAATGCTGTCAAGGCTCACGCAGCAGCTTCGCCCGCCCCTCAAGCGCTTCTGCGCGCCAAGCGGATTGAAACGGCTCCATTTTCCACACCAGCCGCTTTCGCGCCGTCTTTCTCCTCATTCTCTCGCGATCCGCTGCGTCTCACCCATTCCCTCGGTTGCAAGCGTCATTCTCATTCTCTGCACCGCTCGACATGACTGCTTGAGCCCACCATGAGCAGCATCGACTCCCTCCTCAACCACGACGCTGGCCAAGAGCGCCGCCCGTCTGCCACCACCCTCACCGCGACCACGACCGAAGAGGCTGCCGATGCCCTGACGACGCTGGCGACTCTGGGCGGCGGACAGCAATATGTGCCCGCCCCGACGCGCGAGCTGCCCTCGCCAACAGCTTCATCCCACGCGCCGCGACGCACCAGCAGCTTCGGCTCCCACCACGCGCCCGTAGAGCCCTCGCCGCCCCTCGAGCCGCCCCCGGCGCACTCTCCGACTCTGGAGTACTATCACCATGGCTCCAATTCGCCAGAAGAGCAGAAACGCCGTCAATCGCTCCTGTCGAGAACGTCACCCGCCCCGGTGCTCGCGCCAATACAAAATCTGTCTGCGGCTCTGCAAGAACAGACACAGGACGAGAAGGCGCCAACACCCATCGGCCAAGATGTGTCGCAGATGGTGCCTGCAGATGACGGCGGTGAGAAAGACAGCACACAGATCCGCGAGCCTGAAGCCGCGAGCAACACACTGCAGCCAGATTCACACAACGGCAACGCCAAGTTGCCTTCTCCCCAGCCTTTCATCAAGGATGAACCCTTTGGTACTCCGCGCGAACACACTCCAGCAGGCACTGCTTCTCAACTCGAGCGACAAAGTTCTGTTACCGGCGAGAACATGGACGTCGACACACTCAAGGCGCTTGAAATTGCAAAGCAGAGTGATCTTGGGCTGCGGAGACGGAACCAGAGCGTTGCAGAAAGCGTACAATCGCCAGTCGACTCCAAGCCCGCACCCGCCCCTACCAAGAAGCGACCAGCGCCATCATCGGCCTCTGCCATCAAGAAAAAGGGCACGGCCAAGACATCGAAGCCAAGCAAGAAGCGCAAAGTAGAGACTGAAGATGGCGCAACACGGTCTGTCACGCCCAGCTCGAGGATTCCGAAATCAGCCAGCAGCAGAGCTATGAAGAAGGGTTCGCACGCCGGTACTCCCGCACCCGGATCCTCGCCCGCTCCAGACAATTCGCAGGCACACGCGTCCGACGATGAAGGGGATTCATCCGAAGACCACAACTTGTATTGCATCTGTAAGAAACCGGATAACCACAAATGGATGATCGGATGCGATGGCGGTTGCGACGACTGGTTCCACGGCGACTGCGTAAACATGAAGCAGGCGGACGAGGAATTGGTCGACAAGTTCATATGTCCGCAATGCGAGGAGAACGGCAAGGGTAACACAACATGGAAGCCAATGTGCAGGCGGGACGGCTGTCGGAAACCTGCACGCCTGATGAAGGACAGGGAGAGCAAGTACTGTTCTGACGACTGTGGAGTGCTCTTCATGTCAGAACAGCTGCAACGGACAGCAGGTGCAAAAGGCGCCAATGGAACAAAGGAAAAGTCCAAGAAGAAAAAGAAGATGACTGAAGGCGAAGCCGCTGAGGAAGAGGAACCCACGCCACTCGGAGGCACCTTACGAGCCAAGGACCTCAAAGCACTCGTCGACGCATCACCGAACATCCAAGCCTTTAAGAATTTAGGTACCGGTGTCCTCACGCCTCCGCAAACCGCTTCCCCATCCCGCGCAACATTTCCATCCAACGGTGAAGACCTCGCCCTAACCGCTGGCGAGATTGAACGTTTGACCGCCCTACACAAAGAAAAGACGCAATTGAAGGACCGACTAGAGGTCCTGAAAGACCGTGAGAAGTTTGTCAGCATGGCAAAAGAGCAAGCTGTTCGCCTCGCCGACCGCGAAAAGCTCAAGATAAAAGATTTTTGCGGTTACGACAGTCGGTTGTCCTGGTCCGACGCCGAATTCCTCCTCTGGCGGAACAGCAAGCACGGTCGCGCTGCCTTCTACCACTCCACACTTTCTCCCACACCCGACCAGATTTCCTCGACCCCGGTGATCAATGGTGCTGATGCGATGGATGTCGATGTGGATGACAAGGAGACGGCATGTCTGAAGAAGCGTTGTCAGAAACATCCTCAGTGGCAGAAACTCAACCTACAAGATGCACGCTTCGAGGAATTGGAAGTTGTGGAAGCGATCAAGGAGTGTGAAAAAGATGAACGATCAGTGCGCGACCGTGCGAGAAGGAGAGGCGCAAAAGACGGGCTAGCGAAAGAACTTACGGCTGGCGATGGCGGGGAGAGGGTGGAGAGAAACCGAGAGGGCTGGGTCGAGGTTGTGGGGTCATGACATTGACGTTAGTCTTCATGATGGCGGGTGCTTGGATGATCATTGGAACAAAAAGCTTGGATAAGGCATATACCCAATTCCTTTCGACGCGTATCTGACATTGGGGCGTTTCTGAGCCATGGGGAAAAGCGACATGGCGGTTCAGCACTCACAGACTTGGCCATCTCTGGTATCTTTATACTACCGTACAGATGAGGATAGCACATGTTTCTTTTCTGCCGTATGCTCAGTCCACCGATGCGCCAAATAGCGGTAGCAAACGAGTATTAGTATGGTTTAATGACTAGTTTAATCTTCACGCTACTTGCTCCCTCTTTCCTTCTCAGCAGATCATCTCCACTGTCGTTCGGTCTGCTCCAAAGAGAACGAGGCTATTCGTCATAGCGTGGTGGCGGGACCACGCGTTACCATGCTACAATTGTACTCTTTAAGCTACCGCGTATATTAGTCAAGACACTTGAACTTGGAGTCTTGAGGTATACTGACTACCTTGCACTCAAGGGGTTTCTGACGTGTATACCAAACGTCCAAACTTTGATAGATTCAAAACATTGATATGGCTTGTCATCAAGACCTAAATAAGGTACCGACACCAAAAATATATTGGACATCTTCGGATCTCTGTTCCGTGAGCATAATAATACCCGATCGTCCCTCAACATGGACATTCATACAGACCCTGACTGAAGATACATTGCGGGCCTGCCTGTTCTTTATGCTCGAACACGAATCGTATTTGGAAGAGTTGGACTCTTGCGGGCTTTTTGATGTGTTTGTGATAGCACCGGAAGACTGAACTAGCTCAGATAACACTATATGCTGCCAACCTGTGGTGATGATGCACAAATTCTCCGCGGTACGATGTGCTTGCCGAGGTGTTGTGGGAAAAGTGGCGTAGGGGGTAGGTGGAGCTGGAAATGAAGAGGAAGAAGAGTGGAGATAGCGTCACACGCGTGGCCACGTTTTAAGGCAGCTTGTAACACGTGGCTTAGCATGCGAGATGTCGCTGCAGGGCTATGCGATTCTTGGTCGTTTTCTTCGATTTCCTCATTTCGGCTCTGAGTCAGGATGCTACCTGCAATCGCTCTGCCGTGGAAATGTGCGTAATCATGTCGCTGCTACTCTCCTACGGCGCTACTCTGGATATCGTTGAGCGGGCTCAGGAATGGCAAAAGTGCCGACAGTGTGGCCGGCATTAGCACAGGCTCATGACGCTTCACGTCAGTTCGACTTGCTGCCGACCTCTCGGTCAAGATGCCAGACTGATGTCGAGGCTCGTCAATGCCCAGCCCACCTAGCGCACCGCTAGAGCCGTTCCGCGGTACCAAGGATTAACGGGACCCGCTGCGATCACCCGCACTAGACTGTGTAAAGATTGATCGGCCGACCCACGTTCGGCGCACCATCCATGATCCACTGCATGTCCTCTCTTCGCTTCCACCACTTGCATCCCCGAATCCTCTGCCCATCCCGCACTAGAATGAGTTAGCACTTGCTTTTTCCGATAACCTCCGACACGACTGCCCCTTCCACCATCCATTCCTGGTCTTTTCACCGACGCCAAACGCCCTTGCCAGTTGCCGTGCCGAGGCTCGATGCCGATCGACGACCAGGAGTCATGATCGGCGTCCTCGATGCGGTATGCCCCCAACCGTAACGAGCTGGCAAGTATTCCGAACGCGGTAACACATCATACAGCGGACCCTTTTGGCGATTCAGAACCTCGCCCATCAACTGTGCGGCGCACCAAGTGCTCACCATCCAAGTCGCTACCCAGATCACCATCAGTGCTTTGTGCTCCGTCATTGGAGAATTCGTAGCTTCCTCTCCACGTCATGGCTGTTTCGAGTAAAAGGCATGAAATGGAATGTTCCATGTCGGTTCAGGCAAGCCACTGTCATGACGAGTTTCGCACCATCACTTCGCGCCTTGCTACTACCATCGGTATCCTGGAGTCGGAATGCACATAAGAAACACCTCGACACACCAACGTCATTGCATTGAAGATTCAACGAGCTTCAGTCAAGTTACCAATTGCCCCTCATCTGGTGGAAAGCTCATGAGCCGTGTAGACAAGCCACGGTTTATGCGAGCTAACACAGTGACGGCTGTTCCGCCGGGGCGTTGATCTAGAGCCTACGGGATACACAACTACATCTGTCGCTAGTGTCTCGAGTGGGGGTATGTTCTACCCTTCCAGGTATAGAGAGAAGCCTGGGGATCGGCGAGTGAAACGCGCTAGGAGTACCTGCTGAGGCGAAATGGCCGTATCAGACAGTGTTTTCTCCTATCGCACTCGGCATATATACAGAAGAGAAGGGATATAAAACTCAGTCTGAATCCTGCTCCAATACTATCGTTACCTTGTTCATAAGTTCGCCCATTCCACTCGTTACCTACAATCTCAAACTCCGTTCACCACCTCTTCTCCTCGTCCAAGATGCGTTTCTCCGCCCTTATCCCCGCCATTTCCCTCTTTGCTCTATCCTCCGCCGCCCCTGTAGAGGAAGTAAAGCGCGCCGCATCGGCCACTTGCCCCTCTTACACCATCATCAACACGCGTGGCACAGGAGAACCCCAAGGCGAATCCTCCGGCTTCCGTACCATGAACACGCGCGTCCGCTCCGCACTTACCGGCGGCAAAATCTACAACACCGTTTACGCTGCTGGCTTTTCCCAAAACAGCGCTCTGGGAACAGCAGATATCGTTAACAAGATCACTACTACGCTGCGTACGTCGCCAAACGAGTGCTTCATTCTAGAGGGATACAGTCAGGGTGCTCAGGCGACTGTAAACGCTATGAGCCAGCTCACCGGTGCCAGTTTCGATGCTGTCAAGGGCGTTTTCCTCATCGGTGACCCGGCGCACAAGGCGGGTTTGACATGCAATGTTGATAACAATGGAGGTACTACGACGAGAAACGTCAACGGTCTTTCCGCAGCACTGGGCAGAGGCATTCCAAGCAACTGGCAGGCCAAGACGCTTGATGTCTGTATCTTTGTAAGTGGTCCTTTGTTGCCGTACTTTGGTGCATAAGGGATAGATGGCTAATAGTGATTACAGGGCGATGGTGTGTGCGATACTACCCATGGCCAGGGTATCAATGCCCAGCATTTGCAGTATCCCAGGGACACTCCTACTCAAAACTTGGGTACGCAGTACATTACTAAGGCGCTTGGTGGTAGTGCTTAGGCGAGTGTCTTGAGACGGGTGTGAGCGATGAGAGACTGGGTATGTGCACAGTACATTTCGAACTTGTTCTGTTTTGCGTGTGTAGTTATGATATTCATGTATATATATTTATTGGAATCGTGCAAAGATCTCCACGTCTAATCGATGCTAGCCGACTAATACGACCTCTATGTGCGTTGCTCCAACACCATGAGAATGGTGCACATTAATCAGTGTCGTGCACATTGTCCAAGCCACTCATCTGAGTTCTGACAGGACCTGACATGTGCATGTCGTTGCATCAACGGTTTGACCAACAGCTGTTTTCTCCTACCTCCCCTCTTGCTGGTTAAGCTTGATACCCCTCTCAACCAACGCTTCGACCCACCCATTGAATTCCTCTCTCATCTCCGCTGGCAAAACATGGCCTTGGCCCTTGATGAAGTGCTTCTCGACCTCGCCTTGCTGCCAAACATCTTCCTCTTCTTCGACGCCCAGCCAGTTCTCCTTGCCTGTCACGCCCTCGCCCTTTTCCAATCCTCTCCAGAGCACAACTCCCAGCGGGAAGGTCAGCATGCGATCCTTGGTGCCGTGCACCACCATGATCCTGTTCTTCCCAACTGTCTTGGCAATCTGCTGCAGTTGCTCCGGGCTCTTGTGATGCCACCCCGCAGCAATGGCTTGCAGCATGAAACCAGCTTTGCCAAAGTACTCGGGATGCTGGCGTTTCCAGAGCTCGTTGGCGGCAAACCGATCGCCGTTGGTGGGGAAGGCTTGGACAACGGGTTCGAGCGTGTCCGGCGAATCGAGCCATTGCTGCGTGTATAGATTCTTCTTGACGCCTTCGATTTGAGCATCAAGAGATTTGGGGATGAAGAGATTGGCGCGATTCCATAGGTTTTCAATGAAGCCCTGAGCGTGTCAGCTGGACCACAGACAATCACCAAGATTTCAACTTACTGTCGTTCGAAATAGCTGTGCAGCTGTTGATACGAGCGAGAGTGTGCATATTCGTTGCGGTATCAGCATAGCCTAGTTTATCGTTAGCGCCCCTACAGTCCGGGAGTTTGATAGCTGTCCGCAATGGGAAATTTCGCCGCACGCATCGTGATCGACATGCATGGACCTAGGACGATCATATATGCGATACTAATGAACAGGCGGGGTGGAGCGGGGTAAAATGCAGCGGGGCGGAAGCCCGGTGTCCCGTTGAGATTACAGGATGATGCTGGGTATCAGAAGTTGTGAGAAATGTTTGAAGCTCTTGGCGAATACGTCTGAAGGGATTTTGTCCATGGACGGAACGTGTAGCACCCGAGTCGAACATTACGGCACACGAATGGACACGAAGATATATTTGGACTCACCATCTCCTGAGCGATCATACCACCCATGCTTATACCGATGACGTGGAGTTCACGCTCGCCGGTCCAGCCGATGTGGTCGAGAAGTTCAATCAAGTCTTCGGCCATGGCAGATGTCGAGTATCTTGACGTAGGCTTGTCAG
>JAESFQ010000463.1_pt1 | contig 14873 bp, 11 predicted proteins | sample 9269431 | NCBI WGS metagenome assembly JAESFQ01 (sample SAMN14502588, study PRJNA617103) | algae metagenome | isolation source: Plectolyngbya sp. WJT66-NPBG17 and co-occurring heterotrophs from well... | place: USA: Mojave Desert, Joshua Tree National Park, California | collected 2006-08-06
CTGGCCACTGATTCCAGTCAGCAGACCCGAAACAATATCCGAGATAATCTATCTATGTGTCAACTCTAGACCTTCTTTGCCAAGATGTCAGACCGGTTGCGAACGATGCATCAAAGACCTTATTGCGTGGTTGCACGCTTCGAGCCTCACAGACCACTTTTCCATACCTGTCTTTTTTACCCCTGGCTACCGCTAGACGAGACACGAGGACGAAGGCACGCCTAGAAACATGTACATGAAAGGCTTGAGGCTGACGAATACCTGATTCCCTATTTTTATTTTTATTTTGATCTCTTGACGCAAATCACCAGCATGGCCATTGCACAGCCGTTGCGAAGACAGTTCTGCAATTACACGCAGAATGATTGGAGGATACGAGCGATTCTTAAAATATTCGGTGATTTATTTGTTGGGTAACACAACTTTTCTCTTTCTCTCTAGACCGTCAGCGCCCTATACATATGCTCGTCTAGCTAATGATTACGTGCATTAAAAATGTACTTGGAGCGGGAGCTGAGTGTAAATTCGGGTGAAAGAAGACGTTTTAATCCAGACGTTGTATGTGTTCGTGTGGTTTAGTAGCGAAGGCAACATTTGGTGGTAAGTGACGGTCGAGGCGTTGGCAGTCCGGTTGTGAAGCATTTCGAGACAGATAATAACACCAGCGATTACGCGCCATTTCGTGCCATTACGCGGGTAGTGAGCTTGCTCGACCTCTGGAGGACTAACTATCGATCATGCTTAGGACTCGTCCACAAGCGACTACCGATAGCCTGCCTAACTCCGAATGGGTTACGCTTAGAGGATGTTGCACGGTCTTTAGCGACCCTACAGTGAATGCGGCAATGTGGATGTCTGCATATAAGCAAGGAGCAGGTCCTTGCGATTCCCCCAACGAAATACAATTTGAACGTGAACACCCATGAAATGTTGTTAAGATACATCGTGTAAGTTGCTGGACCTCTAGAGACCTCGCGAAAAGCAACAGCCTCTGCCTTGTGAAGGTCGTTTTTAACCATGGGACTTGTATAGCCACGTTTGCAGCTTCTCAATTGCCCCTTCGCCCAGTTCCTGGGAACAAGCAGGCGACTCAACGTGCATGAACATGCTTGATAGTTTTGGAAATTTGCTGTTACAAGTAGGACAACAAAAGATAAGCGTGCTGCCGCCTTGCTCGCGAAACATTCGCAGCAAGTCGATACCCTGTTTGATGGCCTCTCGATCCTCCTTGTAGATGAAGAATTTGGCTCCTTGGAAGCATATCGCGGTCGTGTGCGCCAGGTCGTATGCATCAATACCAGAAGGACAAGCACCGGACTCAAGGTGGATGATCATTCCACCATAGGTAGTGAAACTGCGTGGGCAAGCGAGGCAATCGTAAGCGGGCTTGCGATGCGTCAACTCGTGCTGTACATACACAATCAACCTTGATCGCATCAATAGTAGGGGTTGGCATGGACTCACATGGATGAGATTTGAGGGCGTGTTGAAATGCCGCTTGCACAGCGTACAGACATTGAACACTGATTCATGCTGTTTGAAAGCCGCAACGGTGTTCCAAATCCCATCGCACCCGTCACAGACGTAAGCACACTGGACTTTGCGGCAATGCTTCTTAAGCTCTGTCCAATTAGGAAACTTAAAGTCACACTCCGTGCAGGTGTTGTGTGTGATCTGTTCGTGTAGTTCCAGCTCTTCCGATGAAAGAAATACGGAGTAACATTGGCGACACTCGACCCGTAGGCTTCACACGACCTGTTAGCTCGCAATGTGCTGTCTGGCTATCGCGCGAGGAACAGTCTTACCTAACGAAACCCGAAAGTAGGTACATTGTATGTCATGCGCAAACAACAGCAATGGAAGAAGGGAGGACTTATTATCCGGCAATCAAGTATCAGACTTACGGCGTGTTGTCGGTCAGGAAGTAGGCCCGTGGAAGTAACGTGAGCAAAGCCCTTACCAAAGTACCCTTCCAAACCGGCTGTCTGGTGTTGTTGCTCGGGATGTAGACAAACACGTGCGTAGTGGTAGTGAGCACAGCTTCACCATAAGTGCGGGTCCTGTGTTGCGGAGCTGCACACTATGTTCAACAGATGAGATGCACCGCAGCTTGAGCGAAGACTGGGGAGAGGTCCGTGAAGTGCTCTTGCAAGCGGAAGCCGCGATTCGCTCTAGACCTAGATAAGCTAGCCTCAATCACCCCTTCCATGTTGCCCAAGTGCTTCTGTCTTCTGTCTCCAGTAAGTGTCCATCACGCGATCATTATGTAATTTCTCACAACCTTCGACTTTCAAATAGTGTTCTTTCTTATGTTGTGATAGTTTGAGTTATCGACTTTGACGTAATGAATTCCGGACCGTCGCCGAGGGCCCGGTCGTCATGGTCTGTGTAGGCTGAGCAATCAGCAGATCTCGACGAAAACACGAGAAATCCCAAAGAAAGAAAAATCCAGTTGAGGAATACGATGACTCTAAGCTAAGAGCGTTTGTATAAATGAGGAGTAGTTTCCTGGCTTGAAATCCACCCCCTTACTATCAACAACAGCAAGTTTGTCTCTCGGCCTTGACCCTCCAGTCAGATCTTACCAGAATGTCAATACCATGTGCGATACAGCGAGAAGCCTGCCAAAGATCAATCGAGCCATGTCGTAGCGAACAACCATGTACAGGCACGCAAGCGCTGCCTAAGTGGCTAATCCCAGCGGATCGTCGAGGCTGGCGACGCATCGTCCAGAACTTTACACCTTCATGGGTACGTCGTGTCATTTTGCAGTGGAGTCTAGAGATAAACCGAAGCTAATAAGTCGAACAGTTCGCCGTCACTATGGGTACAGGCATCGTCGCGATCCTGTTGAACGCTTTCTCAGAGCTCTATCCGAGTTACCACAGCTTGCTAAGGACTCTCAGCATCGCGTTCTTCACCCTCAACATTCTCATATTCTCTGTCATCCTCCTGATATCCATCCTCAGATATACGCTGTATCCCGCCACATGGACTCTGATGCTTCAACATCCGGTACAATCCCTCTTTCTGGGCACGATACCCATGGGATTCGCTACCATTGTCAACATGTTCGCTGTTGTTTGTGTATCAACCTGGGGTGGCTCGACGACATATGTTCTGTGGGGAATGTGGTGGCTCGACGTTGCGCTAAGCGCTGCCTGCTGCCTTTGGCTCCCCTTCCAAATGTACGTGTATCCTTATTCTCCCACATGAGCATGAAGCCCAGTCTGAAGGTATCCGTGGAGTTGGGTTACTGAAGTGAGAGATAGTACATAAGTTAACACAGCTACAGGATGACCAAACATCACAACCGCCATGAGACAATGACCGCAGCCTGGCTCCTGCCGATCGTGGCCTGCATCGTTGCAGCAGCTTCTGGTGGCGTAGTCGCCTCAGTTCTACCTGAACCGAATCACGCCCTCATCACCATAGTAACCAGTTATGTGCTTTGGGGTATGGGCGTACCTTTGGCACTCGTGGTGATAGTGATGTACTTCCACCGTCTTACCATCCATAACCTTCCATCCCAGGAAGTAATTGTCAGCGTCTTCCTCCCTCTTGGCCCCATGGGTCAAGGCGGGTACGCCGTTTTGAAACTCGGTATCCAGGCTTCCAAGACATTTCCAGAGACGAATACGTTGCATCCGATGGCCGGAGAGATCCTGTACGTACTCGGCTGGATGACTGCAGTCACACTATGGGGCTTTGGCCTAGTATGGTTGTTTTTCGCAGTCGCGTCGATTAGTCGGAGTAAGTTCCCTTTCAACATGGGTTGGTGGGGCTTCACTTTTCCCATTGGCGTCTTCACAATGTCTACCATTACTATCGGGCAAGAACTTCCATCCGCGTTCTTCAGAGTTCTAGGTACGGTACTTGGTGTCAGCGTTATACTTCTCTGGCTACTAGTCGCTGGCGGTACTATGAAGAACACTTTTTATGGCAACATGTTCGAAGCGCCCTGCTTGCGCGAGATGGAGAAGAAAGCTTGTGCTGCGTCTGCTGAGATGCGAAAGCAGGATGTGTAAATATATGTATCGTAAAGGAATAAAATGTCCTATTGTTCAGGCTAGGCCGCAACGCTGTTTGAGAAATAACATCTGTGAGGATGAACGTCTTCGCTCTCTACAAAGTGCGACTGAGCGGTGTAATGCTCGCGTTCTAACTGAACAGATACAGAGCATAGTAGACAAAGAAATGAAGACGGACGTCTCATCTTCGTTATGGTGACTTGGCGGCCAAAAAAAAGCAAAAAGAGACAATAGCTTGGAGCCTGGTGCCCCTTGTTAATCGAACAGATGAACTTGCGAATGGAATGGTTAACCTGGGTTTTGGCAGTGAGGGACCCTCACTCCAGGCCATTCCGGAACGCGCTACTAGCTCTACTGTTTGATGGAAGAAAGCTGTGGCAATGGTGATATACAACCATGATATGTCAAGAATCGTGGATACAAGATATGCGAGAGAGTCACGAGTAGAATTTTGGGTGGGTGCGGTGCGTGTGTGCGTGTGTGCGTGCGTGCGTGCGTGCGGGGGTTAGTAAGACAAGAGAAGCAAGAGTGATGGTGAAAGGAATGATGATAAACTATTGTCGTGAGAGAATTGATGCAATTGACCAGATCGATGTCAATGATTACGACTAGGCTGTGCATACTGCGAGGGTGTAGAGAGCGAACAAGGTCAAACAGGGCGAACCAGACGGAAAATAAGAGATGAACGTTACTGATTCCAGCAAGGACCCGAAGTGTAGTTCAAGACGAAGGCAGAAATCCGTCAATTGAGATCTCACTTCACCAGCTATTTTATCATGACCACCACACGGGAACGCAAGATCCTGTGGCGGTTCAGGGCCAGTGTCACCTGTTGCGTACATATCTCATAATATGCATCCGATCTTGCAACTACTTACGAGCTGTGATGTGCGAAACCTGCGTTTCTTAGGACGGCGGCAGTAACATCGACGAGGGTATTGGCCAACAAATACGCCATCTTGTTATCGACAATGTAAATGTACTCCCATTTGGTCATCTATCTCAAAAGCGACAGCTATGACAGACAAATTGGAGAAGGACAATGACATGAACGAGGATTTGATTACAGAGACGGGGAGTAGATGAGGAGAGGCATGAAACGGAGTAGATGGAGCTCATCATTATATGAGCTCAGTCAAATTTCCTACTCGTCTTCAACGAAGCTCATACTGCCTTCGGACCTGCACGTAGATGTCGCAAAATTTCGCACTACGCGGTGCTGCAATCAGATTGTCAGAACGGCGAACAGACAGCAGCACATCTTATCGGTCTCCCGAAGACACACGCAGATCCACTGGACATGAAACAGCACGAGGTTCTTTCCTGTCCGTACGAACGAGTAGCTCTCATAGCTATTCACGACGCTCGTGGGTGTTATTGAAAGCCAGATAGACAAGTAGGGACTGTCGTGTCCTACGGGTACCTGGCGGATATGTAGGTTTACTTATCGCGCACTGACGAAGCGGCCGATATGGATTACTATCTTGGCGCCTCCTCTAGTGGCGCGAATGAGGCTGCAGCAGGCTCCAGTCGGACACGCAACCACGCCAGTCTCAGCCTGAGTCGCGTGTAGTAGCACAGACTGGCAGTGATTGGCCGACCTAGGGGTTTTGTGAGGGTGGCGGCCAGCAATTCACGGCCAAAGGGACACAGTGTTTCTCATTAGGTTGGCTTGTCTAAGCGTTTCCAGCAACTTCCAATGTTGCGGCGGCGGAAGGAGCACGGACCAGAAGGCAACATCAAGCTAGCTCGAGCAGTGAGATCACCGACTGTTCAAGCTCCAACTTACTTAAACCACCACGCCCCAAGCACAAGAGACCCATCACCTCCATCTTACCCCCCCACACCACCCACTACCCCCTCAACCGCGCAGCAACTCTCGCCGTCCGTCTTTGCACCGGAAAAGTAAATTTGCAGCCACCGATAGAGACACATCAGCAAGATGTCCGCTGAACCAGATCACTCCAAGCCCAAGGTGGATCTCTCAAAGTACGCCCATTGCCACCACTTTTACCTATGAAACAGCGACTAACAGAGTCTCAGGAACCCCGACGGCGCTGAGCCCAAGGATGTAGGCACCGCCAAACACCTTTCTGAGAGCGTCTTTGCTAACCCGCCACAGGTTGATGAGACCGCGACTGCCATCCTCAAAAAGAAGAAGAAGCCAAACTCGTTGATGTAAGCACGCCACGGAGCGACCCAAGGAAGCTATACTGACTATCCAGTGTCACCGATGCCGTTAACGATGACAACTCGATCATCGCCCTCTCAAACAACACCATGGAGACGCTTCAGCTCTTCCGTGGTGACACAGTCCTCGTCAAGGGCAAGAAGCGGAAGGACACTGTCCTCATTGTGCTCGCCGACGACGACCTCGACGATGGCTCTGCGCGGATAAACCGTGTCGTTCGCCACAACCTGCGTGTCAAGCACGGAGATGTTGTCACCATCCACCCGTGCCCCGACATCAAATACGTATGTATCCTCGAATTTCAGACGCCGACTCAAAGCTAACTATTCCATAGGCCAAGCGCATTGCGGTCCTCCCCATTGCCGACACCGTCGAGGGCATTACAGGTTCGCTGTTCGACGTCTTCCTCGCCCCATATTTCCGCGAAGCCTACCGACCGGTTCGTCAAGGTGACACCTTCACAGCCCGCGGTGGTATGCGACAAGTCGAGTTCAAGGTCGTTGAGGTGGACCCACCAGAGTTCGGTATCGTCGCACAAGATACAGTTATTCACTGTGAGGGCGAGCCCATCCAGCGCGAAGACGAGGAGGGCAACCTCAATGAGGTCGGCTACGACGACATTGGTGGCTGCCGGAAGCAGATGGCACAGATCCGAGAATTGGTTGAGCTGCCACTGCGGCATCCTCAGCTGTTCAAGTCCATCGGTATCAAGCCCCCGCGTGGTATCCTGATGTACGGTCCTCCCGGTACCGGTAAGACGCTCATGGCTCGTGCCGTCGCCAACGAGACTGGTGCCTTCTTCTTCTTGATCAACGGTCCCGAGATCATGTCCAAGATGGCCGGTGAGTCAGAGTCAAATCTGCGAAAGGCTTTCGAGGAGGCCGAGAAGAATTCCCCAGCGATCATCTTCATTGATGAAATCGACTCGATCGCGCCCAAGCGTGACAAGACCAACGGTGAAGTTGAGCGCCGTGTAGTGTCGCAACTGCTCACTCTCATGGACGGTATGAAGGCTCGTTCAAACGTCGTTGTCATGGCAGCCACCAACCGACCCAACTCGATCGATCCCGCTCTCCGCCGTTTCGGACGTTTCGATCGTGAAGTCGACATCGGTATTCCCGACCCTACCGGCCGTCTCGAGATTATGCAGATTCACACCAAGAACATGAAGCTCGGTGACGATGTCGACCTACAGACCATCGCCGCTGAGACTCACGGTTACGTCGGTTCGGATTTGGCATCGCTTTGCTCGGAGGCTGCTATGCAGCAGATTCGTGAGAAGATGGATCTTATCGATCTGGACGAGGACACTATCGACGCTGAGGTTCTCGATTCGCTGGGCGTGACCATGGAGAACTTCCGTTTCGCTCTCGGTGTATCCAACCCATCAGCACTCCGTGAGGTCGCCGTTGTCGAGGTTCCCAATGTTCGGTGGGAGGACATTGGTGGTCTGGAGGAAGTTAAGCGCGAGCTCATTGAGTCCGTGCAGTACCCAGTTGACCACCCCGACAAGTTCCTCAAGTTCGGTATGTCTCCATCGCGAGGTGTGCTGTTCTATGGTCCTCCTGGTACTGGTAAGACACTTCTTGCCAAGGCTGTTGCCAACGAGTGCGCGGCCAACTTCATCTCCATCAAGGGTCCTGAGCTGCTCTCTATGTGGTTCGGTGAGTCGGAGAGCAACATCCGTGACATTTTCGACAAGGCCCGTGCCGCTGCACCTTGCGTCGTCTTCCTCGACGAATTGGATTCCATTGCCAAGTCGCGTGGTGGATCTCAAGGCGATGCTGGTGGTGCGTCTGACCGTGTCGTCAACCAGCTTCTCACTGAGATGGACGGTATGACATCAAAGAAGAACGTATTTGTTATTGGTGCTACCAACCGACCGGAGCAGCTCGATAACGCTCTGTGCCGTCCTGGTCGTCTTGACACACTCGTCTACGTTCCTCTACCCGATCTGGCCTCGCGTGTCAGCATCATCAAGGCACAGCTCCGTAAGACTCCGGTTGCCGATGACGTCAACATCGACTTCATCGCCCAGAACACCCACGGATTCTCCGGTGCCGATTTGGGTTTCGTCACCCAGCGTGCTGTCAAGCTCGCCATCAAGCAATCTATTGCGATTGATATCGAGCGCCGCAAGGCTCGTGAGGCCGCTGGTGAGGACGTCGACATGGAAGTGGAAGAGGAGGACCCAGTACCTGTGCTGACCAAGGCCCACTTTGAGGAGGCTATGCGCTCTGCTCGTCGTTCAGTTACTGATGTGGAGATCCGCCGATACGAGGCTTTCGCACAATCGATGAAGAACTCTGGTGGCTCAAGCTTCTTCCGCTTCCCCGACGCTGAGAACGCAGCGGGTAGCGCCGAGCAAAACACGTTTGGCGCTGGTGGCGAGGATGAAGATCTGTACAACTAGAAAGCTACAGAGTCATGACGGATGGGTTTCCCTTTTTCATCATCACATGGCATGAAGGGCTATTGAGGCCTCATAGATGGATGGAGGCGCGCGTAATTGCAGGCGCTTTGACAGGATATCAGTAGTACTTTTCACGAACCAATGGCCTGAATGAGAATGCATGTTATCAATGAAAATGTGCCACACTGATGCAGATTTTTCAATGGGTTGTACGCTGAAGCATTGTCCCAAGGTATATACGACATTGTGCTACTCTCCAGTATGTGACTTGTCTCCTGCTGCATCACCAAGCAGTTTTTTCTTTTCACTCTAATCTATTCCTTTCTCAACGCACGGCCAAGTTTCCATCATTGCTGACGTAAGGTTATTGATGCGGCGCAGCGGCAATAGGACATGGTTCATCGCCGAATCAAGTGAGGTAGTGTCGACATCACTCGTGACAAGACCTAGAAGCCATCAACATTGTTCGATGATATCGCCCGCCTCACGAGATCATCATGTCGACTGTGCCGCCAATACTACCATTCGGTGAGGCCTCCTTTTTCTACTCTTCTCTCCCAACTGCACCGGCCCTGGCAAAATGAATTTGCAGTGTTGCTGTTTCGTGTGTGAAAGATGGATTATCTGTAAGGGCGCAAGAGGTGGTGATCACTTGTCGTCTTCGTATGTGATGTCACACACCTTCTCCAACTCCTTCATGACAGTTTTTGCACCGGCATCGATTGCGGCTTTCGGTATCTTCAAGTCGACGTCCTCTCCATTCTCCCCATCTCCATTCGTCGTTCCGTTGGTGCCGTTTGCTCCGTTGGTTTGGTCAGCCAGACCGCGCGTCTGCTCCCTGATTTTCTGCATGGCCAGGTTCCGCGCTTCCTCGCAGGTAGTAGCTTGGCCCGAGCGGAAGAGATCGGTAATGTAGGCTCTTAGCGCATCTTTGAATCCAGAGGCCCGCAATGATTCATCGAGAGTGGATTCAATATTGCGGATGCCATCACCAGAGAGAAGGGCCGAGTAGATGTTGTTCCGCAGGTCTTGGGAGATGCCAGATTGGGCCTGAGTCGTCGTTACATTGATGGATTGAGACATGTTTCCGAAGCTCGTGTGCCGTCAGGTTGGAAGTGAGAAAGCGACAAAAAAGGAGAAAGGAGGAGGTTCGTCTAGAGTTGTCAATACCGGGCGAGCTACCTTATAGCGAAGTAGTGGGTGATCCTGTTCGCGTAGACGACGGGGAGCTGGGCGCACGTGGGATTGTGCGTTGAAGCTCGGAGGTAGCCAGATGTCGTAATATGGGATGCAGCGTCTTAAACGACTGGTTGGCGTAGCCGTATTCGGGCAGATGCCGGCAGAGATGGCCCTAGTTCAACGTTGGCGGTGAAGATCGTTAGACGCATGTGCGTGGTTTACCGGGTGCCGTTGCGGGCTCGTGATGCGAACGATAAGTCGCAAGATTGCACCAGCCAGGTCCAAAAGCAGACAGGTGCAGGATGGGGCGCTGGGCAGGGGATAACGTGAGGAGGGCTGCAGTGCGAGACGGCGAGCAAAGCGACGAAGCTAGTCTCTCGCATGTACGATGCTCATAGAGGGGGCATCGTCAGATGGTGGTGAAAGCTCGAGTGTCCGGTACCTGCATGCTCCATGGCAATATTGGTTCCAAGCTCGTCGGATGGAAAGCACGGACCTCTTTCCCGCTTTGGCTGTGGTGGCCCTGCTAGCCGCCTGTCGGACGGTATTGGTATTGGCATGCAGAAGCAGGCGACCCAGTTTACATTGCAGTCTTGATTGTGTCTCCTCCTACTTTGTATACTGTCGTCTTCGCTCGCTGCTCCGGACTGTCATCCTGGAAGCCTTCTTTCTACTTCACGCAAAGGCATAGGCCGTCTGCAAGGACCATCGCAGCCCCCGAGGATACGCGCTCCCCCATCAGGCCTCGACGACAAAGCGCTTAACGACCGGCACGCCTGGCCGCCTGAGAAGACCTTCACCCTCCCCGCCTTGCACAGTCCAGTCCCACCAGCTAGCTGTGTATCTGAGACTTGGCCCAGCATACCCGGCTTGCTCCCGCTGGGGACGAAACACGCCGGCTCAATCTCGCTTCGTCTCAGACAGGGTGCTCTATCGACGACACAGGCCTCGCGCTACATCGCCATCGATAACACAGACGTCGTCCCCTCGACGAGCTTGCAGCGAGGGCTTGGCAGCATCACCTCACTCCGCCCTCTGCCAACCCTCCGAAACCCTGTGAGGCTGTCGACGTCACCTGCACCATGGCCTACACGACCAAGTACCACGAGGACTCGGATGCCGATGACGAGTTTGAGCGCCAGGGCATCTCCAGCCCGACCCTGCCCGCCGAGTACGAGAGCTCCCCCACGAGCTCAGGCCCGCTGAGCACAGAACACACGCCCACCACCTTCACCCATTCGCGCGATAGCAAGAGCAGTCCGACGGGTCACATAATGGAGTGGAATGAAGACCAGACGGCAGACTTCATCGCAGACTTGGGTCTGGAACAGTACTCGGATACCTTTGCTAGTAGGTTGCACCGCGCCCACGCCCGGCATTGTTTGCTAACGCTCTGTTTGTAGATGAGGGTATCACGGGCGATGTGCTAGCCGCGCTGCAGCATTCCGAGCTGAAGGAGCTGGGCGTCGGCAGTGTTGGCCACCGTCTGACAATTCTCAAGGCTGTCTACGAGATCAAGATACGGCAGAATGTGCCCATGGACCCAGACGACTATATCCCGCTATGTGAGTCCATTGCCCTTCCCATGGCTTTCCACATCTAACCAATACCGTAGCCGCGGATACGTCAGCACAGGAAGCGCCACCAACCCAAGACGACTTTGCCAAGGTCATCCGCGTAGTCCAGGCGCGCGATGAGCGCATACACACGGCGGAATCGGAGCTGCGACATCTCAGAGAAGACCTCAGCAGGGTCATGGACGAGAACAAGCGGCTGCGAGAGGAGATACTGCCACTCGTGCGCATGCTGAAGGACAACCAACCCCTACCTACTCCTCACGAGCACTCTGTCACATCACCACCTGCTACTCAAGAGAGATCTGGTGGAAGCAGTCTGTCGCGTAAGTTTTCTACCAAGAAGCTTTTCCTTGGATCCGCGCCAAAGAACCCCTCTCCAACCATCCAAGAACATCGTGCTCTTGTCGATCATTCTTCTTTGGATCCTTCCGCAGCAGCCCTGGCAGCCTCCTCACACCTTACAGCGTCCCTCGGTGGTGGCCCACAGCTGTCGCCCAACTCCATCGCGCAACCCTCGCCGACATCTCCCGCATACACCCAAGGGCAAGGTCGCCAGTACAATCGCGACATACCCCGAAGCGGCCACGACCACGACAGCAGCTCAGGGTGGAGCCAAAACACATGGAACTCAGACACGACTGCTGTATCCGACCGTAATCGCGACCCCCGCGCTACGCCCGCACCATTATCGTCACGACCGATGCGAAACAACGCTGCGCCAACACCGAATCCTGACGATCGCGACCCACCACTCTCGGGTGGCTCAGGCTCAATGAACACCTCCACATCCAACCCCGCATCCACGCCATCCACGAACCCCCAAGTTGAAATCTTCAAATCGTTCCGAGTATCAATCGACGATCCGTGTCACAAGGTGCTTCCAGTTGCACTTAAGAAATACAACATTACGGCAGACTGGCGGCAGTATGCCCTGTATATTGTGCACGGTGATCAGGAGCGATGTCTAGGACTCAACGAGAGGCCGCTGATACTGTTCAAACAGCTTGACAAAGAAGGCCGAAAACCTATGTTCATGCTTAGAAAGCATGCAGCACCGCAAGAAGGCCATGTCAGTACTGTTGGCGGAAACGACGTACGACCCGTCAATCCGCAAACAGAGAGCTTTGGATGGGGAAACCAAAACAGAGGGACACCATTGCCTGGAGGCGTTTTGTAGAGAATTACGACGCTACCGGATAGAAGAGGTGTCACTGTCTGGAAGAAGATGATGTTGTATGACTATGGGTGTTGTAGAGTAGGACCTTTTTTCGATACCGTGGTCGGCCGAGCGGACGCTGTCGTGAGCGAAACCACCACAGCACACACCGAAGAAGGGGATGTTATCCAAGAATCGGACTTGGGATCAAGGGTCATATAAAACGCCATCTCTACAGCATCTTGCGTGGCATGGATGACGATGTACGTTCATCCGGCGCAATTCGCGTCAATTCACAGCATGATTGGAGTTTCGGCGCATCTCCGGGTCCTTGTACTATTTACATTCATGCCTTGGGGAGAAGGCTGCGGTTTCAAGTGTTTTCCAACGAATTTTGCGGGAAGAAGAAGAAGGAGAGGGGTGAAGAACGTGCGGCAGGATAAAGATGAGATTTCTTTTTGAAATAACATTGCTATGTTATTGTATGATGACAGGGTTGGGAATTCCGCAGCGAGCACCCCGATGATTCATTCCAAACATATTCGAGGCGTGTAGCGAACGCGTCGTCGTAGTATGTTCCTTTTATTTCCACAATGCAACGATGTGTTACTCGCCGATTCCTTGGTTTGCTTTTGATAACTCGCTCTCGTCATGCAGCTCTGCAGGTGAAGCGTTGCAACTCCCACTCTTGACTAAATTTACCTCATATTGTCGGCATACCTTACATATCCTATTTACCATGTCCGTATTGCTGTGTGGACTCGAGTAATGGAACAGGCAAGTGTCAGGCTGTGACAACCTCCGTACTTGCATACATGACACGCCTCACGATGCAGGTGCCGAGAGTATCGTCACATCAACCACTGCCGTGTTTGGCGTTGTATCGTCGCTATTTTCGCCACCGAGAACATGGGGGGGAGGGGAAAGAATATAATTAGCACAGACCCCTCTTTCCTTGTCTCAGCTAGTTCAGGGCGTGCAGCGGCTAGTTCCGTTGGTGTCGGTGTCGGTGTCGAGGCAGTTGCTGTATGTTCACGGCCAGGGATACGAAATGGATAAGGCGACATGCAACTTGTGGTCACAGGAGAGGGAGGCTTTGATGCAGTCAATTGCCTTTTTCGTATGGTAATATTGAGACATCCTTGGGGTCTTTGGACGGACCTCATCTTATACTCTCAAAGATAGACGACCATTGTAGTTCCATCTACACTATTCGTTGCATGCCAAACATGCATGATCATGCTCTCAATTCCACCTCATGGGTATCGTATCGCCGACTGCCGTGTCCCTTCATATATCCTAGCCTCTCTTTCTCTAAACTTTCCCCTCCGCTTCCCAACGTCCATCAAAACGGCTTAGCAGCCTTCCTTGCCTCCGCCTTCCCACTCACTGGATCCCTAAATTCCTTCCAACTGACCGGATGCATCACCCTCCCCTCCTCGCTCCTAGCCAGCACAACACCAAACTCGTTTCGATCCGTAGCGACGTAGTAGTTCCCACTATCTCCTAGACTAATCACCGTGCCTCTGACCAGATCGCCCACCCGGAAGCTCTCCTCAATCTTTATCTTGTCCTTTTCTGTAGCCCGGATATCTTCGCGTCGAATTTGCGCAAGGAAGGCCTCCCGACAGACGGCATTGTCAATGACGAGGATTTCGCAGCTGGCGAAGCGGGGGCCGAGACGTGTTATTCGAACTAGAACGGTGCTGGAGACGGTCGGGAGGAGGGGTACGCCGCCGCCAGAGTTGGGACCGAGGATACCGGGGTCGGTCGAGGTGGGAGGGCGCGTTATGGAGAGGAGGGGAGCGAGTTTGGCGGACTTTGAAGATGTGCTTTGGGTGGTCGGTGATGAGGGTGAGGAGAAGACGGGTCCAGCTATTGAGGCGTAGATTTGCGAGTCGTGGATGTGCGTTCCTGGACCAGGATTATATTTATCGACACTGCCCAGCAGCTGCCCAGGAAGCGCTATTGAAGGAAGCGCCATTGTAATACTCGTCGTAAGGCAGTACGTCACTTTGGGTGTTTCGTGTACCGATGAACGCGCAACCTGGTAAGTCGGTAGCGTAGTCTCGGGGATGTTACAGTAAGATCTGTGGACGTAATAGTGAAGCTGCGTTCATTGTTGTTGCTTGCTAGGATCTGTAACTTTTTAGCTGCGGAAGCTTACGTCATTCGCCTAAACTTGCCGCTGTCGTGCTACTTGAAGTCACGTAAACCATAGCAAGACATGCTCCATTCTGACAAGTCGTTATTACACTACGATGTTTGCTGTGAAGCTACATATCTTGCGCATTCCTGGCGCTAGACTCTGTGCCCCAGCCGAGGC
>JAESFQ010000464.1_pt1 | contig 14868 bp, 12 predicted proteins | sample 9269431 | NCBI WGS metagenome assembly JAESFQ01 (sample SAMN14502588, study PRJNA617103) | algae metagenome | isolation source: Plectolyngbya sp. WJT66-NPBG17 and co-occurring heterotrophs from well... | place: USA: Mojave Desert, Joshua Tree National Park, California | collected 2006-08-06
GTTTTGCCTGGATGACAAAAAAGGGCAGTGGACGATCCCTGTCTATTGTGACAGGGCCACCTCGTCGAAGCTCTTCTGGATCAGTTACACACTTTCTCCAAAAGATATAGCATCTATATTGGCAATATCTTGATGCCAGACGCAGTATGGCATATAGGAGACCAATACCGGCGACGAAAGAGGCGGAAATTTGCCACAGGAGTTGTTCCGTCCGCGATTGGAATAGAGCGTTCCAAGCCAGTAGATGGAGTCCACCGTATATGATCCCCGTCATGACGAAGATGATCCATGCCGTTGTTCGTCCACTATCTTTCTTGCCGGGCCATCGCCAGTTTAGCTGGCGTTGTTCACGGTAAATAAGTGGAGTGTTCCAAGAGTCATGGTAGAATTTGTTTTCAAAGATCTTCTTTGATGCTGGAGTTTTGAATAATGGCGCAGCAAGCTTCCAGCGAGCTACGTCCGCAGGTTGAAGTTCGATGGACGTGAATTCTCTGCCGGGGAAATTCTCCGGGACGAAGTATAATCCAGTATCGAGAAGTTGTTCACCTGTCTGCAAAATGAGATTCTTTTGTGGCTGATGTGGAATGTCTTCTTCTGGTTCGTGTAGTAGGTCGTCATCTTGTTTGCGAACGGCGTCTTCTAGCTCGGTGCGTGGTAGCGAGTCTTCCATTGAGCCACCCGAGGACGATGAGGAAGAATTTTGTGGCCTCTGACTCGAAGTCGATGAGAAATCAACCTCTTCTGCTGATATGCACCATCCGTCCACATTACCAGAGCAAAGTTGGTTGTCAGACCAGCCGAAACTGGATGAGTGATTGCACATCAACATCCAAGCAAGAACTTCTCGAGCAGAATCGCCCTGCAGAAAAGTCGGTTCGACCACATCGAGTGGCTTATACCACCATAGCCCATACGTAGTGAAAGCACAAACACAGTGTAGCAGAGTGTTCAACTAATGGAGTTAGAAGTTATCCTTGTCGAAGTATTGAGCTTGCTTACTTCTAATAGTGATATGGGTAAGGATTGGGCAAGCCTTGCGATGCACTGTGCCATAAACCAAAAGGCCTGCAGACAAACCAGTAGCTTGCCTAATCCATTCGACTTGCTCTTATCCTGGATATGAGAGCTTGTAATGTCGGCCAGTAGATCTGGCTTGAGTTTGACAAGCGTTGCCACGCCTCTTGGGGTCAAAACACAACGTACATGATCTCGAAAGCCTCTCGAGAGGATCCCCTTCCCGAGACGAGTCGCATCAAAGGCAATGCCACCCATGTTCGCGTAGAAGCCCAGGTCCATGGTCCACTATCTTCGATCAGCAATTGTGTCTTCAATAAAACAAGGGAAGCTAGAGAAGCTATACCTCTGGTAGTACCACTTCTACGTCCGGCAATCTTTCGTCGTGAATAGATGGTGTCACGCCGTCTGCCGGGGTAGCATCGGCGTTGGTGCGGTGGACTTGCTTTGCGCAAGGCTCAGAATCGATGCCGACAGGGAGGACAGGGACACTATTGTCGATAATAGACATTCCGTGACTTTCCGTGTCTGGAGCTTTGGGACGATGTTGGCTTTTCAACGACGAAAACTTTCCAAAAAACTTTTTATACCACGGAGGAGCTTCGTGGAGCTTCCCAAAAGCCTTTGAGACCTGAATTACTGTTTGTTTAGCTTTGACATGCTGATACCACGCCGTAAACACCACCAGCTCCGGTGCAAGCACGCCAAGAATCAGCCAGCAGGCCTTTCTAATCGTGAGCGAGTAAGGACTGAACCCATCGACTAGCTCCCATTCACGCCATTTCAATAAAGCTTTTGTGACTCCTCGTCTGTATATCGGATTGGGTTTACCCGGAATATTGAGGTGGACGGCCGTCCAGACACAGAGAAGAAGAGTAATTATACAACTAGACAGGATGCTTAGAGTTCCTCGTGTTGTCGAGGCTGGGCTCCAGATGACTGCATCGGTTGCAGTTACGTTGCCGAATATTTGCATGGTGGTGGTAGGCGAGGAATGTGCGAGTCTGAAGGGTGAGAAGAAAGGTTGAGGGCCTGAGCTATATGAATATAACTAGCCCAAATTCCCTACTGCGCAACCAAAGCTGAGCACGAGAGTTCTGGACCAACCCGGGGCGCTGAATGAACGGACTTCTGAGGCTTAAGACGCCATGCTGTCAGTCGTGGAACTGATTGGCAATGCGCCATTGCTGCGCCGACACAACATTGATTGATTGTACGCAACCTAAAAGTGGGTCGGGTTCTCTGGACAGGCAGCTCAGCCCTGGCGGGCTTTTACTTTTGCGGCCTTGTAAAGAAAACAGGGATAACGAACGGACAACGATAGACTACATCTTCGAAACTCGTTTCCCAAGTCATCTCCTGCAGCCACCGAATAGACCTCTGTTGAGTCATGCCGCTCCTCGATCTTGATCCTGTTGACTTTTTTCCATCTGTTCCATCGAGCTGATTCACAATGGTACGTCCCGGTCCACACTCATGTCGGCGGCAGCCTAGTAGGAGGGGTAAGCGAGTGTGCATCGTACGCCTGCGTATACTGCCGCATTTGATGCATAAGGCAGAAGGGGTAAGCAAAAGTATGCGAGAGTTCTTCAGGACAGTGCGCTAAGAATTAGCTAGAGTTTCAGTGAGGAAGTGGAAGTCGTTGGAGAGCGAGCAGATCTAGCATTATACCAGTCTCCGCCTAAAGCACGAAGAAGCTCGTATTTTTTGGAGTTTTAGCCTATGCCCCGCATCGCTTGTCGGACATCTTAACATCAACCCTATCAAAACACAATCTGTATTCTTACTACCTACTCTACTATTAAGAAAGTAAACCTATAATAATACACTTCTTTATTAATGTACTAACTAACTAATACTCTACGCGCGCACTAGCACAGCTTGACATTACCTCGCGACGCGAAGTGCTCTACCGCTTCAATCACAAGTGGCACTGCGATCGCATTCGGTATGTCACTCATTGTTGCCTCAACTACTGGTCATCGAGCTTCTACCTTGAATACGATTTTAAGCTCTTTACAATGAGTTGGTTCCGCCGACAGCTCCTCAAATCTTCTCGTTTCGTGAAGCCGGCTCAACCAATTTGGCCCTCATCGCCGCATTCCCGGCAGTACACAATGGCCTCACACGACGCCGACATCATTCGAGACTTAGATGTGGAACAATTTTACAAATACACATCGGGTCGATGGCTCTGGAATGAGAAGTATCAGCTTGCTCGCCGTTACGTTGAGTTCAACCTACCGGGACTCCTCCAAGTCTCAGCGCAAGCGATCGGAGCTCGCTCTTGCATCGAGGTTGAGAAACTACCTGAAGGAGGCTTCAGCAAGGTCTTCCTGATTACCATGGACGACGGCCGAGAATTAATCGCCAAACTCCCGAACCCGAATTCTGGACGGCCGCACTTTACGACAGCCAGCGAAGCCGCCACCATGGACTACGTATGGGCTCCTTTACTCATTACATCTGACGATTGTTGACTCAAAGTTACGTTGCAGGTTCGCAATGTCCTTGGTATCCCGGCGCCCAGGGTATATGGCTGGAGCTCCTTGACAGACAATCCTGTTAGAGCAGAGTACATCCTGATGGAACGCAGTGGAGGGGTGGAATTAGGGAAGGTATGGCATGACATGTCTTGGAGGGAAAGACTTGAAGTTACCGAGAGCTTGGCTGGGTACGAGAAAGCCTTTGCTTCTGCAAATCTTCCTATGTACGGGAGCTTGTATTATGCGAAGGACCTACTTAGCACGAGCCCAAGTCAATTTCTTGACTCCGTCAACTCGATAGACAAGGGAGAAGCGTTCGTAGTCGGTCCGACAACTAGCAGGGCGTTCTTCGACCAAGGAAGAGACTCTATCGAAGTAAATCGAGGGCCGTGCAAGTCCCCTTACCTTCCCTGTCATGCTCGTCCCAGGCTGATTAGATGACAGGGCCTTCACTCATTGAATTTGTCCATTCCCGCGTCGCACAAGAGCTAGCGTGCATCGATAAATTCTCGTCGTATCCTGATCCGCAAGGGCTGTTCAGCGGTCCCAACCAATACCGTCCAACCAAAGCATTGAAAGTCGGAGTCCTCCGGGATTATCTGAAAGTCGCAACCCAGATTCTTCCCAACGATGTCAACCTGTCAAAGCCGACTCTATGGCACTGCGATCTGCATAGTGACAATATCTTCGTTGGCCATTCCGAGCCGACAAGAATCATCAACATCATTGACTGGCAAACAGTCAATGTATCCCCGATCTTCCTCCAAGCACGCCATCCTTCGCTCATCGAGTTTGAAGGGCCAATACCAGAAGGCCTTAAGCCCTTAACACTACCCAATGATTTTGATGATATGAGCGAGGAGGCACAACACGAAGTCAAGAATCTCCAGGCTGCTCAGTCTGTCTATAAGCTCTATGAAATCTACATGCTCTTGAACTGTCCGGAGATTGTTCGTGCGCTGCACTTTAAAGAAACTCTGCCTGGTCAAATTACTGGATTGGTACGCTCAATCTTCAGCGATGGAGAGCCAATACTACAGGGAATGCTCATTCGACTTCAGGACGAGTGGGCCACACGTGTTGGGTCTTCCATACCGTGCCCCCTTTCCTTTACTCCCGAGGAGAGGACGCAGCAGCAACGTCTCGAGGCGAGTTGGGGCAAAGGTGTCGTGCTAATGCATGAGGTTTTGACCGAGATTGGCGCATACCAGGGATGAGATGGTTGGGTCGATCATAAAAACTACCCTGTGTATAAGGAGCGGTTGGCCCGATGTCGCGAGAACTTTCTCGACCGCTACGCGAAAACGGAAGAGGAGAGACGTCAATGGATCCAAGCCTGGCCTTTTGATGACAAAACACATCCGCCAACGTCTCTATGAGATTATAATTTCAAGAGGGAAACGAGTTAAGGATTTGCATATTACCGTTTACAGTCGGCCGCGCCTAGTTGTGGAGGGCCTTCGGGACGCATTTCGATAACATATTCGATGATTTTTTTAAATTAACGTACCTTACGGGTATATAGCTTACTCTGGACTGACCAATCAGGTTGGGGTTAGGTTAGCTAACCCGCTGTTGGGTATAGCTAACCTTACCCCGACCCGAGCTAACCTAACCCCAACCCATTTACCACTCTAGTCTAAAAGATGTACTTACAGCTTAAAGCTGGGAATTGCTCTGCTAAGGCTTCCTTCACGGCCTCGATGCACTCCTCTTTCTGTAGTTCTCAAGATCAGGCCATCCATGCTCCCGGTAAATTCCCTGCAGCATTTCCTCATCTCACTATCGTACGAGTGTCCAGACCACGTGTTGATTACCTGCCTGGAACTGACTGGTATGAACCGAAGCTGCTCAAATTGCTCCCGGAGCATTGCGAAGAAGTCCGGGATAGTCCAAGCCGGCGCATCGCAACGCCAGTCGGCCTCCTCCGGAGAGTCCCAAGCTTCGGAGTCGTCCTGGACCTGTTCCTGGTCTGTCTCCTCTTTAATCTCATCGGGACATTCTGGCCAATAGGCAATTCCATATTTGGTGTCGAATAGGATGACAGTGTTTTCGTCTTTGCCACCCTCCAACAATCCCAAGAGGTCTGGCGTGGTGATATCACACAGGAAATCCTCCGTAAGGATCTTGACCTCCTTGACTGCCTTGGGATCCAGAGGCTCATCGTCCTTTACGTTGTCCTTCCAGTTCCAAAACGGTGCCTCGGGAAGACCCTGCGGACGCTGCTCCCCATCCGAATCGTCCTGCATGTAAGGAAGTTGACGCAGTAGAGAGATGACTCGGTTTGATTTCTCCATGCTTCCGAAAGCATTCTCAGTTAAAGTGGGCCATCCTCCTTCGGGCGGCCACTCCACGGTCTCCTCATCCAGATACATCTTGGTGAGAAATTTGTAGAAGTCACTGATAGCAGTGACCGCAGCACTCTCCGAGTAGCTAACCTCATCGAGTTCTGGCATGTTGGTAGAGGGATTCGTGACACGGGCGGTGCGGGCCGATGAAGGGCAAAATTTGCAAAGTAGCGATTATGGTGAGGGATTAATTTGCACAAACTCCTGCATGCCCTTGAAATAGGTGGACACGCATTAAATACACAACATACCACATGCCCATGCCGCTTTAGTTTTCGACGGGCCTCGGTCCAGGGATAAAGTGGCGACGGCGGCTCCAGGGCGAAGCTTGGCAGGCACACGGCAAGAACCCCTAGGGTCGCCAGGCCCCATCCGTTCGAAGAGCGTGTTTAAGCACCAATCAGAGCTAGGCAGACATCCCGCCCTACGATCCAGAAACTCAACGCCTGCAGATGTGGGTCGAGGTGCAAATGCAATGACCATCTTACTCAGACGGTTCATTTGATATGGAGCTGTTCTGGATGAGCCGCGAGGCTCGGCGATTGAAATTTGCATGAACATGCTATAGATAAGCCATGGGGCTTAGAAGTTAAGAGCGAGATATGTTCCTCCAAGATGAGAAAACAAGATCATTTCTCATTTCATTCATTTAGTACCTGAGTCTTGGCCAGTATGAGGTCAGTTTTCTTGTCTCTTTTGTGGGGTGCGAGCGTCGTACGCTCTGGCATCAATCCTGATGGCACACAGGCTGTTGGGCCTGTGAAAGACGACGATGCCTCATCCATCGCCGATATGGCAACCTACTACCCAGATCTGCACGACTGTCCACTGGAATGCGAGGGCCTGACCAACATGAACAGTTGGATCACCTACTTCTCCGTGGAGAGACTCAAACGCTGCAACGAGACAATGCTTTTGCAGTTTTCAATCACACAGCCATTGGACAAATCCGACTCCGCTATCTTGATACGAAGTTGCTCTCTGGGATCTTCCAACGGCAACGATGCTACTATCAGTGCTGAACTGCCGACGGTCGAGAACTCTAAGAAGGATGAGAAACTCTATCTTCCAAGCCTAGAGTCGAGGAAATGCGCGACACAGGGAGGAGTCGACGGGAGTGACGGTACGTGAGGTCGCTACCGGACTCAATGGCACAGGTGTTGCGAACAGCACTGTTGATGGCCATGCTTCAACCACCCTACCATTGAGGCCTCGTCACGGCTTCAAAGGACGACACACTGGCCAGAGCCACAAGGAGAAGCGTGCTGCGCCACAACTATCAGCCGACGGCACTTGTGCTACTCATCTTATCGTTAGCGGCGACCTGTGCAGCACACTCGCCGTGAAGTAATTAACTAGCGTATTATTACTACGCCTAAGTTACCTTAAAACCTATACTTTCTCTTCTATTTCTCTAATATTTCTTTCTAAACCTATTTTATTCTACATACTTACTACTCTCTCTATAACCTTATAATTTTTATTATACTTAACTTCTATTACTATAAGCCTTATAATATCTTCTATAATTCTATACTTTAGCTTATACGTATACTATAAATACGTCTTACTTATAAGTTCTTTAAACGTACTGTATATTGCGTATATATATTACTAAGACTATGTAATATTTCTATACTAGCGTAAACGTTTAAGCTCTAATGTGAAGGGGTAGTTATAGGCAATAGTATTTGCTTCACACTACAAGAGAATAGTGGGGGATAGCTCTGTATTACTACACTAGGTGGGGAGGTAGTAAGAATAATTCTTGCTCAGCTTCTTTCACGCGGGGCGCAGGTTATAAGCGGGTATCAAGCCCAAGACCCGGGCGAGATAAGCAACAGGTTGGGCCTATCAGCTTCCACCTCGCTCAGCCTGGGTCATCCCATGTTACATCTAAGATAGTACTAATAAATTAGTTCTTTAATACTACCTCTATAGGTATAACTATTTCTTAGTTATAGTAAGTAAACTTATAGCTTTATAATTACGTCTTTATAAGACGCTGTTTTGCCGCTAGTAGCGAGCAGGAGCAAGGTGAAACCCTCAGATTTTACGCCCTTCTTACAGCTTTGTGCGCAGCCGTAACATACGTCCTCCCCGACTCTTTGTCGCCTAATACACACCGTATCGCACCATTATTTCTCCGAGCTGCGCGGGGAACGCTCAGGCTCTATGGAGACTATGACCTCGAGCATCCCAATTCTTCGTCCCTGAGTATCAGACTATTCCTCTCGTCAGCAATTCAGATTGCGACGGGAATGCAAGGAGTGGCTTTTCATATCTTGAGCGAAGCGGGCCTTATCGCGATGAGGATGCGTCTCTACGATGAGAGCTCGCTCGAAGGGCTTACAACCATTGAGGAGAATCTTCTACGAAATGCCTTCTGGCAGCTGTATGTATGCGACATGACTATTATGGTCATGAAGGGACGACCAGTGACGATACACGAAAGTTTATTCGAAACTGGACTGACCCTAAAGACACACTCACGATGCTCTGTGCCACTGTTCGAAGTCTGCCAAAATTCAGAAGGCGCTGAGATAGAGAAACGTCTTGTGGAAGGATTTCACATCATACGCCGCATGTGGGCTATGGCTGCTCGCGTCATCCAAGCCATGGAGTCGAACTTCAGGCAGATCAGGGGCGAGCATACCGATATTCAAGCCCGTGGCGAAACTATCGCGCAATTGTCGGAAGCATATTTCAAGACAATCACGTTGACGACCAACCTCCCTACCTCAGGCTGGGTCCAGTCACCCGACGAAGCATTTTTGGCTATGAATCGAGATTCAGAGCATTACTTGGTTGACATGCTACAGCGACAACGGTCTAGCTCTCTTATCACACTCCACTGCATAAAGGCATTTGTGCTAAACACCGCAATTCAATGCAATATGACAGAGGTTGTGGGCCTGAGCGCGGAGCCTCTAACACTAGCCATGAGGCAGATAGAGCTTGCCCAAGATTTTTCAAATGTGCTAGAGAGCATTCCGTTTCTGCATCTCCAGGTGGAGGGAGAGCACTGCGTCAGTAATCCCATAACACATGCAGAAAGTCATTCGCTTACTGGTGCTTGTCGAAGCAGGCCGAGAAGATCAGACGTGTTGGCAGCCTGCTGCTCGAACTAGCACACCTCTCTGAAAACGACATGGTCAAGTTCCAGGCGAATCAATGTGCCATGCGCTTGATAGGGAAGTTGGCCCGCCTTAATTCGAAGGCATCGGACGTGCTAGGGCTGTGAATTCTTTCTATTCCAATTCTAGCTACAAAGTTAAAATCCGTCCAGAATCAGATGAGAAAAATGTAGTTTGCACTGCTTGTCGCTGACTGCATACACGCCAATGACGGGTCCCACGAATTCATGGTTGGTCATGTCCAGAGTGTCCATTTTCTCAAACTCATTCTTCGACCCTTCATTGACACAATACCAGAAAACGAAGTCTAGCTCGGTATAGTCAACGCCAAACGTGACTTGTGCGCTGTTTTCTAGCGCATCAATGTGCCGAGATGTTTTCCGTGCGATGGAGTTGGCCTTGTTGTAGACCTCTAGGACGATCTCCTCAGCTTCAAAGTCTAGAAAGACTCGGGTAAGCCGGTGCTCATCCTTGTAGTAACATAATCCGGCTCTGAGACCGGAACCCTTTGCACCCAATGGATTCAGAGGCTCGAGTGTCGCCGCAGCCGTCCCATCCAGGCGTCTCTGACGCTTTCCGATGAACGTCACCGGCTCGGTGGATTGTGACAGATCTGCCTTCCTAGACATTAAAGTGACGCTATCTCCATTGTATTCGTAATCTTCCTCGACAGGATCGCGGATGCGGACAAACCCTACATCCGGACGGCCAGGCTGTCGTCGGTTCGGCCACTCTGAAGATGTGTTGCGCTTCGTGGAGAATGGTACGTCGACTTGCACAGCGTCAATCACGGGAAATTCGCCCTCAGGCCAGGTCGCTGTGGTGATCACCGATTCACGTCCCATGACGAAACGTCCGCTGTTCTTTCTCACACCGAGACACACAAAGTACCACTGGCCCGTTGAAGGATCCTGGACAAGATCTCCGTGACCTGTATACTGGATATATCCATTCGGGTCGGATTTGGGTAGCACTGGATTCGCCGGGTTCACCTCGTACGGACCCCAGATATCCCGCGATCGAGCCATTGTAACATGGTGATCGGCAAAGCAACCACCCTCGGCAATAAGAAGGTAATACCAACCGTCCCTCTTGTACATGTGTGGGCCCTCAGGAAAGACATTCGTGACACCTTCCCAGAGCATCCTCTCCTCTGAGAGTTTTGCTCCTGTTTTAAGATCAATCTCGAATTGGTGGATTTTGGTCTCGGGAGCCGCATTCGCGGCATCAATGACGTATACACGACCGTCGTCATCCCAGAATAAGCTGGTGTCAATTCCGTAAAAGTCGTAAAAGACTGGGGCGCTCCATTCGTCGGCCCAGATGTCTGTAGTTGATACTATGAAGTTATGGTAATCCTTCGGTTCGGGTCGCCCTACGGCCTTGTGGTCAACAATGGTACAGATGACGTAGAAGGTCCCGTCGTGGTATCTGATGCTGGGGGCCATGATGCCGCCCTGCGCGGCAATGGGGCCATCTTCAGGTTCCATCTCAAGCTTGGTCAATGATTTCTGGAGGCTCATATGTCGAGTCCGATCGAGAGCATTGCCTTTATGGCATTATCAGCGGAAATAATCATATCGAGAAGTCACGATGGGAAGGACATACCAATCTGCTTCCATTCCTTCAAATTTCTGGATGCATATATCGGCAAACCGGGAAAGAGGTGGAAGGATGAGTTAACAAGAAAGTAGGTGCCGTCTACGTAGATGCAGGAGGGGTCTGGAGCAAACCCAGGAATGATGGGGTTGACTCGAACATGTTCCATTGTGCTACGCGATCTCGGTGCGTACTCGCCTTTGGTAGTTTAATCTTGAATGAATCGATGGCATTGTTTACCATGTGGTGCTCTGCTCTTTGTATATGACCCTTATGCACACCGCTGGGGCGATCTGCACGTGAGTGCCGACAAGCCCCCTTGAGTGGAAGCGCAGGAACTCTGGGGCTTTCGGAAATGCCTCGATCGACTAGACGATTCTTCTTGGTAACCCCACATATGAGGGACGTCTCGGACAAATAGGATAGTCGGTCGGCAGAACTGCGGGGCACGTTACTAATAAGCTAAGATATATGCACTCCAAGAGCGCCCAGGCCGATACAAGTTGGAAATACATGATAACCTAGAATATATTATAAACTAGCTAATTTTCATGTTACTAGGAGTTATCCATCATACTAATCAGGCCTTCGGGTATAGGAGCGTCGGAATACGTCAGCCCATGCGCCTGTCGGAGCATCTTGATGCTCGCATCAATATCCGCTAACTCATTATCCAAGAGAAGAATTACGGGGTCGTCTTCGTCCACGTCGTTACATTCAAGAACATATGCAGCACCCGTACTATCGCCTTCCCCGTGTTGGGTTGAATCGGCAAGAGCGCCGTCGATTTCGTGGGGAGCTTCAACATCCCGTTTCGGAACCTGCGTGGTTATGGGAACGTCGAGTTGCGCTTCGCCCTGTCCTAGCCGCAGCACGAGGTTGGTGCCGGCGCGGGTTACTGGCTCCAACAGCTCGGCGACCGCGAGCAGGCGTGATTCGAGTGCGTCGGCGTCGTTGGCTTGCATGGCCTCGTCGCAGTCCCTCATCGCGTCGACCAGCGCGCGTTGGGTCTGATGAGCGCAGTCAAGCGGCGAGTGCCCGCTCTGAGTGCGTAGGTTTGGGTTCGCGCCTGCTTTCAGCAGCATAGACAGCTGTTTCTTGCGCCCGAGATGCGCGGCGCAGGCGTGCAGCGCGGTGACACCCGTGGCCGTCTGTCTATCCAACATATCCTTATCCGCCAGCTCCGGGATGTTGAGCAGCGTTTCTAAGAATAAAGGATCCGCCTCGGTCACCGCGAAGTGGAGGACGCTGCGGCCGGACTTTGGCTGCGCCGCTCCGGACGCACCTTGTTGGAGGAGCAGGTCAAGCATATCTTTGCGTCGCCTTGCGGCCGCGAAGATGAGCGGTGTCACGTCGCTCCATTGGTACGAACTCGACGGTCCAACGAGGCACTCTGCATCGACATTCGCGCCTCGGTGAAGCAGCAGCTTGGCGACTGCCACACTGCCGTACTCTGCGGCAATGTGCAATGCCGTCTGTCCGTACCCGACGGTTTTGATGTCTACGTCCACACCGAGATGCAGCAGTCTTTCGGCAATGTCCGCACAGTCGTCTCGCGCGGCGAAGTGGAAGACGTGCTTTCCCCCCGGCACGCTACGGTGTGAAAGATCCACTCCTCTGTAGATAAGCACGTCCAAGATCGTGTCAGGAGGGTATTGCATCTTATTCTCCGTGAGCAGGTTCAGAGCCGTGCGTCCGTCGTATTCCGTGCGCGTGGTGGCATTGACATTGCAGCCTCGTGCGACCAGCGCCCTCACCGTCTGCTCGTCGTGGTAATGCGCGGCGCCCATCAGTGGCGTGAAGCCACCTTCGTCCGGCTCGTCGAGGAGCTCAGGCCGCGCGCTCAAGACTAGATCCAGGATGGATGATGCCAGTGAGTCTGCGTCACACTCAGTGCATGCCACTGCGACCCAGGTTTCGTGCCTGAGGTTCATCCCGAGCCCCAGCAGGGCAAACCGGTTGATGGATGGGTCTCCGAGCGCGTCGTGTGCAATGAGCTCCTGGCAAGCGTCGATCTTGCGCCGGGACAATCCAAATTCGAGCGGGGTCGATTCTGAACTGCCGGTGTCGTTCAACAGGGACTGAAACCGGTCGACCAAGATCTTGGTCGCTTTGCCGTCGTCTGCGAAGGTGCAAAAGTGGACCGGCGTACCGAGCGGGAAGCGGCAAGGAAGGTCAACGGAGGGATGGTTCCATGAAATGTCGAAGGCCGAGGCGGGGTGTCCTTCTTGCTCGTGTCGGAGTAGAGAAGCGGCTTCTTCGACGTCTCCGTCATCGAATGCGATCAGCCAGTGCAGGGGGCTTTCCTGATGCTCAGTGGGCGGCACTTTCACGAGTGACGAGACGAGGCATCGCAGCACGTCTAGATGCCCGGCCTTGCAAGCGAGGACAAGGAGGGACTCTCCGTACTGGTTTGTCAGATTGACATCCACTCCGTGACTGTGGATCAGGTGCTCCAGCAACGCCGAGTCTCCGTAGATTGCAGCTGCCTGAGCCAGCACGCTCAGATCGCCGCTTGCATCGAGTGCCTGAACGAATTCGTCCGAATTTATAAAGGCGGGTGGATCTTTGCTGTAGAAGAATTGATTGTAGCCTCCAGCTTTGTGGAATTCCCTGCGCGCATCGCGAAACGCCACGGGATCCAGCTTCCCCAGGCTTTTCGCAGCGGCGAACGATCCACAAGCGACGGCCTCGAAGAGCCAGTCGATCGCCTCTTCAGAGTCAAGCTCCGACTGCCGGCCCAGTGCTTGATGGAACGCGACGGTGCTCGCCATGGCAGGCAGGTAGCCTTTCCTGGCAGAAGCGATAGCGTAGTGCAACGCGTCGTCTTCACTGAACGGGGTTCCGAAGCCCAGCGCGCTGGCGATTGCGAGCTGGAACAGCGCCTTGGCGGATGTGGCGCCATGCTCGGACAGCGAGTTGCTCTTCAGACGGTCGAAGACGACCCTCTGGGTGTCTCGCTCAGCGACGAGCTCGATGTCGACGTCATACTCCAGATAATCGGATAACCCGAACGCCTTTTTCTGCGCGACGGCCACGTCCTCGCTGTCTCGGAACCGGAGGAAGCTATCGGATCCAGGGCTGCTTTCGGTGTTGAAATCGACTCTGGACCTGTTCTTAGCGATTATTTCATCGCACGGGGTTGACGCTTACTGTGCAAGGGAGATATCCTCCAGGCCTATCGGATCAAACATCTGCTGGACGATGGAAAGGTCACTGCACCGAGTCTGAGGTTCCACCGGGAGGAGACGATGGAAGATGGCGACAGCGTCGATCGCGATGTCAGCTCCACGCCGGACTGCCGAGTATCTCTGGATGATCGCTGGTAACACGCGCGGAGATTTTGCTTCCCAATCAGAATTCCACTCCCCGATCATCACTTGCGCGATCAACAGCCCCAGGGAGTAGTTGTCGCACATCAGCAGCCCTTCACGGTCTAACTTCACGGCAGTCTGATTGCCCACTTCGGGGGCGTTCCTCGAAGGCGTGCCATAGTAGCGGCCAAGGCTTCCGGACTCCGGTTCGAGAACGATGGCAGAGCCAAAATCTGCAACCTTGGGGACGTAAACGCCAGCCTTTGCTGAGCCATACATGAGCACGTTTTCCGGCTTTACGTCCCCGTGAGCAAAGTCCGCCTTGTGCAGCGCCAATAGACCGGAAGTGATGGCAGAGCATATATCCACACGAGCAGATATGTCCAAGCCCGCGTTTCTGGCTTCGAGAAGGGCAGAAAGCGACCCTAGGGTTGCCTTCTCCATGACCAGGGCCGGGATGAACGTGGCGTTGCCCAGATCCACGAAATCGTACCACAAGAGGGAGACGATGTTGGGGTGCTTGCGGAGTCGAGGATGGCTAAGCACCGCGACCTCCTTGTACAAAGCGCTCGCTTGCACACGGCGCTGGTCATGGTCGGAGAGTGGCTCTGTGCCGACCGGCAGCTTTGCGCATTTGACGACGACGTCCCCCTTGTCGAACGTGTTGACGCCTTCGCCGGTGTACACGGTGTACTGTGAACCACGGTCGCTTAGCACGATCGAACGGTATTCGGAGTAAGAGCGCAGCGTGACCCTGTGGACACCTCTTCGATTCAGCAGCTCCAGAAGTTGATTGATAGCACCGCTATCGCCCTGGCCAGCCTTCCCGACGCCAATCACGGTGGCAGTCCTGTCTGATCGCTTGGGCATGGCTGACGGTGGGCAGCCGGAGGACAAAGTGCGGATTGAGAAGCAAACGGATCAACACCGCGAAGACTTTCTCGTCAAGCGCAAGCAGGCTGAAACGAGC
>JAESFQ010000465.1_pt1 | contig 14857 bp, 13 predicted proteins | sample 9269431 | NCBI WGS metagenome assembly JAESFQ01 (sample SAMN14502588, study PRJNA617103) | algae metagenome | isolation source: Plectolyngbya sp. WJT66-NPBG17 and co-occurring heterotrophs from well... | place: USA: Mojave Desert, Joshua Tree National Park, California | collected 2006-08-06
GCTCGCTCTTTGGATAAGCATGACAGATGTCGGAAAGAGTTGACCAGCTGAGCAAGGAGACGGGTATCTCCTCATTTGAAAAGATTCTGTGTAATAAAAAGAAAGTCTTCTTTCGTAATGACGCAACTTTGGATGCTAGCTCATCGTCCAGGGCTAATTCACGGAAGAAAGACAGGAGGAACTGTGTAAGTGAGCCCTCCTCTTTGATCGCAGCCGAAAACTGTTGGTCTTCCAATCTGAGATGAAGCTCTACTAGTGAAGTCCAGGATTCCAGGTACAACTGCCATTCGTCAGGAAGTATGCTTTCTCTGACTTTTGCGTCCGGGAATGGCGCGAAGTGGGGCAGCGACATTGCTCTATTGGCGTTACTACAAGTTTGAAGCAAGTATCGATTCCGGAGATGCAACGCACTGTAGGAGGTATGCAATAAGTCTTTGAAAGGTTGAACTGCTGGTGTTTGTTTGTAGTCATGCAGTCATGATGGCTCATGGGCCCGCCTGCCGTCAGAAGGGAGCGATACCAGATGTGTCGCTAGCGTCCGTAATCTTGGCGCTCATCGCCCACAGACCCAAAATGTGCATTTCGAAGAACTTGACAACCTCGAACGCCGTCGCAAATTTCAACGCCACCCCAGTCATCACATTACCGCGATCTAGGATCCAGGTCGTGACTGGAATCTAACTCAGTACCTACAACAACACAAACACTCCAACCCGACAAGATGTCTTACAACAAGCCCGAGAAGGACTTTGGCGAGGGTCCCAAGATCCACAAGGCAAGTCCCCGTCTGCTCAATCCATAGGCGCTATTTACTGACTGCGTTTCCAGATCCGCATCACTCTCACCTCGCGCAATGTCAAGAGCCTCGAGAAGGTCTGCCAGGAGCTCATCGACCGTGCCAAGAACAAGGAGCTCCGCGTCAAGGGTCCCGTCCGCCTACCCACCAAGCACCTGAAGATCACCACCCGTAAGACTCCTTGCGGTGAGGGTTCCAAGACTTGGGACACATACGAGATGCGCATCCACAAGCGTAAGTGCATACCGTTTTAGGCAGCTGGTCGGACGGCAGCTAATCGCAAGTTTAGGTCTCATCGATCTCCACGCTCCCACCGAGGTTGTCAAGCAGATCATCATCAACATCGAGGCCGGTGTCGAGGTTGAGGTTACCATCGCCGCATAAGGGCTTGGTGTGCATAAGGGTTACGAAGGAGTGTCAAGGGTCTGAACAGACATGTGGCTATGAACAGCTTCAAAAGCTAGATATACACGAAATGTAATGGTTCAGACACGATATCGAAGTGTATCAGAGACGTGCGATTTTGACGCGTGGGAGATTTACAGATTCCACAGATCTACGTCTCCAATGCCTGCATGAAATCGAAAACTTTTACGTTGATGAATCGCAAGCCCAGTCACATTTTTTGACACGCACGGCTTGCCACCTCGGCGTTTTAGTGCTTTAGTCTTAGGATGCTCGCCACTTCATCGTTCAGCTCGATAACACTATCTCATGATCTCGGCCTTGAGACTGTGTTACTGTTTAGGCCCGCCAAGTACTAACTACTCAGTGGATCGATCCCTTTAGTGTATTAGAAGCAGTACGCCCGACCTGGTGGTAAGAGAGCAGATCTTCTCCATTCCGATTTTTATAATCAATTGAAGTGGATGTTAGAGCCAACGTCCAGCAATGAACCACCGCAGCTGTAGGCATTGTGCGCTCTTCAGATTCCTAGTCAGTCTCCGTAGGCTTTCCGATCGCGTATGTTTGTTTTGCTCAGATCATCACTTCGACGTTCAATATGGCCTTTAGCAAGCGACCATCTCACAAAAGCAAATCATGAACATCTTTGAGCTGGCCCTCCGCAAAACCGAATTGCTCAATACTCTCACATTATCTCGTTCCCCAACCACATGCGAACAACAACAACAACATCAGCCAATAATCGCCCCATCACTCGCTCTGTCAAACGGGAACATCACCGACTTCTTTGGGGAATCTCATCAAAACCAAACCAGGATCGCCTGAAGGATTATCGGCTCGCCCCTCGTCAATATCATCCCAGAGTTGTCTAGCCTGTATACGCATTTCAGTCGGGTGAACGAGGTTGACTATGTTGCAAAGGTCAGCGATGCGACCGAGAAGCTAGCGTGGTCACGAAGGATACTCACCCGTATCAAACCACATAACATCTCTTCTTCGGTAGTCCACTACATGCCGCATGGTACCAAATTTTTCCGCCAACTGCCTCAGCTGTTCGATCGTATGTTCGTTGCACATATCATACTGCACCCACTTTTCGCTTGTCTCGTCAGGGCGGCGGTGGTACATTGCCACAAGACACACTCCAAACTCCTGTTGCTGATACGGTGGCATTATTATGGTCGGTTTTCCCCAAATCCGTGGTGGTTCACCAGTGGGAAAACATTTGTTGTAGTAGTCGGTTGCCATTAACTGTGTGCAATCCTGGGGGATGAAGGCCTCCGTCCACTTCCGTAATTCTTCCGCGTTTATTTCTGCTTCTGAGGCCATAGAATTGAGAACAAAGTGACGAGTGCTGGTCTCGCAGGTGGCTTTCAAGTACTTGTCGTTGTCGTGGTTATAGAAAAGAGAATGAAGATAGGAGCTACGCAGCGCAATTTATACTACTGTAGTACCTTACGACTCTGTTCATAACTATGTGTCGAAAGTCTACAAGATGTGACGATGCGTTGGTTATGAGTCCTCTTGACTAGCTAGAACTCGTAGATGATACCAGGGCTACCTAAGTACTATATGTAATCACACTTTTCGCTCTCCGCTGCAGCTGTGTCATGTTCTGTGGCATATAGTTTAGTTGGTTGCATTTATTCTAGTGATTACGCTCCGAGAAGTTCAGTTCACATCTCCACCAACACCAACGGCGGTGCTCTACATCTAAGATAGTCTAAGCGCTTACAAACTCGTTTACCTCCACTACTCTATTCGTCTACACGTGCAGTACTATAGGCCTAAGCTTGGCCAGTGTGTAACGTTCCATCTCCACGTGGCTTTCTTTGTTCTATCGCGCGTCATAAGTAAGACCACCTTTCAGTCAGTGTACATGTCGTCTCTCTTTACATTCACTGCCTATAAGGAAGATTGACGCCTTTGGCTTTGTACCTCGACTTAATTGCATCGCTGCGAAGGTAACTATTAACTGCTTCTTAGCACGGTACTTAGGTATCAGTGAATACACTTCTAGGGTTGTGTGGCGCAAACAAGTCACACACGGCTACCTACCCTAAGTGCCCAATCCGCGTTGACTTCATTACAGTTATTCATAACACGCACAATGAAACCATGAGTACCAAAATGGCTATCGGTGTATACTTTCCGGTCATTAGTCATGCCAGTTGCGTTCGAACGCAGAACTCTAGCATCATGCCTATTTCACTCAACGCGAACTGATCGATTATGATAAAGCGCTTTGACATACCGGACTTACTCCGAAATGTCTGGCACCCATTGTAGCGCTTTCAAACCTTCAAAGTGTTATTAGAAGCTCGCCGAAGATCTAAATAGCAGCCTGATAGCCTACGATAGGACATGTGTTGACTTCTGGCAATACCATAATAGACCGACAGCCTTACATGACGATACCTACGTACATGCCGTACGTGCCATAGCAGGGCCTGGCGACCCTCGCACCACCATCAGGTAGCAAAATCAGACCTTACAATGAGTTCGTTGGACCTTCAACACTGTCACTATGCACGGACATCAAGATCTTTAGGTACCCAGGTGACCACCAAGGCTCAAAAAGCATCACATGTCATCATGCAAGACATTATTTGCTATAGTCAAGATTTTCGTACTATCAAGTGCTAGTCAGCTAGCTATGAATTTTCAAGACTATACGTCATATCCCTGTGAAGACCGTTCAGTTCCATATCCTAGTATACATAAATCATAGAGAAAAGAAACCACCGAGAATCACCAAGACCCTTTCAGAACATGGGCGGCTAGGGGTGTTGTTCGGGGCCAAGAAGAAAGACCGGGAAGCATAGAAGCACCTGCCAGTCGTCCATGTCCTCCTCTGGCTCTGGTGTGTTGGGTGGTGCAGGCGGTAGGGAAGAAGGGGTGTTTGGAGGAGACATGGGGCGCTGTCGTGGATGGTGGAGGATCACCAGCATATAGATCTGGCCAGAAGAAGAGGCACACAGAACGAAATCGGCGTCCATGGTAATAGCTGTTAAGTAGTTGTAGTACTCCTGGTAGTCTAATGCTTGCGGTTTGACAATTGTCGGATCAGGTGCGAGCCCTTGTGCCACCAAGTCTTGAGGCGATCGATGATGCGGTGTTTGCGATACTCAACTGCTTTCATGCCCTCCGCGTCGCGGAAGGTGTGGCGATTTGCGGTAGTGGATGACGTAAACGCTTGAGCTTCACCGGCACAATCTTGGAGTATTGAGGTTGTTGACTGCTTGGTCAACTCAGGCGAGGCAAGGTCTTGTGCGTTGGTCTTGCTTCGACTTGCTCGAGTGTTTGTTTGGTTGTCAAGGGTAGTTTTGCGACTTGACGAAAATCGTTTGCGCAGCGAGAGCCTAGTCTTACGCGTAGTATCGTAATGTTCGTCGTCAGAAGTGTCGGAGGCCGAGAGGTGGTCGCGGAAGATAGCTGTAGGTGGGGACAAGGCAGAGGTAGGGTAGCGTTCTCCAACTGCGTGTGGCTGATCGCCGTTGCGGCCAAAGGCGCTGAAGCGGTGATGACGCGCGTGTGCGGTGCTATCAGCTGGTGAGCCGAAGGGCGACGCTGTAGCTGTCTGCGCAGTCGAGAAGGAGCTTGTAGTAGATGCGTCCGAGAGTCTGTTGCGGAGATGGGAGGGACCTGGGCGGGGAGAGTGTTTCGCAGCAGCTGGACGAGGAAGAGATATGTCAATAGCGGGGTTTGTTGACGTCGCCCAAGGATAGTTCTTGTCTGAGTTCCAAGGACGCGTCTCTGTTGCTGTGGGCGTAGAAACAAACGACCTCAGAGACCTTCTTGACGACAGAGCCGACTCTCCTGAGATGCGAAGCTCTTGAGGGCCGACTGTGTGGGAGCGTGGACGAAGAACAGCTGGTGACGGGATTTGAAGCTCTGGAAGTTGATGTGTCTTGTTCTGTGTTGGTGTGCTCATCGCGTCGTCGTCCCTAGGTGACTTGTCTGCAATTGAGTCTGCCTCACTAGCGTCGTTTACAGCAACCCCATCGTCGGGACGACCTGGGCTGCCACCCCCCCTCTCCTTGCTCGTAAGCTCATCATATAGAACGTCTTCAACGACAACCATGTGGGAGACGCCACGCATGGGGCGAAGTCGAGCAGACGAGCGCTTTTGCGTCGGATGGATGTCGTGAATCTCCTCCAATGCGTGCTTCTCAATCTCTTCCTCGATGGGAAACTCGGCCGCTTCACCACACTTGTAGTACTCCCTCAACGACGGGAAGAACTCAGAGAAGCGCTGTGTGAGGCCTCCAACAGAAGGTATAGTCAACCGCTCAATCTCCGCCATGAGCTCCGGCGAGCGAGCACGATGCATAGCGGACAAGCTCATCATGGCGGTAGGTTGCATCAACAGCCTTGAGCGCTCAGCCTCGTTCAACTCCGCGAGAGAAAGGCGCAGACCTGTGACATCACCCGCTGATACAGGCCGCAGCGGACTACTTCTGCTCAACCTCTGCGACGCATTGGGCACCTGCTCCATTGATCTTGAGTAGCGAAGGCCGAGCTCTTCGGTCAGACCATCAAACAGATTCATCCGACTAAACCGCATCGAAGGTAAATCATGTGCTTGCCCGAGCGCGCTGCCAACGTTGCTACCAACAGCACTCCGACGATGCGACGCCATAGACGACCTTCTCGAGAAATTGATCGGATCTTCCCCCGAAGCCCTAACCCCCGACGGCGCGCCGAATGGAAAGCGGAAACTCGAGCTCTTCAGGTTGCTGGCACTTGTGTTGAGGCTCGAGTCCTCATGCGACTCCTCCTTCAGGTCAGGCAAATAACGCGATGGGCCAGGATACCTATATCCGGATAATCTGAGGTCCGTCGTAGTATCCTCTTGAATGTTGGTCAACGGACCCAAGGCCAAAGAGTTAATATGAGTTCCGGTGCCACTTGAAGGACGCTGCGGTACTTGTTGGACTCCGCCGCCGAGAGCAGAAGGCGCATATCGATGCCAATCTAGGTGCGTCGTAGTCTGACTGTCACGATGGTTAGACTCCTGGAGTACCGGAACCCCATCCGTGGTGTCAACATGTGAACTCGAAGAAGTGTCCTGGATGGAATACACAGATGAGAGCTCCAGAATGGCAGGAGCTGGGCTGCTGAAAGATTGTTGCTGCGCAACAGCGGCTGGGCTACTACCAGGAGCCTTGTACGAGTTGCAAGCTGTTGGAGTGTCGAAACTGATAACTCGCGTCTTCGCAACAGGCACCCCTTTTGGTTTGATCGACAGCAGTGCTTGTGGTGTTTCATTCACTTCTGTCGCGGGCGATGGTGAACTAGCAATGTCATTGAAGCTTATACCGCCGTTCGTGTCTTGGTTTGGACCACTGGCAGGTGGAATCGTTTCATCTGACTTCGAAAGACTCTCTGGTTCAGCATTTTTGCGAGACCTCGCAAAGCGCGATGGTAGTGGTCGCATTAAGAACGAGACCGCAGCATGCACACGTTGAGCCTCCTTCGAGGTACTGGACTCTCGGGGCGGGACCACCGGCGGCAGGTGCGTGGTGCTCAGCGTGGATGACGAACCAGATACCGATACTGAGCCCTGTTTCATGCTCTGCTTTGAGTTGGTCCGCAGTTTGTTTGCTACCGCCGAGAAGCTCGATTCTCGACGGGGCACAGGGGGCTGTTTGCGAAGTATAGCAGAATGAGGTCTGGACAAAGACGGCTCCGCATTTGCCCTGTATTGATTCATGACCAAGGTTCCCATACTGGACGATGGTAGTCGAGAAGGAGGTACACAAATAGTACTGATAGGACTAACATCAGTCTTCAGCGACAGATCCTGTCGTGACGCAATGCCAATCGCCGACTGGGAAGTTTCTCTGGCAAGGTCTTTTCCTAGTTGGGATGATGCCGACTCGGAAGACACCTCTGGTAAATCAGTGCAGGACTTGAAGGATAGCTCATCGGACGACTTTTGTGCATGGCTGCTTCTCGGTCGAGGGGCAAGTGGCAGTGGCTTCATATCATGCTCTGTGGAAGTGTCCATGTGCTCTTCTGCATCATTGCTACTCTCGTTGGCCGTCTCGACTCGTGCTGGAACGTCGGTCTCCGTCTTAAAATCGGTTTCCTGGTAACCTGCAAGAACATCCGACATACCATCCTCGGTGCTAAGTCCGGGGCTAACAGTCATATTTCTGGTGACATGACCTTCAGTACCTGGCTCATTCCGGAAGCCACCACCTTTGGCCGTTGGTATGGAATGTTGGACTGCAAATTCAAGAGTAGATGAGTCAAGGACGCTGGATCCAGTTTGCGATAGTATACTATGGCGGTATTCTCCGCCTTCTGTCAGACGCAATGCGGCTCCACGAGGTATATCAGATACAGAGGTCTTCACGATAGCGGGGTCGTCAGAATGAGCAGACTCATTGGTCTTTGACAGTGTCAGAGACTTTGGAGTCAGAGACCTTGGAATCAGAGACTTTTTCGACGGGGACAGAGGCTTGCTTGTTGGTGATGGAGATGGCCCCGAAGAGCTCATTGACCCCATGGAAGACTGGATACCGTCCGTCGTTGAAGCCTCCAGACCTCTTAGGATCAAATTCCTGGTAATACGGCGAGCTACCGGAGACGCGGGGAGCTCTGCAATGTCGTTTACGCGGTTGTTTGCGATGTTGTTTGACTGGGGAGACACGACCTCCATCGACATTGGTCGTGCCTCTTGTCCTAAAAAAGGATCACTCTTCAATGTTGCCTCAGCTGGACGCACCTGCTCGACGGTGGTCGTCGTCCGGTCTATGAAACCGACAGGATTAGCTTCGGCGCCTGGCTCTACAGACTCAATGCGTTCGATTTGGTCGTTCATCTCGTTGTATGGCAATGAAGAATGCTCCTGTGTAATGACAAGGCGGCTCGCATTGGCAGCCTTGAAAACCTTGGTTCTATCGAGGCTTTGGTGCACTTCTATGGAGTTGCCATCCTTTGGAGTTGGTGGCAGGGCCATGTCAGAGGATGGTGGGTCTGAATCGGTACGCAAGTTTGTGTTGAAACTGGACATGGACGCAGGTGCAGACCTCTTGAGACGAGCTTGTTCGACAGCGATCCGGTGCCTGTAGTCGGCCGGCAAAGGTGGTACGTCTGAACGAGGCTCACCCCGACGCCTACGCTCTCTTCGATCTTCCGAGCGAGGTTCGCGGGTGAAGTTGCCTGTCACCTTACGAGAGGTGGAATGTCCGTTGTTCATGGTCTGCATCTGCCTGAATTGGTCGGAATGGTCGGCTTCACGATAAACAGGAAAGTCCTCGTCTTCCATGTGAGGCTCCTCCAGACTCATCGTAGAGCGGGAAGTTGGGTTCTTGGACCTCATCTGTCCTGGGTTCTGTCGATTGACGAAGCCGCGATGCTCTTGTCCTTTTCCAGCGTGCTGCTGTCCATGTTTATAATATGCATGTACTGGGTTGCCATAACCTTGTGGTTGGCCAGCATAAGTCAGTCGTTGGTCGTCGTAGGCTTGTGGGCCCTGTAGGGGCAGTCGGCTGTCGTCACTCAGGGCAGGTGGAACTGATCTCGGGTATGAACCAGGCGGCCTGAGCCCATCCCCAGCGGGGTTTGGATAGTTGTATGGGTTCGAGGATCGGAAAGCGGGCTGAGGGCGTAGGCTAGTAAGGGACCTGTTGCTAACGAGAGGGTACGATGGAGGTTGTATGGCATGTGTCATCGAATGCGAGCGATGCGAGTCCCTGTCGCGGTTGTCTCTTCCGTTCAGCGGCGATGAGCCGGGGGCGTTCATCGTCGTCGGGGAAAGCGTGTCGGTAACATACAGCGGACTATGATATGGCATTGGCTGGCGCGGGGCAGAAGAGGACGAAGGGAAGGCACGAAAGTGCTGCTTGCTGGCTCGACTAGACGTGTTGGACATGGAAGATGCTGTCGACATCCTGCTGGTCGCGCGCGAGCGCATGGGACGTTGCATGTTGCCCATGTTGGACAAGTCGTCGAACTGGGCGCCAATGCCAACGTTGCCCATCTCAGTCCCGGTGCGGAGCATGGACGAGACACCACGGTCAAGAGGTTGAATGTCAGAGCTAGGTGCCCGCGACGCGGGTTTACCTGATGTTCGGCTCATGGCAGAGACGTTGGAGGCTCGAGAATTGCGACCGCCGCCGCCGCCGTTTGGATCTTGATCGGAGAGCAGCATGCTGCCAACGGGTGCGAGAGTCGCTGAGAGGCAAGCAATCAAAGGTTGTACGCGGGGCGTGAAGGACGCTGCTGCGGTAGTGGCCTTCTTGATTGCGGTGCCGTAGAAAGATGTAGGAGTTATTGGTATGCCCAAAAAGAAGAGGCAATGCTGCACGAGGCGGCAGATATCCAAGAAAGACGAAAGCGGGTGACCTTAACACAACTCTCGCCAATACCTCCGCCAAAAGGAGAGTACTGTTGAGGATATGAGTGTTGTGGTGGGGAGAGTAAAACAGATGGAGGGAGCTCGGCGGAGACGCTGTTATGAAGGCGAGACTCGCGCCTACTTCACGTCCACTACAGCAGAAGCTACCCCACCGTGATTTTTCCGAGAGAAGGCATAAACACCAACAATCAAGAGAATGCAGAGACGACGCAGGAAAGGTCAGTAGCAGAGATGCATACGAGACTGGCCCCTACCTACTTGTGCGTACAGCTTTCCTACACCCCCATGGTGGGCCTTCTGCTTGAGAAAACAACAGGGCAGCCAACAGCCAGCAGCTCCTTGCGCCACCTTGCCGCATCTCAGCTCCCACTCGTACACAAGACATAGGCGACATCTAACGATCGCGACCCATACCGAGAACTGCCTCCGGCGAGCACAACAAGCCACCGTGTTTCCCACATCATCCGCATCACGACACCTCCTGATACGCTGACGCCCGCACACGAAGCCGAAATCCATTACGCATTGCTCGTAACCGCATCACATCTACCAAAGCGGGCAATATATACATACAGAAGCCCCAGCAAACCGTGGAGAACACCAAGCACGAACCACGGCAGAGACTACGAGACTTGGATTGCGTAATACACAAGAACGCGAATTCAAAGGGGTATATAGCCTTGCAACGCCAGACAACAGGATCAAGGACGGCGCGAGAGAGAACAAATATCAAACAAAAGGGGCATCACTCGGCAATGGGGTCTATATCGCCAGATTTCTTCTTGGTGAATAACCGCTTGAGAGACGAGAAGCTGCTTCGCTTGGAAAGTCGCTTAGTCGAGGCATCTGAGAATGAGGACAGGGCAGTTGGTGGCCGGCTTGGCATGTCCGCAGGTTTAGGGGGCTGCTCTGGACGATCGAACGCAGGGGACATGGCGCCTAGTCGACTAGATATCGAACCTTTTGGCGTACTTAGGTTTCTACTAGGGAAGAGACCGAATTGGGCGGTTTGCCGCGATGACATGGAAGACACTGAGCGTGGCGATGGGAAGCCCGGCGACATGGCTGATGCGCCTGATACAGAAGAATATGCCGAGTCCTTGCCGGTCAAAGGTGGACTATACTCTCCGTTTTGTGGTTTGGCTGATGAGTGTTTCGTTGCTAATGAGCTCTCCTCTGTAGATAGGTTGAACGGCGAGGACACTTTATGCTGGTGCCCTAAAAGGTGGTTTGTACGACTAGAGTCTGCCTGCGGTGTCGCTCCGGCACGTTGCTCCTCGTTGTGCCAGACATCACGGTAGTACCCTGTCTGATTTGTGGGACGCCGTACGTTTACATCGGTATTGGAAATAGCTGATGCTGAAGACGAGTCTTCGCTTCGTTTTGGCGTCTCCGTGGTGGAGTCGGATGCGGTCGTCATCTCGAGCTGCGGCGGCTGCTGCTGCTGCGGTCTCGCTCTTATGGTGGAATGTCGCTGAGGAGTACCGAAGCTGGCAGGCGTCTCCCTACCGGAAGATGCAGGGCTCATGAACGGCGGCCGTTCGGGCGGAGGAGTGGGTAGAGGTTTGTTGTTGGCGAAATTTCGGAATGGACGTGCCTCGCGCGAGTTGGAGGAATTTCGAGAAGACGTACGAGTTGCAATCTACGGTTGTTAACAAAGCTCGAGCATGGCGTCCAACAGACGACATCGACAAGGAATGGATGATGGCAGGCGGGCATACCAAACTTCGGCGACTTGCAGCGCCACAACGCTTCTCGATTTCATTGCAATAGCTGCTGACTTGTACGAGCACAACACCCAACCTTTCAGCCTTTGCTACGAGGCTTTGCAAAAATTGCGACCAGCCTCCGGTATTGCCACACATGGCCGAGTATATGCGCCCAATATCCTCATTGCGGTATGTCCATGCATCTCCTACATCGCCTAAGTAGAGATCGAGCTCTTGGTTGGCTTCGCGGAATACGTTGATATCGATCAGATAGTCGTTGAGCAGTTGCGACATGCGCCCAATGGTGCGTTCGATTACGATGTTGCCGTCGAGAAGCTGGGCGCGGTATGAACGGTCTTCGAGGAGACGATCGAATTCGTTTACGTGCTCCATGGGCACTTTTAGACATTTGTGCCGGAAGAGCATGTCCTTCATGCTGCTTTCCAGATCCTCATTTGCGCGCTGCAGGAAGCTGTCGAGCTCATTGACATGCTTCAGCAGGATGTCTGCTACATCGGCCACGGACTTTTCCAGATGCTGATGCAGCAGGTGTACACCGAAGATGATCTGCGCGACGGTCTTTGTCAGGGGATGGAATTTGCCCTTTGGGTTGTTCCTCCAGTGGCAATTGTAGGTGAAGTTCCACGAGGGCTCCGAGGCAGCCTCCTCTCTGCACAGCATCTGCTGTCGAGTCTTGACGCTCTTCTTCGGATTGACAAAGGGTACATGGCCAGTTTCGCCGGTGGCGTCGAGCATAGACTCCTCAAAGGGCGCCTGCATAGAGGAGAGTGGGTGTATGGGGAAGGTGGCCGTCATGATGCGCTTGTCTCGCTCGTCTTGCCATTCGTAGGAGTCGCGGTTTTCGAAGCTGTGACGGCCCCTCTGCGATGAGCGTCGAAAAGGAACCATGGTGAGGTACCGCGTCAATGTCACTATCAGCTCGGATTATGGTGCTACAAAAGCCAGAGCCAAAGCCAATGCGAGCCTGAACTCGTGGTTCAAGTATATGGGCTGTGCATAAGCACGAAACACAAGGTGGGAGCGGCCGGGGGCTCTGGTGTAGCGTCGTCGTCGGGCCTTCTTAAAGACGCATGGTGAAGGATGGCATAGTGTGAAGGGGGTCGACGCCGCAGGGGATGGAAATGTTCAACGCGCCGGAGATGGCGGAGAGAAGACTGGACACGGTCCCAAGGTTCAAAGACCCCTTCGGTTCGTCAGTCATCAGGTCACAGGTCACAGATCAGCATGGGATCTGGCACAGAGACGGGGGGTTTCTGGTCGCCAGGAGGTCTGCAGGTGGTGCAGGAGGCTTGACCGCAAGAAGGCTGGGGGCAAGCCTTAGTGCCCGAGACGGTTGGTTTCCAAAGGCAGGGCGGGGAAGCCATGGCCGGCCTCCACCATACAGCCTTCACAACTAAAAGTAGACGGGCAAGCCTCAAACCAGAATAAACTTTGGATTGGCCTGTCCATGCCCAGCGGCGCCCACGGCGAGCGACAGATATCCGTTTCCTAGGCCGCCTGCTGCCTGTACCTGGTCGCCATGTGTCCAGCCCATCACTGGGGTATTTTGACCATATCACACACACCACCGTGTGCGCTAGAGGATGCAATGCAGTCGCCAGCACCACACCAAGAAACGCCTCCGGCCTCGTCTTCCATGGCTGCCCTGACCGACGATCCCGCCGTGTTGCCGTTGTCCACCACGGCCAGGCCAGGCCAAATGCCGAGGCTAGTCATTGGCTGGTGGATGCTCTAGTCAGCGAAACGGCGCAACGCATAGCAGACGTCACCAATTGTTTCGAGCCCGAGTTTAACAAGCGCCACGGTTCCTGGCCCATCTCTGCACCAAGCTTCGACTTTGGCCTGCAAGTGCAGACTCGCAAACTTGTGCTTGTGCCTGACGGGAGCGGCCATGATGGTCCAATCACAGTGCACGCGACACGCAAACCTCACTCCGGTACGCCTCGCCCAGCGACCGTCGCCTCTCCCGCCCACCCACCCGTGCAACATGCATTCAACGCTGAGCCAGCGAGTGGCTTTCGTGCCCCCAAGAGGAGAAAGTTTGAGGAACAACGGCGCGAACTGTCCTCCTGCGACGCCCTTGTAGCAAACAACGCAACACACATCCTCTCCATCCCGTCGCCGGAACCCGATCCCGACGAACAGGATGCGACCTACCGGACATCATGATAAGCGGGAAGAGACGTGACGGAAATCGTCAGCGCGAGGATCGTGAGGCCTTCCCGAGCCAGATGCTGCGCGAGCCGAGTAAGCAGACAGACATGTTGAACCGAATGCTGGGCGAGGTCAAGGGGAGAGGTCTACATACACAGACATGGCAGATGGAGATCGTGGACTTTTGAGTCGTCCTCGTCCACGCGCCCAACGCTGCAGCGCTGAATCAAGTGGGCTTGAGGTGGAACGAATCAGGAGCGCTATTGTTCGGACACTTAGCACGCAGCTCTGGACGCGCAAATGCGACATTCTTATTGGTACAGTCGTATGGTTATACCATTGAACTACACGAAGCGAACGGAAAGCCTCAGCGTTGCCTCAACATCCGACTACCAACCCCTCCATCTCACCCAAACATCCACGACCGTATCTCCACCCGATTCCGAATCGACCACAAGATACCATCCGAACCCTGCACCGGCCACGCAGGCATGGTTTGGCCAGATCATAACCTTGTCGCCAATCGTCAACTCGTTGCATTCACTTCTATCGCCCTCCCATGTCAAGATACCATGTTCTTGACTGATGCGTCCTACAATCCATCCCGTCTTACCCTCCCGCTCGTCGTATATGTGCTTTGCCGAGGCATTGCCCATGGCCGGTGTGACGACACCCCAACCGGGATAGGATTTGCAAGGTTCGCGACCCATCGCTAGGGAGCCAGCTGACACGAGGGCTTCAGGCTTCGATCGCTCGTTATACACACTCGTCACTTCGACCAACATCCTGATGCCGATATTCGATTTGGAGAGGGGCTGGAAGGAAGGCGTAACTCCAGTAGAAGAAGTTGGCGGTCGGGCATGTGTCGCAACTTGTTGACAATCCAGCACTGGGTATACCCCAGCATGCAGCTCAACGACATGGTCGTGCTGCAGACGTCCAAGCACGTCTTGGAATTGTTGAACCTTGGGACTGGAGCTTGACAGCATGTTCTGCGCTGCTGTCGCGGTGGGTGTGGCGCCCACACTGAGCACCAGTTTTCCATTGAAACCTTTAGGGACAGACTCGATTGCTGCTTCTAATCCCACCAATTCCTCAATCAAACCGTTTGCGGCATCGTCTTCTGAAGATCCGGCATACGAATGGCCGAAGTGCGAATAGAAACCTTGCAGGAAGCATCCAGATCCTGGCTCCTGGCTCTTCTCTATTACTGTCTTTACAAGTGAGGGGAAAGTTGAGGACGAAGTCTTGATGCCAGCGCGCTCATAGCCCGTGTCGATCTTGATGAAGATACCAATAACCACCTTGGCCTCAGAAGCGGCGAGTCGCTCGTGGAACTTGAGGAAAGCTGTCTCGTTGTCAATGATGACATTGACAGATTTGGTTTGCAACTTCGAGGCC
>JAESFQ010000466.1_pt1 | contig 14851 bp, 12 predicted proteins | sample 9269431 | NCBI WGS metagenome assembly JAESFQ01 (sample SAMN14502588, study PRJNA617103) | algae metagenome | isolation source: Plectolyngbya sp. WJT66-NPBG17 and co-occurring heterotrophs from well... | place: USA: Mojave Desert, Joshua Tree National Park, California | collected 2006-08-06
GGCATTGAGGAGGGTGATCTTGGTGGCTTGAGTAAGGCCGACGGCGCCCATCATCTTGATGTAGGCCCAGCTGATGGGCAGGATGCTGGCGCTTCCCCATGGCGCACCACTAACGGGGTGGATGGCTTGAGCTCCACCGGTCTCGCCACGGAGATGGCCTGGAAGGAAGGGTGAGAGGTGCTCCTTGACACCGATGGGTCCTACACCAGGCCCACCACCACCGTGGGGGATACAAAAGGTCTTGTGGAGGTTAAGATGGCAGACATCGGCGCCGATCTCGCCTGGTGAACACAGACCGATCTGTGCGTTCATGTTGGCGCCATCCATGTAAACTTGACCGCCGTGCTGGTGGATCAGGTCGCAAGCAGCCTTGACGCTGGGCTCGAAGACACCAAAGGTACTGGGGTAGGTGACCATGAAAGCACCGAGCTCTTCGCTGTGCTTCTCGCACTTGGCCTTCAAGTCTGCCATGTCCAAATTTCCGGTCGCTTGATCGCACTTGATGGGCACAACACGCATACCGCACATGGCAGCACTGGCGGGGTTGGTTCCGTGAGCTGAGACAGGGATCAAACAGATATCGCGCTTCTTGCCCGGCTGCTGCTCGAGGTACTTGCGGATGACACGAAGACCGGTGAACTCGCCCTGGGCACCAGAGTTGGGCTGTAGTGAAACCGAGTGGAAGCCAGTGATGTCAGCCAGATCATCTTCCAGCTGCTTGATCATCTCGGTATATCCCTTGGCCCGGTCCAGAGGCAGGAAGGGATGCAAGTTGGAAACGGTATCGAACGACACGGGCGCCATCTCCGCGGTAGAGTTGAGCTTCATTGTACAAGATCCAAGAGGAATCATAGAATGGACAAGAGACAGATCCTTCGAAGCCAGATGGTTAATGTATCGTAAGAGCTCAGTTTCGGAGTGATGCGAGTTGAAGACCGGGTGGGTCATGAACTCACTAGTCCTCTTGAACGGTTCAGGAAGCTCAATGTCGACAGAGTCGGCATAAGAAAACTCCTTGTCTTCTCCGTGCTTCCTGAATACAGAAATCAATCCGGAGAAGGTGCGCTCGGTCGTGGTTTCGTCAACGGAGATGCCAATGTGGTCGTCGTCGACTCTTCGCACGAATATTCGCTTGTTCTTGAGTTGGGCGATGATAGAGTCGGTCTTGTCACCCGTCTTGACCACGACTGTATCGAAGAGAACAGGCGCATCGTCCAACTTCCCGCGCTGGCCAGTCTTGAAACCATTTTTGATGAGCGTTTGCTGGATCATGCGAGCCTTTGCAATGACCTGCTTGGCGATGGCAGTCAAGCCATTTGGTCCGTGGTACACAGCGTACATGGCGCTCATGTTGGCCAATAGTGCCTGTGCCGTGCAAATGTTGCTGGTAGCCTTCTCACGGCGAATGTGCTGCTCGCGAGTTTGCAGCGCAAGTCGTGCCGCAGGGTTACCGAGTCTGTCCTTTGACAGACCGATCAGGCGACCTGGGATCTTGCGCTTGTACTTTTCGTCGCAAGCGAAGAAAGCCGCGTGTGGTCCACCATAGCCCAGAGGCACACCAAATCGTTGTGCGTTTCCGAAAGCGATGTCGGCACCGAACTCTCCCGGTGGAGTGAGGAGCGTGAGGGCAAGAAGATCGGTCGCAACACTAAAAAGAGCACCCGTCTTGTGCACCTTCTCGGCGAGTCCACGGAAGTCTTGAACACCTCCATCCGTGTCTGGGTATTGAGCGAGCACGCCGACGAGATCTTGACCCAGCTCCTCTACCCTCTTGCTGTTGTCCTTGAGCACGTCAGCGACCTCAATCTTGATGCCGAAACCCTCGGCACGAGAGTATAGGACTGCGAGAGTCTGGGGATGACACCTATCCGACACAAGGAAAGTCTTGTTGGTGCTCTTCTGCTTTGACAATGGCATCATGCCCATGGACATGGTCATGGCCTCAGCCGCGGCAGTAGGCTCATCCAGCACCGATGCGTTTGCAATGCTCAGACCAGTGAGATCCGACACCATGGTCTGGAAATTCAGCAGCGACTCCAGACGCCCCTGACTGATCTCGGGCTGATATGGGGTATAGCTGGTGTACCAGGCGGGGTTCTCCAGGACATTCCTCTTGATAACCTCCGGTACTTTGGTGCCATAGTAGCCCTGTCCAATCAAGCTCGTGCCTGGTCTGTTCTCATTCATGATTTCTTTCGCTGTTTTGAGAAAGACAGACTCTGGCACGCCATTGCTCTGCCATGCGTCCGAATGATGCTCTGCCAGTTTTCCAATCTTCAACTCGCGCGCTGACAGAATATCGGCAGGTATAACTTGGCGCACAAACTCGTCCAGGCTGCTCACAGGTGGATCCAGCGCCTTGAGCATAGCCTCCGCTGCTTCGGCAGATGGTCCAATGTGACGGCGGGGAAAGGTGTCGAGCGCTTCGAAGGGTTTCGCCGAGTTGGTCTGCTGGGGCGGGGTTTCGAGGACATCGTCTGCGGGTTCAACGGCAGCAGCCGCCTGTTGCGCATTTGTAGCGTTCTGCTGGAACCCGCGCTTTTGGAACGTTTGCAGGGTTTGGTATGCGATTGCGCGCGAAGAGCTACCCGCGAGCTGGGGACGCGATAGCTGGGCTGCACACGTCGACCGGGTGAGCCTACTGGCCGTGCTAACTGCCCTAAGGCATGCCGTACGCATTTTGGCTGTGTGGTTGCGGTGATGCTGCAGGGTTTCTCCCCAGGACGCAAAGAATTTTGGACAGAGAGATTATTTTCTGTTGAGCGAAGCCTGTGCGAGCAATTGGCCCGATTGCTCAAAAGTTTGGGAGGCTCGCCACTGTGAGGGTCGGTGACGTTGGCGGGGGAAACGCGTTCAACACTCACAGCCCAAGAGAATACAGAGGTGAGAATTTTGCAAGGAAAAAGAAGATTGGGATCACGAAACCTCGAGACGCTTCAAGCTGGCAGCGGTGACAGCTCGCATTCATTCTTTCATTGCCATGTACCCTCTAACCCGTCATTATCCGCATCATTGGTGATAAGCTGACCCTTGCCGAGCTAACGGACGCGTGCCACTAAACCCCAAGGCGACTGTCGTTGCATCCGCACGCATTCCTAGCACTCATTGGGCAAAACTACGCTGGCTACCGCTGCATGCTATTACTTGATATCCACATAACCCGCATCTTCGTCTCCTCCGCGTCTTCTGGGCACGGCACACCTGCTGCACATGCACACTAAATGCTCGCCCGTCGCGGTGCCATTGTCCGTCGGAGATTCTTTTCCTTCTCCGTTTCTTCGGTGACGGGGAGTACACCTTGCTCGCGGAGCTGCGCTAGGTATTCTTTGCCTGTGCATCGCGTTAGCAAATATTTTCAACATCAAACATCGCACCTTCACTTGCCATATTTGTACCCAACCTCGTAGATCTCCTCAAACTTCGCAAAGTCAAGTGTGCCGTACGGATCGATAGGCGGGCGCATGTACCTGCATCCCGGCGTATTCTTCGCGCGTTCCAGCGCATCGATGCTAGACACATATGCGAGGCGCGATTGGATCTCTGACAATGTCGGCGGGTTGGGGTAGCTGGAAAATGGATTCCACCGATTAAACGTCGCCCAGAAGCCACTCAATGAGTCGCCGAAAGCTTGCGGTGCGTTGTCATCAAGACTGCCGACGTCAACAGCGAAGATGACGTCTGCGCCGAGGCTCTTCATGTGCGTGACAGTCAAGTTGTCGATATAGCCACCATCCAAGAGCATACTACCGTTGTCACACAGCGGAGGAAGCAACCCTGCAAGTGACATCGATGCGCGCACGTAGCGCCACACGTATCCACTCGTGTGTATTTCCGAACGCGACTTGCTGATATTGGTCGTGTTGCAGTAGAATTCGAGCCAGAAGTCTTCTATTTGCGAATTTCCGAATGTCTTGAAGATGCCGCGGTTGAACTCGTGGCCAGTCGTGTACGAAGCACTCGTCACAGTCAGCGTTGGACTTGGTGTAGACAGGGAAGACTTACGAAGGGTAGGTGAGGTCGAGTGCAAATCTCCACATGCTGCCCATGCGGCCTGCAAACTTCTTCGCTCGACCATACATCGGAACGACATCTGCGTCCCAAGCGTACAATGCACCTATGAAACTGCCGATGGATGTGCCACCCACGATATCGATTGGGATGCCAGCCTCTTCAAGCGCGCGGATGATGCCGATCTGTGATATACCACGAGCACCACCACCTCCCAATACAAGCCCGACCGAACGGCCACACAGACGTCGTGCGAGCCGGTGGAAGTCACCCTTGAAAGGTGTGTCTGCAGAGTACAGCGGCGTCTGGCGGACTTTCCTCGATGTGTACTTTTGAATCTCAGCCTGGATAACCTGCACCCGTTGCTTGAGCGCATTTCCAAAGCGTCGTCCAGCATGATGGACTGGTTCCGAAGTTGCGCGGAACGACATCTGGATGTGATGATGACTACCGTTGATCCAGGGGCGGTTGCGTAGCCACTTCCTTGTCAAACCTGAAGCGCAGTACCTCTCTGAATGCAGAAGCACTAGCTCTTTGCGTGCAGTTGTCTTCGTAGTCAAGAGGAACCGTTCGTATTCGCCGATGTTTGGTGACGATTCAGCTAGACCCACGAGAAGAATGCAATCCGCTTGATTAATACATGTCTGGGTCCAGGGAGATTTGACGGGTGTGTCAGCGACGTAGATGACCATGCCATATCTTTCTTCTAGATCGGCGAGGTATTGCGAAAGTTTGAGTTTGCCCATACGGCTGAAGGCATGTCGCCCGAGATGGTTGAGAATAGCAGCCTGATTGAGCGAGACGACGCCTTGTGGCATACCAATTTGCGTGAGTGCGTTCACTAGGCGGCTTCCAAAGTCCACTACTGGAATACCAGCGGTCACCGGAAGAACAGCGACAGTGCGGAGATTGACCGTTGAAGACACATTCGCCCGAGTAGCTTTCGTACCGCGCTCTTTGCCTTGCTCATGCAGCGGGTCATCAACCAGAGCTCGCATTCGGGACGCGATGATCTTTGAGATCTTGATGGTAATACCGGGATGTTCCAGTGCAAGGCTGTTGAAGAGCGTCTTCGGAAATTTTGCAAGTTCTGTATCTCGAATAGCATGTAACGATCCTGGCCGAGACGACTCTGTGAGAACTTCAAGTTCACCGACACTGTCACCTTGACCGTATTCTCCAATGACCTTCACCGTGCTGTTCTCAGCATCACGGATGGCTCGCAATCTTCCGTTCAAGACAATATAAATAGCATCACTCTCGTCGCCCTGATTGTAAATCACTTGTCCGGCATTTACTTGGACCCATTCCAAAGCAAAGTCGATGTGCTGGATCAGACGTGGTAGGAGTGTCGTCAGGCGTTTTGCTATTGTGAGCAGTACGACAGGGTACCGTTCGACGATCCTTTCAATTGCTGAGCGGGGCAGGAAACCTACGTAAACGTCCGTCTTAGCTGTAACGTCGACGAAGGATCGGTTCGACGATACCGCTCCGAGATATCCAGCTAGTCCACCAGGCTTGGTCATGAACAGACTGCGCCTTGTCCGCTTCTTCTTGCTACCATCTGCAGGAGTTCGCAAAGTAGCATTTGATCCTGGTGAGCGTGATGAACCGAAGAGGTCCTCTTCAGTCAAGCCAGGCCCATTTGGAAGAGTCCCTAGCACGTTGGTTTCGGGTCCCTCGTCTTCTACGGGTACGCTTACGTCCAGGAATCCGTCAATTACGTAGTATAAGCCAGGATTCCTTTCTCCCTGCTCCACAAGCACCGAGTCTTTGGGGAAGAAGACGATTTCCACATCGTTGACGACCTCTTCCAAGATGTTGTGTGAGCCTGTAGCGCTCATGCTTGATACTCCTGATGCTGAAGCTACAGACTCAGTATCTCCATCCCGTGAGCCCCCTGCGTAAGGATCGATGAAGCCAAAAGCGTTCGTGAACACAGCCTTTTGCCTCTTGGCGTCAAAGGAAACAAGCTGAGGTGATTGTTCCACCGAGGCAGTTGGCCTGGGCATGGGATTCTCCGGATTAGTGAGTCCGATGGCCTTGAACATGCACCCCAGTATGGACTCCCTAAATACTGTAGCTTCATCGATAGATTCCTGTCGATGAAGTGTTTTAGGGCGGAGCGAGGGAGATGCAAAAGGGTTGAAATTGCTGGCGTCTAATGGTGTGCGAATGTCTCGGCGGTCCTGTTGATGTTGGTATGGCTGAGAGAAACTGCTGCGGCCGCTGCGACCAGGCCCTCGCGCCATCTGCGAGTTGGTCAACAGATCGCCTGCGCTGATTCGGTCGTTGCGTGGTCCCTGGTCCGGCGAAGTGATCCTGGGTAATACTTGGTTGCTTGCGTTAGTGTTGGCTCCGCGCGCAGCGGCAAGTCGAGCCTGTGCAGCTGTTCCTCTTCTCAATGAAACACTGGATCTCCGTCGGCGACCAGCTCCAGGGTTGTGCAATGCTATTCCTTTCATGCCCTCGTCTGAGCCGATGCGTTCCGTTTCCTTCGCAAACTTTTCCTTGAGTCGTTCAAGAGGAGCATCACGTAGGAAGCCCGGAAGATCGTATGTAGTGTATTTGTTCATGAGCTTTTCCGTTCGGAGGACCTCATTCGTCAAACTAAGATATGCATGACTGGTCGCAAGCGTAACTCTTTGGAGCCGCGTGAGAATGACCTGAACGATGTGCGCCGTCGCTTTGGGGTATATGCGCGTCAGTCGACGAAATGCAGTAGCCGGAATGATAGCGATAGTGGTGTCTACAGTTGCGCGTGCGACAATATCTGGGTGTGCAGACTTGGGCTTCGCAGGACGCGAAGGCGATGCCCGAGTTTTGCTGTGTTTGAGACGCTCGTCACGAAATCCGTCTAGATCCAACGACAGGGGCGGTACGCTTTGGAGCCGCCCGCCTGCTGTTGGACTGTTCAAAGTTGATGTTCTCCGGTGCCGTAATTTGGCCTCAGGAACTTCGTGCGGAGTATGCGGTCCCGAATCGTCGAAAGCAAAGCTACTATTCCGCGATATGGATGGTCTTGACTCTCGCTGAGGCGTTCCAGGCACACTTGGTCTCGGGTCTTCATCTTCGTCATGACGCAGCTTGACATCTTCTGTAAAGAGAGAGAGAATGGAGAACAGCGAAGACATTGGTGCTCCATTTTTCACTTCAGTAAGAAGTTGATAGCCCTGTTGGTGGCGGTCGCCAGACGATCCCTCGCCCATGTCATCAGAGTCAGAGTCCGAGTCAGTCCGGTTCGACTTGACAAAGATCTGGACTAAGCCATCTACTACCAGACAGAAGCCTTTTTCTTCCTCCAAGAGAATCGTCTCGCCGGCAACCAGCCGACGAGTCTGCATGGTGCGTGTCAGTTCGTGAAAGACTGGGCGTTCCAAGTAACCGAACACCTTGATCGCGCTCAAAAACTCGTCAAGGTAGTTTGACAAGCCCCTCTTGGAATCGCCTTCCGCACTGTCTGGAAAGACCTCAACCTGTGGCTCTTCACGCTGCGGCTCAGGCGGTAGTCGTGCATACATAGTCATGTATCTGTACCTTACGAAGTAGCTGACGGTAGACACAACGAAGACGACAACGAGCATCCTATAGATGTTTAGCCAAGAACGATGTAGAAGGCAGGCAACATACAAAGTTGTAAAGTTCATTGTGAAGGTCAAGCTCATGGAAAAGAGCGTGAACAGCCATGTCGGCAGGGTATATGTAACCCAGTACAAGACGGTGGGCAGTACACTGAAGATGCAGAGAATGACACGGCCCAAGAGACCAAAGCTGGTTGACGGCGTCGTATCGGCGGGTTTCATGCCGAGTACAGAGTTCGATAGAGTTTCTGCTGTGTTATATACAGCGGCTTTGGAGACATGTGCAAGTGACCGAGACGTGGCACTTCCCGGAAATGCCATGGTGGCCATGGTGGGCGAAGAGGGATCAGTGCCGAATTCGGACTGTCACGAGTCAATGTTTCCAGATGGTTCTAGAGTTGCTAATCCAGTGTGGGAAAGACAGGAATCCCATGATGCGCCGTTCTGCGGGCACGTTGAAATCCGCGGGTATGCACTGGGCAACACTTGCATGTGGGGTGCCAGCTTGTGAAAGGCGCACGGGCATCGATTAGCGCGCAAGTCGCGAAACTCCACCGCGGTAAGCCTGGAGCTGTCACCCACGCGCCGGAGCTTGTATACCTCACCCGATTGCGCCACGATGCCGCCTTTCAAAGATGACCAGATCATCGTGAGCCTCACGTGCCCTTCACTCGGTGCGTTCTTGCGCTAACCCGGTTAGATCATTGCGCCCGGCTCCGAGACCACAGTCGCGCAGCTGGGCCTTCCCGAGTCCTTCACTCCTGCGCGTCTTCGTGTGAGGTCGCGCATGTTCCCTGCAGAGAAAGAAGGCGAATTCGAGCCCTACAAGATCCGACGGAAGCAGGATCAGCCCGCCGCCACGAATGGCGAATCCAAAGACGAGTCGCAAGAAGACAAGAAGCCCGCCGAGGGCGACGATGAAGTAGTGTGGGAAGAAGACCGCGTGTCAGAAGAAGGCGCGATATGGCCGATCCAGCAAGGTCGCATTGTTGACTGGCCATGCTTCTTTGCCCTCATCACCCACACCTACAACTCCTTGAACCCGCCCTTCCACACCCCGATCCTACTCATCACGCAGCCAGCATGGACCCCCCGAGAGCACGAGAAGATCACTCAGTTCTTCTTCGAGAAATTCAAAGTGCCAGCATTTGGGCTCATGGACGCGGCATTGGCAACCACGTGGGCATATGGTGTACACACGGCGACAGTAATAGATGTGGGCAAAGACAAGGCAGACATCACTGCTGTTAGTGAATTCATCCCTCACACCCAGGGCAGGGTCATCTCATTGGAAGGGTGTGGAGGCGAAGCTTTCACCCAAGGGCTCTTGTCTAAGCTAAAGTCCAAGGGCCTCAACCGCGACATGTGCGAACAGCTCAAGAGGTCACCCATCTGCGAGCTTCTTCCCCCTGGGGTTCCACTACCCGGACCTGGAGATGCGTCCACGAAAGACGCCGCGACTAACCCTGCAGCACTTGCATCGACTGGCGCAACCGGTCCTGGCGCAGCAGCCGCAGCCTCCATCGGAAACGTGCCACGAGGCCCTGGCATAGATACAGAAGTCGGCGAAGATATGAGTCTCGAGGAGAGTGAAGGTGTCTTGGACGTTGCAAGTATCGTTGCTGGCGGCAAGATGTCTGAATATCTCGCTAAGAAGGAGAGGGAAAAGCAGGAAAAGGCTAACGCGAAGAAGAAGGGTGGTCCGGCTCCGCAAGCCAACAAGCCGGTCAGATTACCCAATTCCCGACTTGAGAAAGCCACATTCCTATACGAAGACCACGCGCTGCTGGACACTCTGAAGAATATGAATCTCAATACCCAGGAGATGGCAGATGCAAAGGGCGCTCTGGATGAAGGTCCGAACAGGAAGGGACAAGAGAATGGAGAAACTGGTGAGCCTACATCCACAACTGAGGTGAATGGTACTGGCGAATCTGGCGCCACCGGCAAACGTACAGGATCGATAAGACGCGAGATTGAGGTGGGAACCGAGCGATTCATGGCAGACGGCGATGGTACACTGGAGAAGATTGCAGATGCTGTGCACAGGGCTATATCGTCTATCGACGAAGTCGGCAAGAGAAGTGATCTATGGGAACAGCTCATTGTATGTGGTAATGGTTCAAAGCTGCGAGGTAAGTTCTGAAGTATGCTACAATCGTGACTGTACATCTACTGACATCTGCGTAGGTTTCAAAGAGTCACTCCTCCAGACGATCCAGGCTAAGTATCTGGTCTCGCCGTCCTCCGCCACGATCTTCACATCCGAGATTCCATCCAATATTTCAACGCCTATGGGAACCGGAGCGAACACACCGCAGCCTCAACTCGGCCCGCACGGCGGTTCGCAAGTCAACCCACTCCTACTGGCAGCAACAACGGCGCAGACGCAACACATGATGCCACATGGAGGCATGCCTGGCATGTCGGGCAACACTCACTCATCGCACGGCCAAACACCCACATCGATCAAGTTCGTCAAGCCGCCGGAATACTTTCCGGAGTTCAAAGATGTCGGCTTTGACGAGTCGACCTTCCTAGGCGCCCAGGTCGCAGCAAAGGTCATCTTCGTAGTCGATCAGGGCCAAAGTAAGGGTTACATGACACGTCCTGACTACAACGATCAGGGTCCGCAGGGTATTCACGATTACAGCCTGTAATCTAGGGTCTTTGTACTTGAGTGCTGGGAGGATTTTCTTGAACAGCCTTTTGTTACTTTTCAAACCAGCCATTTTGGAGTTTAGGCACTAGGTCATGGATATCCCGGCGTTGCCAAAAAAGGAAAGCCTGGGACAAAGTTTGATGACATAGGCGATTGTAGCGGCGCATTACAAGATGCGCCCTCCAAATTCATTTCATGACCATTTACATGCTCAGTTTTTACTTTTCCGCTTGTCGAGATTGTCGAGGTGAAACGCCCATGTTTTTTCTGTCGATTTGGCATCGGAGTACGCCGATGCCCTGGGGCTCCGCTCCGCTCCCCACGTGCTAGACATTAGCGAGCGGCTAACCGGATGTGGTTGTTTCTTCTTCGGTCAACTGATAAAGACTGCTTGTGCCACTTGTTTTGTATTGCTCTTGGCTTGGTTGCCTTCTTGTTTCCCTTGCCAAAGTCCTGCTAATTACAATTATTTGTGAAGCAAATATACATTGTGGCCGCGTCCCTTCCCACTAAGTTCTCCACTCAAAGCTGCGTCTCGGTACCTGCTCCGCTCCACCGCCGCGGCTAGAACACGTCTTCATTTCCACGAGCTGCAAAGTCAAAACTTGTTGCTTGAAGAGAAGGGGTTCTAGACGTGAAAAGAAGCCACGGGTACCATCATGGCGGCATCAGCACCCATATCGAAAACAATCTACATCGGCCCCTTTGTCCACAGCAAATCACTCTCTGAACTCGAGATCCAAGAACATGGCGCAATGGGCGTAGACGAAGACGGGATAATCCGTTTCGTCGAACGAGATGTACAGCAAGGCAACCTCTCCACTCTCATCCAGCAGAAAGGAGATGCCTGGACAGACGCAAAGGTTGTCAAGATAAATGGCACCGGTTTCTTTTTCCCCGGCTTCATAGATACACACGTCCACGCGCCTCAACATCCCAACACGGGTCTTTTCGGCAAAACCACATTGTTGGATTGGTTGCAAAAGTACACGTTCCCCATGGAATCGTCCTTCTCGAAGCTGTCTCTCGCACATCGCGTGTACCAAAATTTTGTTTCGCGGACACTATCACACGGCACGACGACCGCTGCGTACTTTGCCACTATCCATGTTCCCGCCACCAACGCCCTCGCGGATATATGTCTGAAGCGAGGTCAAAGAGCGCTCGTCGGAAGAGTGTGCATGGACAGCGATCTCAGTCCAGAGTACTATAGGGACGAGAGTGTGGAAAGCAGTTACCGCGATTCAAAAGCTAGTATTGACTATATACGCTCCATTGACCCGTCAGGCGACATTGTGAAACCCATCATTACGCCTCGGTTCGCGCCGAGCTGTACCCGGGACTGTCTCTCCGCCATGGGTAGACTAGCGAAAGAGACGGATGCGCATGTTCAAACGCACATTTCGGAGAACAAGGGCGAGATTGAGCTTGTTAAGAGTTTGTTTCCGGACAGTAAAAGTTATACGGATGTTTACGAGACGCATGGGTTGTTAACGGAAAAGACGATTTTGGCGCATGCTGTCCATCTATCCGAGGACGAACGGAAACTCATTCTTGAGAGAAAGAGCAAGATTTCCCATTGTCCGGCGTCAAATACAGCGATTACATCGGGATGTGCGCCGATTCGGTCACTACTGGACGAAGGGCATACGGTCGGTCTCGGTACGGACGTCTCTGGTGGTAACTCGCCCTCGATACTGGAGAATGTACGACAGGCGATATGGGTGTCGCGGCATCTATGCATCCAAACTTCAAGTGATACTGTAAAACTATCCACGGAGGAAGCTCTTTATCTCGCTACTAGAGGCGGCGCGGCGGTCGTAGGGATGGAAGACAAGGTTGGCGGGTTCGATGTTGGAAAAGAATGGGATGCGCAGATGATCAGCCTCGGTTCCGTCAGTGAGGACGGCTGCCGGAATGGTGCGTTTGAAGAGGGCCCGGTTGATGTGTTTGGCTGGGAGAGCTGGTCGGATAAGGTGGAGAAGTGGGTGTATAGTGGTGATGATCGGAATACGGTTGCGGTCTGGGTGAAGGGGCGGCTTGTGCATAACACGAGTCGGTATCCTGGTGTAAGAGGGGTTGCAACGCCTTGATCGGCATTAGTGATTATTCTTACAAATTCTTGGACAGCTGCACGATTCAAAATTATGGTGTGAAGTGACTCGCGGAAGCTCGATTGGAATCGAATCGATCATTACGTAGTTCTTATGCCCCTCCGTGCTGAAGTAATTCGTATTTCGAGGTCCAACATGGACTATCTGATACCGAAAGCTTCTGACATGACTATAGCATAATCTCTCAGATTCTCAGTATTCCACAGTGGCATACGGGCCCAGGTGGAACGCAGTACTTTGATGACTAGGCCCTCCGGATTGATATCGTAGTCGATACTGAAGTTGGTTTCATCCCTCGCTAGTTTCCATACTCCGTAGACTTTATTAAGGAAACCTGTCACCTTGAGACCACAAAACGATATGACAGTCCTTCCCGCTTTAGATGTGTTGAACTCGAGTGTGGTACCTTGGAACTTTATCGTCCCAAAATGTTGTAGGTCGTTGCCCAAACTCTCCCACGCGTGTCAGCCACATAGCTTCGATTCACACAACACTATGATGACTTTCGTAAGAAAAACAACCATCTCCGGTACAATAGAAACCCTAGACCAATATGTTATGTCATACAGCTTCGAGACGAGTTTGGGCCTTCAAACAAAATCCTTGAACTCAGCAACGCAATTACTACGACACGATGACCCAAGAGAACGGAGTGCGTATTTAAGCGTTATTTCTTGCATCCTTTACATGACGCATCTCATGAACAAAAATCAATCGGCATCTGCTGATGGCTTTGCACGTACCTGTCTCGCTGATTTGAATTTGTGGATTGACCTTGATAGCAGACACATAGTCGATATACGTAGCCTCGACTTCAAACGCCTGCTTTACTATGTAGTAACATACTGAACTTCATATGCAATGAGGCAACTCTTTCTAATTCCGTTAGATCATATGGCAACGGCCAGTCCATTCCCCATGAAGGTACCTAGGTAGATCTTGAAGCCCATTACCTAGGTACGATTCAGAACAACCCTAAGATCTACTGCAATACAAATAAAGTTATTCATAATCCCAGTGTACAAAATACATTTGACAGATACCTTTCAATCAAGTAGAGTGAGTTTTTAGCGAGGTCTTGACCTACTGTTATGAGCTTTATCCTGCACATTCGGTACACCTGCCTAGATACTCTTCTAGATCGACATTTCGGTGCATTTACATGTTCGGTACATTCAAACGCTTATAGTACTCATAGTTGGTACATTGGCACGTCCGGTACATTATGAGATGGGCATAGCCATGAGATACTTAGGCAGATGCGTCGCGGTAGGTTTGACCAGTCGAATCGCATGTCGTATGGTAGACACAAGAGGACTTGGCTGAAAACCTCACATATCGTAATTGTCATATCGAGGGGGTGATCTCTTTGCTGTCGGTCTGATTCTGACCACGTAGCGAGTGTGTTTGTATAAGTACCGCTGCAGGAGACTGGAAAGATTGCTAAACTTTCTCATCCTCACTTCCAAAGAAGAAAGAACAATACTTCGAACATGACGCTCTCTCAGGACATCCTTGATCTTGCCAGTAAAGGACCAGCGGGTCTTGAGGAGCCAGATCGACTTGCTCTACTACAAGCCGCCGAGAAACTCACACTCGCCCTGGAGACTCCTCTGGACAAGTTCTTGCGTCACTTCTTCGTGCGTTTTTATCAATCTTGATACATTGTTCACATTCAAGATACACACCCGATACGCTGTAACACAGAGCCAATGATGCCAGGCGCTCTACGATCCAATCGTGGTAATCATCGCCATCGACCTCAACTTCATCGGTATCGCCATAGCACACAATGGGCCCATCACCGCTGCTGATCTTGCAGAGAAGAGCAAAGCAGACATTGAACTGATCCGTAAGTTATTTTCATCTCAACTACCACAAAGCATCATGTTGATTTTCGCTATGCCGCATTCTTCAGCTGCTCGTCCCTGAGGTCTTCACCTCCACCACAACCACAGCAGACTCCCCACAACACTAAAGCCCAACTCCCTTCGGCCACGCCTTAGCGACTGGCTCGCCCCTCCGCAGCGCCGTCATCCACTTCTCATACTACATGCGCTCGGCCGTAAAGATGCCTGATTTCTTCGCCGCAAACGGGTACAACCACCCCGTGAACGCGCGCGACAGCCCCTTCTGCTTCGCGTATCAATGCAAAGGCGAGACCTACTTCGACTACATGAACAAGCCCGAGAACGTGCGTATGTTCCGTGCATTCAACGAGACAATGACACTGCGAAAGCCAGGCGAGCACGACGCATTCGTGCAAGCGTACCCGGTCAAGGAGCGCCTGGCCATCTTCGAACCCTTGCGCCCGCTGTTTGTCGATATCGGCGGCGGTGTGGGCCGCCAGGTGCGCAAGTTTTGCGAGCGCACGCGTGGAATGCAGGGCGTGTGCATGTTATTGGATCTTCCGAGCGTGATTGCGCAGGCTAAGGATTTGCCCGATGGAGTCGTCACGTGACGGTCGGGCACAGTTTCTTTGATCC
>JAESFQ010000467.1_pt1 | contig 14844 bp, 14 predicted proteins | sample 9269431 | NCBI WGS metagenome assembly JAESFQ01 (sample SAMN14502588, study PRJNA617103) | algae metagenome | isolation source: Plectolyngbya sp. WJT66-NPBG17 and co-occurring heterotrophs from well... | place: USA: Mojave Desert, Joshua Tree National Park, California | collected 2006-08-06
TGCCGTCTGCGTGAATAGAGTTATAATGTTCCTTCTCCAGCACTATGTCTCTTGCACACCCACCTCTTGTACCTTCGCCTTCTTGTTCTTGGCTTGCTGGCGCTTTGAGATGGGCTTGTCTACTTTTGTCTCGTGTACCGGAGTACCCTCCAAGTTCTCACCTGGCCGTTTGCCGTTTTGGTTCTTGTTGGATTTGCCCTTCTGACCTTGCTTGTCCTTACCATCAGCTGCAGGTTTCTCTGCTGGCTTCTCTCCACCATATACGATATCTACTATGCCCTTGAAGCTCTGGCGCTTCAGTCGCGCAAACTCGACTACGCTCCTTGGTTCTTTCATAAGACCATCTTTCCCCCTTTCGGTGCCGAGTCCCCACACGGAAGCAAGGTTGATGACATCGCTTGGTGCGCGTATGCCTAGCACGCTCTTCGCTTCCGAACTAAAGATGAGGCCCCGACCCCGGGTCACGCGTATGAGCTGTGTCGCATTGCTAACCAGGTTGCGCTTTGCGGCAGGATCGCTCGACATGATACCCTGGCTGTAGCATATTTCAATCTTAATGCCACGGGCTATAGCCATTCCCAGCGTGGGGAACTTGAAGTGTGTCTCGAATCGCCGAGTCAGGTCCAGCGAGATTATATCTACGTCCAGACTGTGGCATGCCTGCTGAAGGGTGCGGTCGTCGGTCGGTCGCGCAGCCACAAGGTCATATTGCTGCTGTAGCTGGGGTATGCGGAAGTTGGAGGCCGAGTCGGTCAGGAAGATGTTGCAGCGTCGCAGTATGCGCATGCGGGGAGGTACCGGGAAGGGCAGTTTGGTGGGTACAGGTGAACTCTGGTTGAGCAGCGCATTAGCGAATGAACAGGCGCAGTTGAAAGCGTCGCGGCTTCCTCTACATACTATATCAGAGGGGAGTTTCCCCGAGTACGTGTGCGTAAGAGCAACGACATCGTATCCTACTGCACCGCGTCAGTCGACCATTTGGCGCATTCAACCACGACCCAAGAGCAAAGAGTAGCTCACATTCATCGAGAAAAGCCACTGTCCGTTGCAGCTCGCGCGTCGCATCAGTCCAGGGGACGTTCAGGTCGTGGAACATGGCTGCAATGGCCACGAAGACTGCTGCAGAGGTGGGAGGGGGAGAAGTGCGACAGCGAAAGACAAATAATGGTAAGTGAAGTGGACATGGATTGGATCATCACCAGCACCTGGACCCGCCTGCCGGGAAAAGCTTGGCCCTTGCCTGCTCCTAGGCTAACGCCCACAAGCCATCCTCCACCACCATCACGAGCTGCCAGAGCTCACCACCACCGCCAACACCCAGGCACCCCCGCCGAAACACGACGCCCATCGCGACTGTCGTGAAGGTTCTTTTCCGCGCCCTCTTCGATACCGACGACTTGCGCTCGCCGGCTTTGCTGCGCTTGCTGGCTTCGCCCTCTTCTCGCTCGGTCCCGACGTCCTCCGCTTCCTCACCCCACTAAACGACCCCTCTTCAACTACAACCACCCCGTGGCGTCTGGGTCGTACTGGCGCGCCGAGTCTCCCAGAGAATACCTTCGTTGCCAGGATGGCGCTGAACAACAGCAGCGGGGCTACCAGCCTCGCCCGCGTCTACGCAGATGTCAACGCGAACATGCCCCGGTCATACTGGGACTACGACTCCGTGAATATTTCCTGGGGCGTTCTTGAGAACTACGAGGTTGTCCGCAAAATCGGCCGCGGAAAGTACTCCGAGGTCTTTGAGGGCATCAACGTGGTCAACTACCAGAAATGCGTCATTAAGGTCCTCAAGCCTGTCAAGAAGAAGAAGATAAAGCGTGAGATCAAGATCCTGCAAAATCTGTCGGGTGGCCCCAACATTGTCTCGCTGCTGGATGTGGTGCGCGACAACCAGGTGAGTGACGGCTCCGACTGGATTGGCGACTGGGTACTGAGGCCCAACCGCTACCGTGCGCTTCAAAGAGATACTAACCAGTCCAAACAGAGCAAAACACCCTCGCTGATATTCGAGTACGTCAACAACACCGACTTCCGTAGTCTGTACCCCAAGTTCCAGGACTATGACGTGCGATACTACATCTTCGAATTGCTCAAGGCCCTCGACTACTGCCACAGCAAAGGCATCATGCACCGTGATGTCAAGCCTCATAACGTTATGATCGATCATGAGAAGCGGAAGGTGGGCATATCAGAGCAGAACAGAGGAGCACGGCTAACATGTACTAGTTGCGCCTGATCGATTGGGGTCTAGCGGAATTCTATCATGCAGGAACTGAATACAACGTCCGCGTTGCGTCACGTTACTTCAAGGGTCCCGAACTACTAGTCGACTTCCAAGAGTACGACTACTCACTTGACATGTGGTCACTGGGTGCCATGTTTGCCTCGATGATCTTTAGGCGAGAACCCTTCTTCCACGGCAACAGCAACTCGGACCAGCTCGTCAAGATCGCCAAGGTCCTTGGAACAGAGGATCTATTCGACTATCTTGACAAGTACGACATTGAACTAGATACCCAGTACGACGACATACTTAGTCGGTATCCCAAGAAGCCTTGGCACTCTTTTATCAATGCCGAGAACCAGCGCTTTGTCAGTAACGATGCGATTGACTTCCTCGACAAGTTGTTGCGATACGACCACCAGGTAAGTCTTGTTGCATTCTACGATACAGCATTAAACACTAACATGTATCAGGACCGCCTGACTGCCCAAGAGGCCATGCAACATGCTTACTTTGCTCCCGTCCGACAGGCTGCGCAGCAGAACAGCACTGCGGCATGATTGAGATACCCAATTGACGTAATTAGACTTTATGTAATGGCATAAAAGTTCCGGTAACGAAATACTCGGTCTCACTTCCCATCTTCTTCGGCTCTCTTCTTGGCTTGAGACCCAGCTGCAGTCTCGGCGTACAAATACAGGGCGTGAAAAACGGAGCAGCAGGTGTACAGGGCAAAGGTGCTAGGTATCATTCTTGTATAAGCGATGGGAAGCGCGACGGTATATCGCAGGCGCATGGGAGCAAACGAAGCTCAACAATTACTCGGCTCAATGGATACCAAACTGTTTGCGGACGCTCAATTCTACCAAAAGTGTCTCATGTTCAATGTAGTAAATGACTCTTCTTTTTCCGTGACACATGTATCTGGTCTGAGTCAGCTTATGCGCCGCAGTCATGGTGTTTTAGTCTTCAAGTATGTGAATCATCGTCGGACATGACCGATGTAGCCTCGGAGATTTCCTACCGAATGGCTGTGACTGTCTGCCATGGTGACTGTTCAGGTGAATTCACCAAGTAACGAGCATTGCTCAATGGTTCGTCGTAGGCGGGGTCCGTCCGAGCTTCTCAATGTGGGGTTGACGCAGGCCGGACTTGACGACTCACACCCAGGGCACTTTTTTATTAATGTTGCCCCGCACCGCGCCCACTACACTGCGCGACGCCTGCAGACGAAACCTCGACTACCAGAACCTTGTTAGACGCCGATTGCAATTGAGATTGTCTATCCGGAGTCTATCGCGAACCTACACCCCGCTTCACGCTGAGCGCGTGCTCACACATAAACACCACTACTCGACCGCAACCATGGCGCTCAACGCGTCCTCCCACAACACGACCGGCGAGAAGACGGCCCCCATCACTGCGCCTCCGCCTGAAGTCAGTGCAGACATCAAGAAGGATATCCTTGGTGCAGCAGAGCAAGACGCTACAGGCCAGCATGCGCCTGGCCGTGAGAACGACAAGGGCGTAGAGAAGAAGGAGAAGTCCGCCAAGGAACTGGAAAAAGAACGTAAAAAGGCTGAGAAGGACGCCAAGTTCAAAGCGAAGAAGGCAGCTGCGGCCGGTGCCGTCAAGGATGCGGGCGCTGCCCCAGCCAAAGAGAAGAAGAAAAAGGGCAAAGAAGAGGAGCAACTACCAGAATACGTCGAAGAGACTCCCAAGGGCGAGAAGAAGAGGCTAAAGCCCCTGGATGACCCGTTCACAAAGGCATACATACCCAAGGTCGTTGAGTCGGCATGGGATGCATGGTGGGATTCCCAGGGCTTCTTCAAGCCTCAGTTCGCCGAGAATGGCGAGGTCAAGGGACCTGGTCACTTTGTCATTCCCATCCCGCCACCCAACGTTACCGGAAAGTTGCACTGCGGACATGCGCTCGCTACGAGTCTTCAGGATGTTCTGATAAGGTGGCACAGGATGAGGGGTTACACTACTTTGTACCTGCCTGGTTGTGACCACGCTGGTATCGCTACCCAATCTGTTGTAGAGAAGATGCTCAAGCGAAGGGAGAACAAGACGCGATATGATCTTGGTCGCCAAAAGTTCCTTGAGCGCACTATGGAGTGGAAGGAGGAATACCATCAGCATCTCACCAACACAGTACGAATCACAACCGTCTATAACAGAACTTATACGCTGACTTGGATATCTAGCTACGGAGAATGGGTGGATCGTTCGATTGGACACGCGAGGCTTTCACGGTACGTTGGTACCGCCCCTAACGCGTTCAGGAATGTAGTAACTAACGATTACTAGATGGACGAGAACTGCTCCAAGGCTGTCACAGAAACCTTCGTACGCCTGCATGAGGACGGTCTGATTTACCGCAGTAACAGATTGGTCAATTGGTGTACGGCTCTCAACACGGCCCTCAGTACACTTGAGGTCGACAACAAAGATCTGGCTGGCCCTACCAAACTGTCTGTCCCTGGATACGACAGGATGGTCGAGTTTGGTGTCCTCACTCACTTCAAGGTAGGGAACCAGACTGTAGATACTCAGACGTAACCGCTAACACCTTGCAGTACCCTATCGACGACACCGACCAATTCATCGAGATGGCCACCACACGTCCAGAGACAATGCTAGGTGATTCTGGTATTGCAGTCCACCCCAAGGACGAGCGTTACAAGCATCTAGTTGGGAAGAAAGCCCGTCACCCCTTCGTCGACCGTCTCATGCCTATTGTCGCTGACGAGTACGTTGATCCTGAGTTTGGTACTGGAGCTGTGAAACTCACTCCAGCGCACGACCCCAACGATTTCAACCTCGGAAAGAAGCACGGTCTTGAGTTTATCAACATCTTGAACGACAACGGAACTATGAACAAGAATGCTGGTCAATTTGAAGGTAGCAAGCGCTTCGATGTGCGCTACACTGTCGTCGATGCGCTGAAGAAGGAGGGTCTTTTCGTAAAGACTGAACCCAACCCAATGAAGGTCCCGATTTGCTCAAGGTCTGGCGACGTTATTGAACCTATCATGAAGCCGCAATGGTGGATGAAGATGGACAGCCTGGCCAAGCCCGCCATCGAAGCCGTTGAGAAGGGTGACATCAAGATTAGGCCCGCCACCTCCGAAAAGGTCTACATGCACTGGATGAACAGCATCCAAGATTGGTGCTTGTCCCGACAACTGTGGTGGGGTCATCAGGTCCCCGCGTACTTTGTCGAAATTGAGGGCAATGAGGGTGACCGAAGTCAAGACGAACTCTGGATCACTGGCCGGACAGAAGAGGAGGCGCGAGCTAAGGCAGAGAAGAAGTTCCCTGGCAAGAAGTTTACGCTATCACGGGATGAAGATGTTCTAGACACATGGTTCTCGTCTGGTCTTTGGCCGTTCTCTACCCTCGGCTGGCCCAACCAGACTGCCGACTTCGAAAAACTCTTCCCCACGTCTGTCCTAGAGACTGGATGGGATATTCTCTTCTTCTGGGTTGCCAGGATGATCTTCCTCTCATTATACCTCACTGGCAAGGTTCCGTTCAAGGAGGTCTACTGCCATTCGCTTATTCGTGACTCTGACGGCAGGAAGATGTCCAAGTCGCTGGGCAACGTTGTAGACCCCGTTGACATCATGGATGGTATCACACTGCAGAAGCTACACGACCAGCTTCGCGCAGGTAACCTGGATCCCAAGGAGTTGACCAAGGCGGAGAAGTATCAGAAGACAGCCTTCCCCCAGGGAATTCCCGAGTGTGGTGCTGATGCGTTGCGCATGGCCCTCGTTGGGTACACCACAGGAGGAGGCGACATCTCGTTCGACGTCAACGTAAGTGTTTCCCCATACACCAGTTCCAATTCTACATACTGACCCCTAGTTCAGGTCATCCACGGGTACCGAAGGTTCTGTAACAAGATCTACCAAGCCACGAAGTACGTCATTGGGCGTCTGGGAGATTCATTCACACCGCGGGAGAAGGTCACAAAGGGAGGCGCAGAGTCACTACCCGAGCGGTACATTCTGCATCAGCTCAACGTCGCTGCCAAGAAGATCAACGATCACTTGGAGGCACGCGAGTTCAGTCTTGCCACCCAAGCCGCCTACAAGTACTTCTACGTCTACCTCTGCGATACCTACATCGAGAACAGCAAGGCCATCTTCGACGAAGGTAGCGAAGAGCAAAAGGAGAGCGCCAAACAGACACTCTACACCGCCATCGAGGGAGGGTTGAATATGATCCACCCCTTCATGCCCTTCTTGACAGAAGAGCTATGGCAGCGTCTCCCCCGTCGACAAGGCGACAACACCCCATCCATCACCATCGCACCTTTCCCGCAGTACAAACAAGAGTTTGAAGACGAGATCGCAAACGCCGAATACGAGCTCCTCGTCGACAGCGCAAAGGGTCTCCGTTCCCTCACAGCCGAATACGCTATCAAAGAAGGCGCATCAACATACATCCAATCCCTTACCGACGCCACACACAGTATCCTCACAGCCCCGACCTCTCTGCCCTCCATCCGCTCCCTCGCCGGCAAAACCGTCGCGGACATCAAAATTCTGTCCCCCACCGACCCCGTCCCATCTGGATGCGCCGTCTACACAATCGGTACATCTGCGACCGCGTACCTCGATGTCAAGGGCCGCATTGAGCTCGACAAAGAGATCACCAAGGCCCAGGACCGTCTTGTCAAGGCGAATGAGACGATCACCCGCCAGAAGAAGATTATGGACGATGAGTGGGAGCAAAAGGTCAGTGATGCGGTCAAGGAGCAGGAGAAGGAGAAGCTGAGGACTGCCGAGCTCGAGGCGAGGAATTGGGAGGCTAGTATCGAGCAGTTTGAGAAGATGAAGATTGAGTAGAGGCCCATGCGTAAATGACTGATGTAATGAACTTTTTTCTCTTTTCGATACAATGTATACGTATAGAAACGACTGGCTGAAATGTAAAGTGTATGCGCGCAGAGTGCAATAAAGCCGTTTGTGAATTCCCGAGTTGAACAAATTGGAATGGTGTTGTACATTGGCTGGCTGCCTAATATCTTTGTAGAAGCCGCGCATTATTTCTGGTTTGATCCCTTCTCACTTCCTCTCTCCCTCTCCCTCTCTCTCTGTTCATACTTTGGCGTATCCCTCCCTATTGCCACGCGCAACACACGACATACGCATGAACCCGCTAGGTATACAGTTGATGAAGCGAAAGTCGCGAATCCAGAATAATTCACCTTGCCCAACATTGTGCCATGGGCCATCCATCCATCCAACATGCAGAGCCTTTCATTGCTCTTCATCTACCTTTTTACGAAACAGCCTTAACTTCCAACGCGCCATTAGCGCTCTCCTTGGCCATCTGGCCATCCCCGGCCCCACTCTCAGACTTGACCATCGTAGGCATGCTAACGACTTTCTGCTCTCCTAGAACCTCGGGTCTCCACCTAACCAGCAACTTCTGTGCGCTAGGTTTCGCCCGCTCGTTCTCCGTCCACATCTCCGCGAGGATGTCGACTACTATCTTGCGGACAGGAGGACGGAACATGTACAGGTAGTGGAGGGTGTTGCACGCTAGGTCGATGCGCTCGGGGTCTTCGGCCATCTTTTTGAGGCGGACGAGGATGCTGTAGTCGATGGCGGGGATCTCGGAGAGGAAGCGGATAATGATCTTGTCCGTATGTTCGATATAGGGTAAAATGCCGTCGATTAGGCGGAGAGCGCAGCGGTGATAATTACCTGGTGGTGGTTTCGACCGTGTGTGGCCGTTAGAAGTTCCGTTCATAGTCGAGTCTTCGGCGGTCTCGGTCAGGATCATGTCGTTGTACCATTCTTCGTTGAGCCACGAGATGGCGACGTCGATGCGTGACTTCCAGTTGTAAAGTATGTATTGGTAGAGCCCATCTCTTACTGCATCGCTGATCCGGAAATTGCCCCTTGTATTCTTGACGGCGTATTCATCCTTGATGCCTTCTTCGGGGTCATCTAGGCCAGCACTTGCTCGTGTAGCTAGCCGAGAGAGGATAGTGACCCAGGCGTCTCTGTTGTAGTCGGTGGCCGCGAGTCGGTTGAAGCCGCCTTTTGCGACCTTGCTCTTCTGCGTCTCATCTACACTGCTCAGCATGCCGAAGGCTCGATGTACGGTCATATCACCGTACTTCTGAACATCCTGTTCTGATAACGGAGGTGCCTCGGGCAGTTTGTACGGTGCTAAGGCGGTGGAAGGTCCGCCATGCGAGGGGAAGGGGTTTGAAGGAAGGCCATCGAGCTTGTTGATGAGCTGTTCAGCATCTTCGGGTTCGAAGTCAGGCTCGTACTCCTCTTCGTCTTCTGCGGCGGCAGCTGCTGGGGGCTGTACGGGTCGGCTTGCAGCGGTCTGACGGAGTGTCTGATAACGGGCGCGGACGGCCTGCGTGAATGTTAGCATGTTCATGACGATCTTGTAGTGTATAGACATCGACGGGTCTGACAATCTACGGGATGAACAGGGGAACATCACATACGTTGATAGCTTGTTCGAGCTTTGCCGGGTTCACTGACTGCAGAACGGGCACGACTATCCGCAGCAGTTGCTCGGGGTCTCTGAAGTTTTGCACGTCAAAGTTCGCAGTACTGCCTTCGGCATTCAATGTGTATAGTTGTCGCCAGCTCACTTCACCAGGCGGTAGCGGTTGAACAGATGGTGTGCGACTTGGAGGCTCAGCCACGAGTCGCTGTCTCTTCGCCGGGTCAAGACCATCAGTCGGCTCACTCGGTGCTGGGCGTTTACGGTTAGATTCGTCAAAGACTTCAACCCGGGTACGATGCATGCGTTCCAAGAACTGCTGTATCCGTCCGTTGACTGGGTTTTCCGGGTTTCTACGGTTGTTGGAATCAGCAGTACCATCAAAATGTGGATGAAACATACCTCTTTATGATGTTTACAAGCAGCGCCCTGGTCGTGCGCTCAATCGACTTCATGATGACCTTGTTCTTGGGTGTCATGGGTGAGTTGGCAAGCTTCAGGGGGTTGAAGTTGAAGACACTGTTCAAGATCTTATTTGCAACATTTGGCCGGCGATGGATAAGCATGCCTAAGCTGTTGAGCGTCGCAGTCACGAGCAAGCCGTCACTAGTCTCTGTTAGAGGCATCCCAGCAGTCTGCGACTGTCTATCTAACCTGTGATCACCATGTATGATATCCAACAACCTGTCCAACAGTCCGTGTCCTTCAGCCTCGAGGCTCGCGTATGGTATGAGGGGGTGGTCGCGGGATACGAGAGAGAGAGATATATCGTTTTGGTCGGCGCGCTGCGTAACATCAGATGGGTGTATATACGTTGAGTGGGGAGTTGTGTTTACCCTAGGGTCCGCAACGCCCGGTGTCTGAACCAGGACGACTTGCTGGAGGAACTTGATGCAGCATATCCGCACACCAGGCGCGGCTGTGTCCATTCGTCGCAAGATGTTCGATTTGATGCCGGCCATGAGCTGCCATTGCTGCGCATCGCTGGGGTCGGAGACACTGGCACATGCAATATAAGAACGTGTTCGCATAACTGTAGTCATAGGCATCTGGCAAGGGGACCTCAAGATGCGCATTGCATGTTTGACATGGGACTTCTATCTGATGCCTGGGATGTTACTTACATGTGTCTGTAAACAAGCGGGTACACGCTCGCCGCCGCCTGGATGGAGCTTTTGATGACGCTCTTGTCTTCAACATTCTCGAGGTAGGCTTTCAAAGTAGCCAGCACGGAGGGCGCGCTGTTCTGCTTGACCTCCTGTGGCCATGTTGGCGACGCAAAAGCCTCTGCTAGAAAGTCGGCACCCCAGCGTTGTATCTCGATGCTCTGGTCTTCACTGTAGCCGATGATGGGAAGCACGCCCGGTATGATGGTAGGATAATATCTACCGTCGCCTAACGCGAGCGACCGGGCCGACTCCATCTGCTGTATCGTTTGCGAACTCATGGTGGCGGCTGATGGCGAATGCACACGAGATGGGCTTGTTTCCTTGAAAGGGTGAAGAGTAGTAGTGACGCTGGTTCACGCGCGCAAAGCAGTCAAACTAAGAGCGCGACAAAGCCCGGTATCCGACGTCAAGGGCACTCCCATTCCCAGCAATACTAACAATCAAAGAGGCGTAGAGAGTGTGGAGAAGGCAAGGGGATTTGCGCGACGGGTGTTGTTGACTACAGCTGCGATGAGGTGAGTGACGCGGAGTGTTCGCGGCAGTGCCATGATGATGTGCGCCTGGTCGCCAAGGCCGTCTAGCGCGGTGGAAGTTCACCACCACCGCGGCGAGCCCTTGCGGTTTCCCCGCAAAGCCGTAAGAGTCGCAACACGCCAACATGGGATAGTAAGTCTATGCATATGCTGATCGAAGGTGTATGCTAACTTCGACAGCAAACCCTTCCGCTCGACATACTATGACGACCGCATGCGGGCATCGCCGGCCCTGCTGCGAGCCCGAGCGCCGTATCTGATCAAAAACACCATCACCGGCTTCGCTATTTGCTCGCTAGTTATTGGCATTTGTATGGCTCACTCTCTCTGCCTAGAGCCATGACTAATATTCCATAGACACATACACCATCAATGCCATCTCACAGGACGAGTTCGAGGATGTCGTCGTTCCGGACAAGCCTCTGGAAAGAACCGCACAGCCACTGGGCACCACCCAAGCCCTCCAGCAGGCCGTCGAAGCGCGCAAATAGCGAATGACGCGAACTTGTATATTGGTGTATAAGAGTATATAAGCATCGGGCTGGCGCTATAGGAATCATTCTGGGAATACCACTTTTTTACCATCTGATCTCGTTCGGCCCATGGAGCAATCCCGAATCTGCCGGGAACTCGACACCAGTGATTTGAGCCGATCGAGTCACTAACTGTGCGCTTTCGTACAATGCACACACACTTATCTCTCCCTGTTCGCTGCCCATGGCTCATAGGTTTACGGTCATGTCTGATGACTCCACTTTGGCTCTATATCTCTTCTCGTACTCCGGGCCGTTTCTCACAATCACTCTTAGCGAACTCGAAGTTTGGTGTGCTACGATCTCAATCTGGTTCAGCCAATAATACTCCCTCTACTACAACGTCTACTTACGTACGACGTAATCTCGACCTACTAGCCTTATGGTTCCAGCCATCTATTACTGCGGCGTAACCCTCGTGAGTATGCCAGCGCAAAGAGCGAAATGTACGTCACTTTGCTGTGCACCGTGAGAATTTCTCGTTATAAATTCTTCGCTTGCAAGCATACATAAACTCTCTCTCTCTCTCACTCTCTGTCAACACTGCATCTCACCACTAGCTATGTCTTCCCTTACCTCCCCCAACGTTGGCGTTGTTCGACTCAGCGCGAGCAGCGGTAGCACCACCACCAACGTAGCCGATCAAAAGGCATCCAATCTTCCCCCACCAAAAGCCAAGTCTTCTTTTCGGCACTGGTTCAATTTTGTTCGCCAAGTTGTCTTGTCCAACAGCGCACGAAAGGAGCTAGAGTCCTCGGGTGCGAAGAAGTCTGAAGAGACTTTGGTTCAGACTTCCTCTCCTCTAGCGTCGTCAACTGTCGCCCTTGCTCCCTCCGTTTCCTCCGACACCTGCGAGGAGGACGCCACCGACATCGAACGTACTGCCAAGTCCGAACCCAATGCCTTGTTGAAGCATGTTGCACGCAATCATCAGGCTCCGTTTGTATTCACTCCTGATTCCATTTTCAACCCCGCCCTCACAAAAGTCAACTTGTTGGAAATGCCTGAACCAGTCATGGTGGCCTCGACACCTGTGTCGCAGAATACCGAGTTCCAGAACGTCGACGAAACGATGCCATCCAAGCCGGCAAAGGCCAAACGCAGCCGCAAGCCACGCAAGCCGACCATGATCACTCCCGAGATGATGCAGAAGATTACCAGGGAGAACAGGAAGCATCAGGGAGCCTCTGCTCGAGAGGTCGAAGTGAAGAAGAACAGCACAGGGGCTGTTGCCTCGACCGCTGGTGTAAAGGGAGTCCGTGCGAATCCCCTCAGATGGTCGCAGGACTGAGGTGACAGATGGGATTGGCGGAAGGATGGTATGGTGTTTAATCTTGTTTCAAGAAGCTTGTGTCTCCTGAGTTGTGCATATCCTGTAGCCTAAAGGTATTCGCGCCGTTCTATGTCACAACAGGCACAACGCAGAACCTGGCGTATACATTCAGGGTAATCTTTGACGTTACGTGCACCTTGGAACAAACAAGCTCCTACTTCTTCAACATCGCATTTCATATACTGTTCTATTTATATCGTACGTGGGCGGACTTTATAGGTTTTTTAGGTGATTATTGAACGCCGTAAAATACTTCAGATCTTACTTCGCAATGAACAAAATAATCTGAATTCTTTCGTGGCAGCAATGTGGTAAATTAGATTGTGCGCGTCCTCTGTCAACTACCGCGTCCTTTTCCCACTGCAAACGTGGTTCAACACCGCTCTCTGGCGACTACCACGTCTTTGAGCCCTCCGATGGCTCCACATCCCATATGACTCCACCCAAACTGTTCCATACAGCTTACCTCTATAACGACTTATCCACATAATACATCTTCTGATAGACCGACATGTACGGATTCTCACATCGCGACAAAGCCGTCGAGCTCGTAATCCAGTCTTCAGGCGTCATTGCTCAAAATATACAAACCACAACCATGGTTCACAACGAAACTTCTCACATACAATACATCCCATAAATTAGAATAAAGGTAAAATCAAAGGCATCTCTATTACATCTACCATTAACCTTCCATGCAAACATCTAACTATCCAGCTATCCACACCCTCTACCAAAAATGTATCCAAAGTACCAACCCCCCACACCCACACCCCACCCCAAGACCCCTTCCAAGACATAACAAAGCGCCTCCTACCCTCCTTCCTCGCCTCCCCTCTCCGCGCAGAGAACTACATAAGAACCCCCAGCACCGCCTTCCCGAAGCGCAAACGCACCATCGACACAAACGAGCAGGAACGCGTCGCCAAAGCCGCAAAGCTAGATGCCGCCTACGAGGCTGATGACGAAGATGAAGACGGCGATGTTTGTATAGTCAGAGCACCTGATTTTGATGTGGAAAGTTCTCCTGCTACTGATGTTGGTGGTGGTAGTACTTGGCAGCGGGAAGACGGGTTTGAGAAGCGGGTTGTGGAGCGAGAGATGATGGGGTTTGAAATGGGGGAGGGAATGCCTTGGGATAAAGACTATCCTGTGCTAGAGAGGAAGCTTTGGGAGGAAGACTATCTTGTGCTAGGGGAGAAACCTTGGGATATGAAGTACCCAGTTTTGCAAAAGAGCGAGGAAGAGCAATTTGGGCTTGGGACTGGGTTTGAGATCAAGAGGAAGGGTGGTTGGGCTGTGGTTAGTGTGAGATCTGATCCGTGGGACGAGACGTCTGGCTCTGACGAGGAATCTGTGTTCGAAGAGGAGGAGGCAGGTTTTTGGGAGGATGATGACGAGGGAAAGAAGAGAGAGGAGGTTGATAGGCTTGAGAGGTGGGAATGGGAGTGGAGCCATGAAGGTGACAGATACCTTGTGTTGAATGCCAATCAGCATGAGGATATTCTTACGGTGGGACAATGCGTAGGATGATTGTTCTTATCGCTATAAGAGCACGTAGTCATTATAATAATACCACACCATAACGTCACGATACCAATCTATTACACCATCTCAGCATCCCCTACTCTTCTCTTCCCCACACCATCTACCGTGCCGTCCTGCTCCTCCAGACCCCCTCTAGCCTTAAACCCTATACCAGGTGTCTTACTTCTCAGTGCCAAACTGCTACAAACCACAGACACACTACTCAAAGCCATGGCCAAGCTAGCCCAAACAGGATCGAGTCTAATATGCTTCTTCCCCGTATCCTCCATTGCCATACCCCCTTCCATTCCGGCACCATTATGGTGCATATCCATCTTCTTGCTGCCAGTAGTAATTGGAAATAAGACACCAGCGGCAATGGGCATGGCGATTAGATTGTAGATAACCGCCCAGCCGAAGTTGAAGTACACGCGGCGGAAGACTACGCGGGAGAGGTCGAGAAGGGTCAAGATGGTTGTAAGGCGAGAGTTGATGAGGATGAAGGAGGAAGAGGAGAGGGCAATGTCTGAGCCGGAGCCTATTGCTATGCTGAGGTCGGCGGTGGAGAGAGCGGGAGCGTCGTTTATGCCATCACCAACCATGGCAACTGTTGCACGTTTCTGCTTCTTACTTCCTCCTTTTCCGCTTCGAGACAGGAATGGAATGTGAAACAGGGGCTTGTGCGGCTTGGTGAGCGTCTGCTGCAGATACTTAATCTTCTCTGCTTTCTGGTCTGGTAGGACGCCGGCAATGATGTTGGAAATTGGAACTCCGACTTGCGCACCTACGGCGTTGGCTGTAGTTGGGTTGTCACCGGACAGCATCCAAACGTCTATGCCACGTGCTTGCAGGGCTGAGATGACACTTGGTGCCTCGGGGCGGAGTGGATCGGCGATGGAGAAGGTACATGCAAGCCGCCATGTTGATGAAGGTTGGATTTCGGTGATGGCAGTTGAAAGGGATTCCGATTCTGTGGAGGGCTGGGAGGACTGATGCGCAGCTTGATCGCCAGTTTGTGGTAGGAACAAGGCGA
>JAESFQ010000468.1_pt1 | contig 14839 bp, 17 predicted proteins | sample 9269431 | NCBI WGS metagenome assembly JAESFQ01 (sample SAMN14502588, study PRJNA617103) | algae metagenome | isolation source: Plectolyngbya sp. WJT66-NPBG17 and co-occurring heterotrophs from well... | place: USA: Mojave Desert, Joshua Tree National Park, California | collected 2006-08-06
AGGATGTACAGTTCCTGTGCGAGGATGCGCCTTCCCTGCTGCGCACTTCCCTCCCCATTGGCGCCGTGAGCGAAGCTACTGATGCAAACACTCGTGATTCGATAGTTCCTACTTGGAAGAACCACACTCCAGAGTCGAAAGAAGAAGACCTCCGTGGCAGTCTACTATATGTGGCTAGACTGCTGTAGGCACCGTCTGACCTGCATGTGCGCGTATCTATTTGTCTGCATGAAAGACGGGGCGGAAACGACTATTCTCAGGGCCGAGGTCTCTTGGTTGGTGGAGTAATAGGCGAGGATGACACATCATCGAGCACAGAGCTGTACTACATGTTCGTCAGGGCCAGAGTACCGTCTTCAGGCAAAGGTCAAGGGCGTAAGCTACCTGCGGATAATCGACTGGATAAAAACGACAAGCTGAACTCGGTCCCGAAGCCGTGCCGTCCCGCGTCCAAGGCGATCGACATTGGACGTTCGAGGTAGGACTCCGCGATTTAGCGCACCCACTAACGCCACCAGGTGCGATGATAGGCTCCTCGGCCATCGCAATCCTGCGTTTTCATTCGGAAAGCATCGCTTGTGTTAAAATAACCACGTTGCATAGTGGAAGTGCGCGCCGGATGGGCCCGGACGCCCCGGTGCCTGACTACGCAAACCTCTTGATTAGCACACAGCGCGTCCAGCCAGCCGTCTCGAGTATGCCAGCACCAGTTCGCCCCATCCTACCCGCAAGGCTCATCGTCTGGCGCCTCGTATAATATTCCTTGGCTGTTGTACGCCTAACCTAGCTCAGACGCTTTTAACTACCTTATGCCGTCAGCTTACACACAATCGCAAGCTCTGTCAACGTGTCCACGTGACATCTCTAACAGTAGAAATCTAGGAAGCATCTTTAGGCGATGTTCTAGACGTCGCTCGGGAGTTTTTTCGAGCCCGGTCCCTGTTGTTGCAAAGCTCAAAACGACACAAGAGCATCTCCAAGCCAGCAAGGTCATAACGCGTCTTTAATCTACAGCTACTTCAAAGATCACTGTTTATGTCCAATCAACGTCATGAAGATGTGTGGAATTCCTCTGCTGATTGGCAACCTCAACTTCTTGTACTTCAGTTCTTAGTAGGCATTGTGCTATGAAAAGGTCTTGCTTGAGTCCCCGCATGTCGCAGGTTGAATTACGGGAGCTGCCGTGCCTTTTGACTGAACCTTTCAGGAACACGTGTTGTATGATTTGACCGTCACCTTGTAGCTCAGAGGCAACGGCGTCGCAGACCTGATAAAGACTGGCTGATGGATCCTGAGTTGGTACGCCATCGTCCTATCGGCGAAAAAAGCTAGTACACAGCTGGCAACATGAAGATTTCTTTGACAGTTTCGAGGTACACGGTAGGAGTCACGCGTGCTACTCGTGCGAGTCGAGGTTCTTTGTTATGTTTATAGTAACAGCAAGGGCCGCCTAGACACGCGGGCCAATCATCGTGTCCTAACGAACTACCTTTGTTCGCACGTCATTGAGGAGCGGTATGTTCCGTTTTGCCGTCTGTTGCGTAGATAGTCAGCCTATCGCACAGGCGTGTCCAAGAAGCAGAGGTCTGAAAACCTGGTGCACGGAGAGGGGAGTAGCGCAGAACTCATGGAGTAGACCACAGCGTATCATGACCGGTTGACCATCCCGTGTTCATCACTTTGCCCAAGTTTTATTCACTGACACCGCCAAAGATGGTGAGTTCTGCTATACATGACTGCCAATACACCCAAGGCACTATCGTTTCATACTACCAGCTATTTGGTAGTCAAGGATATGGTGAGGGTGTGTGTCTTTGAGCTTGAGGGCACGCCCAAACAACCGGCAGCCCTATGTCATGCATGGGTAGGTGAAGGGGCCATACGCAGCCTTAAGGACAGGAACCCGCTGAGCCTCCACGTGTCGTTTCAGTCATCAGTTCGTCTCCCTTCTTATGGGTGTCGTACACGCGCAGGGTTGTAAGAGCCGCAATGCAAGGGTTCCGGTCTCTGTGAGTTGAGGTCATTGCGCATCTCGTCGCTGCCTGGGTAAGCTATTCTATAGTTACACAAACCGATGTTTCATTCCCCTGCATCTAGGTCGAATCGTCTCCTATCTCTCGGGATTGCAACATGGCCACGGTCGCCATCTTAAGCGCAGGGTATAAGTCCCCTATTGTCAGGGACCGGTCGTGCACTTTTACTGCTGGAACTAAGCCAGCAGGACGAACTATCGTTTCATGCAACTGCAGGTCGAGAACCTTTGACCATGTATTCAGATCTTCCATGTTTGATGGTCGTTATTCATATAGTGATGCGGATGCGAGGGATGGTAAGTAATGAGTGTTGGCGTAGGGACGCGTTTGGTATGGGCATCGCTCGGAGTGGAATTGGACCCGATGACGCGGGGCGACGGCGGGGCGACGGCGGGGCAGCACATGACATCCCGCCAGTCTACGGCCATCTCCGACGCTTCCTGACGGCCTGAAAATGATAGTTGGACAACTATCCCTCCTACATAGTAATTGCTGTCAAGCTCTGCATACCACTGTTTACTGTTCGCCCAATTATATATCCAGCTATGACTGCGCAAATCGCAGAAGGGCTCACGCCTGAGCAACTCACTTTCTTCAATGAGAACGGCTACCTACTGATACCGGATGCACTGTCGCAAGAGACGGTCAAGCAGTTGCTAGAAGACACGAATAAGATGCTCAACAACTTCTCGCTGGATGACCATCCCATGACAAAGTTCTCGACTGGCGGCGATGACGGCGCGGATCACGTTGGAGACAGCTACTTCTTGGAATCCGGCGACAAGGTACGATTCTTTTTCGAAGAAGGTATGCAAAGTGTTCGATGTCTAAGACAGATGCGCTGACGCCTGAGCAGACGCCTTCGACAAGTCTGGCTCGCTGACGAAACCAAAACACCGCGCCATTAACAAGATTGGCCATTACCTCCACGAGCTCTCGCCCTCATTCCGCGACATATCCCTCTCTGCGCGCAATGCCGCCATCGCTTCCTCGCTCGGATTCCAGGACCCTCGTGTTCTGCAATCCATGGTCATCTGCAAGCAGCCCGAGATAGGCGGTGCAGTACCGCCACACCAAGATAGCACCTTTTTATACACCAATCCGCCGAGCGCGGTTGGGTGGTGGTATGCGCTCGAGGATGCGACACAGGAGAACGGATGTCTAAGCTTCGCTGCTGGGAGTCATAAGCGTGCTGCCATTGAGAAGAGATTTGTAAGGACGGGCAATGGTACGGGGTTCATCGACAACGAGGGCGCCAAGTTCCCAAAAAGCATAAAGCAGGAAACAAACGGCGAAAAGGGATATGAAATGATAGAGAAGGAGGAAAGGTACGACATGGGTGAGGTCAAGGCCGGCACTCTAGTGCTCATCCATGGCAACATTCTCCACAAGAGCGAGAAGAACACCAGCAACAAAAGCCGAAATATCTATACATTCCACGTTATTGAGGGCGAGGAGATATATGACGAGAGGAATTGGTTGCAGCCGCCCGAGCGAGGGTTTTCGAAACTGTCCATGGGAAAGATGGCGACGAACAGCGTCAGTATGGAGAATGAGACGGAGGCGAATAATAGGCTTGCGAGCGACTGGTAGATTCTTCACGATTTGCTCTGGACGCATAATCCGATACCACCGAGTACAAAGGCCATGCCTATCCAAGTGTCTGGGTGTGTGTCAGCTATTGCTCCATACATCTTATACCGAAGCGGCCAGAAAACGTACCTCTGCTGATAACCTTCTTTTCTGCCCACCATTCTCCCAATACAGTGAACAAGAATGCCAGAGAGTTCGTGATTGGCACCGTGAGACTCAATTCCGCCTTGCCTATCAATATGAAGAACCACACGCTGCCAGTGACGTTCAATAACAACGGTATCGCATACGCTGGTCTGCTCAAGACGCCAACTACTGCGTACAGTACTCCGAGGACTTTCTTTTTAAGCCAGGAATTGTTCGGATCGGTGAGGGCGGGGCGCGGGGGCGGAGTGTAGTTCCTGGTGGACGCGTATTAGCTCTGGACAGAACCTGAACTGGATTTGCGCGAGGGCTTGACTACAAGGAGCACAGTCAGTCAGCGAGTATGGAACGTACATAGCAGCTTTCCGCATGAACGGCGTCGTGAGCCCCCAGCACGCGCCGACCATCAGGAACCCTATGATCCAACGGAAGACGGAAGGCTGGGGCTCATTGGCTACGGGCGCATCGGGATCCATTGTACCGGTAGAAAATGCGCAATTGGGCAAGAGTATCGCGACACCAGATCTGACAATAGAAACGTCGATATAATCCGAATCGCGCTGATGCAGTTGAGAGCATGTCCGAGGCTAACCCACAGCTCTTTGGATGACGCACTAAATCGGCCGTGCGCAAGCCTCAACACCAACCTGCTATCGTGAACACACGCTTTCGCTCATTACCCCTACCATCATCATCGCAACAATCCATGTTTGCTACTTGCCAGTGCCATGCAACCTTTTCAGAGAACGATGACGAGGTTTCAGATCGGTCACGTGCTAGAGGTCAATCCAGATATACGAGACAAAAGACAATGCCGCCGCGACCTAGCGATGGCAAGAGCGAGACCTGACAGCGTTGTCGAGCTCTGAAACACTTTATCAGGCGGGTTTATGACCGAGGATCAATTCCTTCTGACCATAGTATTATTGCAACGTCGTCGTCAAGGTCGACATGCAAGCCCACATCAAACTGTCCGTGCTGCAGTTCCTACATGAAGCTGCTACACTTGAACACCTTTCATCCACTGCCCTGGCTCACACACTAGTCACATCCTGTGAGCGACTGCCAATTTCCGTCTTTGTGCTCGTTACTGTTGAACAGTTCGCTTCTGAACATTTCCAAGTCTGCATCCTCATTACAGACCAGGGGCTATTTGCGGCATGTGTGAACGTCGAGCTCAGACTTTCGGTAGCTCAAGTGGCTGGACTGTCTTGTCACAGTAGGCATATCCTAACTCGCGAGATCTACACAACAGATTCAGTCGTAATACTAACGCAGCTGCGCAGACACCTCAAACATCCCCTCCGAAACGACCGCCAGGCAACCATTTCCACCTCACATACAGGTTGAGCTCGGCATACACAAAGAGACGGTTCGACAAAGGACATCGTCTACAAATCGATTGTTGTATAACGGGTACCTGCGGCATGGGCAACGCAACTAAGAGAACGATCACAATAACCAGTATGTGGCTGCATGAGCACGCACCTGCTGTTACTACGAAATGCTCAACTACCCTGGTCGCAAATTCGAGAAGTTCGAGGCCCGAGCGGTGCGAACGCCTCAAAGCTACCTGAAACCAAAGGGTTGGGGCTCGGCCATCCCCATTCTAACCCCAGGTCAGCCCAAACGGATCTATCACGCTAAGTATAGCTGGAATGTACACCGAGTGGGAAATCGCTACCAAGGTATTTTGCCAAATTTGGATACAGCATTAAATCTCTCTAGTCTGGTTTGTTTAGCATGTTTGTCATGAAGCTTCATTGGCAAGTTGCAGAAGTCGTTCCTGCAGGCTTGTAACCACAAGAGCGCGTCCATCAATAAGGTACAAGTACCTTGTTGCTTTCATCGAATTATTTCTTCACCTCATTCACTACAATTTGCCGTACAACCTGCCTACCTATCACTATCTGGTCACAGCACATAAGCACGTTGCAGCCTCACACGATACAATCGCCTACACACCAACACATTGCCGACATTATGCCAACGCGACCGGCCAACGACAAAGAGGTCGACCTGGTCGACCTGGATCTCCTGTTCGAAGAATACGTTGAGACAGACTTGCTCAACCACTACGGCGACTGCATCCCTAAACAATCCAACTCGGGTGATTTAACACATAGTTTTGAATCACCTTCGTCGAATGAGAGCGAGCTATTTGGCTCTGACCCTATACTCGATCGGGAAACGCAAGCTGCTTGGCACAAGGCTCTCGAAAAGTATGCACAAAACCCAACCTCATGCCGGACTGATGATTCTACCTCGTCGTTCTTTGTTACTTCATCTACTGGAAACGACTCTTACAGCGACTCTGAGTTGTTGAGTCTTGAGGATCTTTTTGAGCTGGAGAGGAAACAATCAAGGTCTATCTCTCAGCCTCCTACATCTCGACCCCACCCTTCCGGGCCATCTATCAAAAAGGCTGCGTCTTCGCACGGCCAACTGAGGTATCGCGGTATTTCGAAATCTACGAAGAGAGTACATGCTCCAGCCTTGACAAAGATGTTGCAATCCTCCCATTTGCAATCTTCCCTTGCAGACGCCTGGACCCGTAGGACAGACTCTTCAACAGAGTCATTCATAAGAGCCTCATCACATGGTATCGCCTCGCCCCCACTCTCAATTAAGCAGGTTCAGCAGGAAAGTAGCAATGAACCTTTTGCCCGGAACCACCACCAGGCTTACAATGACTATTCAAACCTACCAAACGACAGATCCGACTTTCCGAACTACCAATTAACCCCCTCCGCATCACCAGCAATGGGAATCTCCTGTAACACCGGCAGTGGGCTCGACGATCACATGGGCCTCGCCTATCGCTCTTCCGGCGTGTCAAGTACGGCTCTTTCAGCCTTGCAGACCCCGCCCTTGACTCTTCAATTGCCAATGTCAACATGGGGCTCTGACACGTCGCCAGCTCTCAATCTTGGCTTCTCAGCCTCGTGTAAAACCAGCAACGGCTTTCAAACCGCAGGCTGGTGGGACGGGCGCGCCTCCATCATCCAGCCTTCATATTCCACTAGTTTCAGTCAAAGCAACCTGCAATCCACAAGCCAAAACGTAGAATTGGAAGGATTGGGAATATCATACGACTCAGCATCCTTCGAGTTTAGCACTATTAACGATAGCTATCCAGACCCTAGAGCCTCAGCCTCGTTCGATTTAGCTAGCTATAGTGCCCTGTACAACAGACCATCACAGCATGGCGCGCAACAACAAGTCGCCTTAATCGGCCAGCCAGCTTCGCGCTCCCCCTCACCTCGTGACGAACCACATGTCCATCGTCATAAGCCTTCAAACTACTCTCCCACCTCCCGCCGCCACTCAAGCCAATCTTCGTCAAGACGCAAATCCAGCCATTCTTCGCAGCCATCTTCACGGCAAATGAGCACAACTGGTAGCGGCGTTGGCTTTGTAAACTTCACGCCAGACGACAGCCGCAAAATCCTTACCGGCGTCGCACCAAGTGGATCCAGCAAGACCAAAGCACGACGGGAGAAGGAAGCCGCTGACAAGCGAAGGAAGCTGAGTCGAGCGGCGATGAAGGCTGTTTTGGAAGCCGGCGGTGATGTCGACAGTTTGAGGAGATTGGAGAGGGAAGGCGTGTTGGTCATGGAAGGCTGATTAGTAGTCTCCTTATTGACTTTCGGTGTTTGCTTACGTTGAGTTTTTTTTCTCTTGCTCGTTTATATAGGGCCAGTTTTTTTTTCACATATACGATTATGGATGAGTATACAACGTGCTGGTGGCACAATGAGGAATATACGATTGTCTACTTTGAATTACTGATTGGCGTGCATGAGCTGTATGCACTTATCTGCGTGAGACTTGGCGCTCAAGAGCTCCTTAGCTGGAAACTACATGCTGCTCAGTTATTCAAGCTACTGCCCATCGGCAGCCCGCCGAATGCGACCTGTGATGTCGCATAGGCTTGCCTGATGCTCGAGCGGCGTGCGACATCGGCACAATCCTCGCGTCTCAGTATCTGTGAATGCCTCGACGATCAGGTTATCTTCAGCCGGCAGCCTCAATTTCCAGTCGTCCGAGCACAGCTTCTACGATACCCTTGGCGCCAATCCCCCTCTCTACACTACCTAGACTTTGCTCCTCAGCTTCAAGCTCGACGGCACCCTCGTAGACCTTGACAATCATGTCCTCGTCCACTTTGGCGCCACACGCTACCAATCCTCTGATCAACGTGCTGACCCTAGTTATTTCTCGCATAACCGGTGGCTCGATCTCGTCGTTCTGGCTCGAGTATAGCGTCTCGGTCACACTCTCGTCCAGCCTATTGATGCCCATGTCCTTGGGGTCTGCATTCGTTGTAATGTGTTTGCTGATGAAGATGTATCCGTTGACACCAAGTACAATGTCAATCTCGCCGGCCGCTGTATTTAGTGTGAAGACCTGCCGTCTACTCCTCACTACGCCGCCTTTGCGACTCAGTATACCACCTCCTGCGCCACTCAGACTAGTGAACAGACCATTCCGTAGCTTTCCGTATTTGAGTGATCGCGTGTGGAGGGAGGCAGTGCCGTCTTGGTGCAGACTCTGCACTTCGGCAACGAGTAAATCGCCTTCTTGGAAGAATGTCCGGATGTTCAATTCGTCTACTGTCGTTCTGCGTCGCAGTACTCCACCGGGCAGATTTATACTCGACAACGGCAGGTTTGCGTGCATTGGTGCTGCGATGTCCACATTCCACTTCTTTGTTCCTACCGTCATTATGCGTCCTACGACCAAGTCGCCAATCTCGGGTTGGTATCGGGCGCGCAGCGGTTGTACAGAAAGCAATTTGTTCGTTTTGTGTAGGGTACCGGCAACGGTCGATATTATCGTGGTGGACGAAGGAGGGAGGGTTGGGATATAAGTGCCGTGGCCGCGCATCCATTGAGGGTCCGAGGTTATGTGTTCACCGGGTGTTACTATCGATTTCGAACCGGAAGTTGCGAAATCGTCGTCCTCCATTTCCACATCAGAGTCATCGTATTCGTCTTTCGCATCGCGCCGTGGTGGGAGAGGTGCACTCGGCGGGAGGATGGAGATTGGCATGGCGGAGGATGCGCCTATTGAAGCGGCGTGTTCGATCTCGCAGGTATGCAGTATACGAACGATGAAACCGGATGTACTCAGTTAATTCGACCTGTTCGATAGCTCTATTCGTGTGATATTGAGGGCGTGTTGGTGATGTGGTTGTCTGCTGTGAAGAGCTTCGGAAATTTTGGCGGGGATTGAGCCTGTCGGGCGATCCCTGCGTAGCTTTCCGGATAGGAGCTAGTCTTGACGCGTCTATCCCATGGTCGTCGCGACAGGTCCGACGTCATCCATCAACAATCAGATCTCGCTACCACCTCATCTAAATCATCGCTGCATCGACATCTCTGGAGAAAACTTCGGATTGAAGGACTATGGCGCCAACGACGCCATCCCCCGCGTTGTCCAGCTTCAATGAGCCATTCATCACAGCCCTCGATGCTGCTGCGCCCAACAACGCCAAAGATGACCCGAGCTACTTTGCCCGTTATCCGCGGTCCCTGATCACCACTTCCAATCTTGACACATTCATGGCTGGGACCGGATCTGCAATCTACGAATCATTAGTACCTCTCTTAGAGTCTACTAGCCACGAGCTTATACTGGTCACCTGCTTCTGGGCTAGGTCGACAACTCTGGACACACTCAACGAGGTTCTGAGAAGGCTTTCTGACAAGGCTGTCAGAAGAGGGACCGACAAGATCAGGGTTCGACTTTGCTTTTCTTCCAGCTCTATCTTCCAGAAACTATTTCACAAGCAAGCCGCGACCGGACAGACATATCCGCCGTCTGTTTGGGTCAAGAAGCTAGGCTTGCCTCACCCATCTGAGCTCAACGGACTGGATCTCAAGATCAAGTCTGTATTCATATTACCGTTCAGTGTCATGCATCCCAAGTTCATTATCATCGACCGGAAAACGGCTGTATTGCCGAGTTGCAATATCAGTTGGGAAGAATGGTTTGAGGGTGCCGTTACTCTTACTGGGCCTGTTGTGGAACAGTTCATCAAGTTCTATCGCACTTTCTGGGAGCGGCGAGAGGATGCTCCGACTACCCTCGATGCTCCTGACAGCGCTGCGGTCAAGCTTCACGGTGCACTGAAATCGTCACAGATACTATCGGCTCGCAACATACACACCATCTTTCTTCCAAGCCCCCACCGTCGAAATCCACGGTTCAATTTCTTCGGAGCTCAGGGTGCCCTCCTAGCTCCACCAACGCCTCTAAATGTTTTCATACTCACACTTTTCGCAAAGGCTGAAAGAAGCATCCGGATACAGACACCAAACGTCACTGCACCTCCTGTCTTATCCGCGATACTCAGAGCACTTGCCCGCGGTATCGACGTACGTATTCTGACCTCTGAACGTCTTATGATACTCGAGCAGTTGGTCACTGCAGGTACCACAACATCACGCTGCATCAAGAAGCTCATCAAACGCTATCAACAGCTGGATCGAAACGGCGGCAACCCGAACGACGAAGAAGCAGCTATAGCGACTCCCAAGCCTGGTCGCCTACTTGTGTCGTACTTTGAGCCGATTGGCGGACCCAAGAAGAAGGGCCACGAGGCGGGAGAGCCGCAACAGTCGCATCTCAAGCTGACCATTGTTGATGACGAAGTGCTCGTCCTAGGCTCTGGAAATCTTGACCGAGCGAGCTGGTTCACAAGTCAAGAGCTTGGTGTTGCGTTCTTTGACAAGGAGGTGGCGAAGAAAGTTGGGAGTGCGGTTGATGCAGGTACACAGGGGAGAAGCAAGGTGGTGTTTGACAGTGCGGGCTAGCATTATCTCATAAGATGATCTCTGCCTAGCGAATTTGTTGGGGACCCAATCAGAAATGTTAATACGCATCGATTTGCTGCCCTTTCCCCCGGGTTTGTTGTGCCCGAGGAAACGATAGATCCAACCCTCAAAGCTCTTTGAGGGCTCCGAACTTACCAAGTCCACCTACTTTCTCCGAGCACTATCCCGTACCAAGGTCTCTGAGTGATTCTAATCGCTCCCTTGCGGGGTGGTATGAGGAATTGTTTGTGAGACGGGTGGAGAAACTGCAGCATATGATCAGCAGGAGGATGCACGCTAGCCTCATGCGACAAGATGTTTGTCGCACAAGAGGTTGACAGACAACACTACCGCACGCAAGGGCTGAAGCATGAATATTGGATTTGTATGATTAGAAATCAGAGTCAGACTCTTTGCATACGGCTTTTGGGTTACTCAATACATACCCTTTGGATTCATATTCCATCGACCGCGTCCGAGTACAACCCAAGCTCAGCGCTGCGAATGCTGGTTGAACTTTCACCATGAAACTACACCGGGGCTTCGAGGTACGTACACAAAGAGTATATGTCGTCGCTATTCCCCTTTAACATAACCTTCGTCACCTTGGGTACAGTTTCCTCATACCGTAACTCGAAGAGCAACCCAGTAGCAACCACAAGAACCAGAGCTCACTATATCCACAAGAGCTCCGAAGTTGCATAGGCCAGCATACGGCTGGTCATCATGGAGTCTATACCTGCTAATTACAACGGCATATCTTTAATTGCACGCTCCTGCCCAGACGTCATACCTACCAAGTCTCACGCGATGGGAGTCGCAATACCGAAACCCACCGTATTCCAGACAAGACTTCTTGCGCTACCCATGGAGCTGCTACTTGAGATCGTTGGGCATTGTCTCATCTTCCGCAAATCCATCAAAGCAGTGCATCATCGGGTATATGGCAATCGTCTCATCCAGCTTGCTACCATTAACAAGCGGCTACCCGCGGTAGCCCACACAGTAGATGAGGCCAAGAAGCTTTTCTCCCAGGCCGAAGCTCGTGATACAGCGACGAACAATGTCAGCGATATGTACAAATCGATAGCAGATGACGCAGCACTGGCAGTCGAAGCGATGCAGCTAGCTCTGGGTCTGGCCCCAGTCCCAAGGATAAAGGACCAGAACCCGCAAGACGCGGTTGCGGGCCTGCAGTTTTTTTTTCAGTCAGGTCGCCATATTCCAGAACAAGATACGTAAGCCACTATCCTGTACTTTCATGTTCAGGATGTATCGTCGCAACGAGAAGAAAGCCGGAGGTTTAAGTGTTCGCGTTTACGGCAACGGAGGGGCTGCATTGGCCGCGTTGTAAGAGATCACTCACTTCAGTCTGCGGTTCGAGAACACTCTGAAGCCATGACATTTCGAAAATCAACTCTGGTATGGAACCAAATTAGGACAACGCATCGACATTTCCTTCTTCAAGCATTGTATCGAAGAGTGCGGACGGGAACAAAGCAGTAAAGATGGATGCGCTAGTCCACTCAACAACGCTGTCAAATCCGGGGACAAGACCGACTTTCGTCTCATCAACGTGAAGACAATGAGCGTAATGGTGGTTAAGTTTTTCGACGGCATGAAAAGAGACTCGGAATATCCGTATACAGCACTCAGCTACCGATGGGGAGACCTGAGATTGCTCGATAGATGGATGTCCGTTCCAGATTGCGAATCAGGAGGGAAGAAAAGATGGAAAAAGAAAGAGCTTGATGGTAGTTGGTCCTTCCTAGATGATTGTCCTGACAGAATAAAGCTCAGAAGAGGACTTGAGGCGGACATTCTGTACAGGGACGGGAGTCTCAATGAGATGATATCTAGCATACCAAAAACCATTCGGGATGCGATCGACGTCACAAGAGATATGGGTTTGGAATATATATGGGTCGATGAGCTGTGTATAATGCAGGCTGTAGACGACCCGGATAACAAACTCAAAATTGGACGCATGGATCTGATATACAACCATGCGCTCATTACGATCGTTGCAGCCGATGAGCTCGATGCTGATTGTGGCTGGAAAGGAGCAGGATGTGAACGGGGTAAGCTCAAGCAGATCAGCGAGGAAATCATCCCAGGAACGAATATGTCTTTGCATCTCAACATCGAATTGAACATCCAATCCTGGGAGGGACCCCTTCCAAGAGAAGGTCTTGTCCAAAAGACTCTTCGTTTTCACTAGCGGCTTCGCAATTTGGTATTGCAGAGGCGGCATTGGGAGGGAGGATGTAAATGCTCTGGACGGCGGTATTTCTGCCGTCAGATTTCCTTGGACCCGTGTGGCTGCTTCAACGCCTTCTGGGGACAAATTAGAAGACGCAGGTCTGAACTCACGAGCAGATGGTAGCATCTGTATACTAAGACGGCCTGGCATGTATGATTACGTTGCAGCCGTCGAAGACCTTAGTGCAAGAGACATTGGCAATGCTTGGGAGATTTTGCGTGCCTTTAGAGGTATTTCTAAGGTTTGGAAAACCCACGCCGTCTCGGCGGACAGTTTTGGCAAGGACTCCCAGTCCAGTACATGGACGTTGCATTACCTTGGCAAACTAACAAACCGGTCCGTCGACCAGGGAACGGCTATAAGGATGATTGGATCCCACCTAGCTAGTCTCCGTTTGGCTGGGAAGCAAACTTCAACGCCGAAGGTGACGCCGCTGCGCGTACTCTTATGGAATACACGAAACCTTACGAAGTATGGTCAGATGGCAAGGGCATACTTCTGCGTCGCGATCCGGATGGGATAGATGAGGAGACGCGGATGAGAACACAAGGTTTGAGAAGAGTTGCGACTGAGGAGCGTGTTCGTCCCATCAAACACACTCTCTGGAGGCCTGATAGCGCGGGTACACCACCTAAGCCCGTTGGCGTGTTCTGACAGCAGAAATTCATGGATGGGTTTAATCCTCCTAACTGGGAGTCTTCCAACTCATAATCAGAAAAACCTCGACTCTCACCGGCGGAAACCTTTAGTGACCCAAAGCTGGTGATACTTGCTCAAACAGCAATGCTCACGCTCGATCAGCAAACCTGGAGGACAACAAGAACCTACCACGTCGGAAACAACGATGTGTCCAGAATAACCTTTGAGGATACTGATACTAAGTCTGAGACACTGGGAGAAACCATCAAGACAAGCCAGGAGTATTGGCTCCGTGACAAGAAGACAGAAGGAGGGACTAGCTCAGATAAGCGTCCAACAAATATGAAGTGCGATGTTGAAGATGTTAGAACAGGCGTGGGCAGGATCGGCAAGGCCGGCTTTGGTGCGATTCATGAGGACGTCAAAGCTGTAGTTCTCTCGGAAGCACAGTACCTTGGCAACGAAGACGTACCAGATGTGCTCGGGTATTCGTTGTACAACGCTATGCCTGAACGTAAAATCCGAGAGCCAGTATACGAGCGTGTTGGTTTAGGTCAAGTTTACAAGCGTAAGTGGAAGGATCTTTCACCAAGAAAGCAGACGTCGTATCTGATATAGTTTGTCCGCATTTCCATGTATACTTTCCATTTCCGTTGGCGCTGGTAGCGTTTGCCCTTGTAGGATCGTTTCTATCTATCCTTGTATCTAGTCATAGTTGCTATAATAGCTACTTGGTTCATATCTTCAATCAATGATTAAATCAAACGTAGACAACAGTGGAAGAGCTCGGTAGCGACTAGTATGTTAAGGCGAACAAGATAGAGAAGAAGTTTGTTGAATTGAAGTGAATGGGGCGAACAGAATCCAGACCTCCACTCACATCACATCATTATTGCGCAACTAGCAGACGAGCGAAAGAGGGGGCGCGATTCGGACTTTCATTTCTTTGGACTCGCACAACTAGTTTAGATTGCATTATGCACCATCCAGCCCTGCTCTGGTATCACTCCTGCAACAATTGGCAAACGAATTCGACGTTACAGCCAACGGGCTTCCCACATCAACCACCCAGTCCGTGTGTTTGTTGAAAAACTGGCCCACCAGTCTTCCACCACTAGGAATGTTAACGCCGTTCGAACAGCAACTGCATGTTACCTCGGCTATGTCTACATCTGCACCCCCTGTGCATTTGTGAGCTTTGCGGAGGCGGCCGATGCCGACTACATGGTGTGAGTGTTGGACGAAGCTTCGGGGCGGTGCATCATTACCAGTCTTCTTCATGTGGATGTGGTGGGCGATGGCGGTGCTGCGATTTTAGAGCCAATCTCAGTCGGAGGGAAGAGGTT
>JAESFQ010000469.1_pt1 | contig 14835 bp, 13 predicted proteins | sample 9269431 | NCBI WGS metagenome assembly JAESFQ01 (sample SAMN14502588, study PRJNA617103) | algae metagenome | isolation source: Plectolyngbya sp. WJT66-NPBG17 and co-occurring heterotrophs from well... | place: USA: Mojave Desert, Joshua Tree National Park, California | collected 2006-08-06
CCGCCACCAGCCGCTCCAGCCGCCCCCGATCCTCAGGTGAAAGCTGGATCTCTACCCCGGTCCTCATCAGCACCGGATCGCACATCCCAACCGGATAGGGAATCCTCTGTCTCGGTCAGAACACTAGGTGGAAGCCTAGGCGTGCGCCTATGTCGAAGCCCGTCGAGCGCGTCGAAGTCATCACCGGTCGGGAGCGCCGGAGGCGCTACACTGCCGAGGGTCGGAGGCACTGCCTCCGACGGCCGGCTGGTCGAGGAGACGACCCGGCTTGGCATGATGGTCTCGGCCGTCGCCCGGCTCCATGGGTTGATCTCCTCTGGAGCTCAACCTCCCAGCCTCCTGCTCGGATGGAGGCGGCGCCTGGCCGAGGGTGGCCTCGAGGCTGTCAGAGCGGACGAGGACGTGGTCCCGGCCAGCCGGGTCCATGAGCTCGAGGCGAAGGTCCGCGAGCTGCAACGCCTGCTCGGCCGCAAGACGATAGAGGCCGAGATCCTCCGTGAGGCGCTAGACCAGACCCGCCAAAAACTCGCGTTGCGCTTGCCGTCGCTACCACCGGTCGGTTCCCGGTGAAGACCGTGGCCGACACCCTCGGCGTGGCGCGGTCGAACCTGGTGGATCAGCTCCGGCATCCCGAGCGGCGCCGCCGCGGCCCGTACCAGCGAGCCGGGGACGACGACCTCCTGGCCGAGATCCGCGCCATCACCGACGCGCGGCCGACCTACGGCTACCGCCGTGTCGCAGCCCTGCTGAACTGCACTAGGCGGGCCTCCGGCGAGCCGCCGATCAACCGCAAGCGCGTCCTCCGGCTCATGCGTCAGGCCTCCCCGACCCCCTACAGCCGCACACCAATAGGCGGCCGATCCGTGCCCACGAGGGCACCGTCGTTGCCCCGGCCTCGAATCAGCGCTGGGCCTCCGATGGCTTCGAGATCCCCTGCTGGAACGGCTAGGTGGTTCGCGTCGCCTTCGCCATCGACACCCATGACCGCGAGGTCATGGCCTGGGTCGCCACGATCGGCGCCGGGATCAGCGGCGAGATGATGCGCCACATGATGCTGGAGTGTGTTGAGCGTCGGTTCAACGCCGTCCGCGCTCCAAAGCCTGTCCAGTGGCTCGCCGACAACCGCTCGGCCTACACCGCAGGCGAGACGGCGGACGTCGCCACCGCGCTCAACCTCGTCGCTTGCTTCACACCAATCCGCAGCCCCGAGAGCAACGGTGTCTGCGAGGCTTTCGTCAAAACCATCAAGCGCGACTACGTCCGGGTGAACCCCCGCCCAGATGCCCTCTCTGTCCTCCAGCAGCTACCCGCCTCGTTCAACGACTACAACGCAGTCCACACCCACAGCGGCTTGCGCATGTTCTCGCCGCGTGAGTTCATTACCCACCAGTCAACCGCCCAAGCTGCGTGTCCGGTCTAACAGGGTGCACTCCAGCCCGCTTGTTCAAGTGACGGCACGGCTGCACGGCTGGTTCTGTGCCTCTCCCTGGCTGACCGCCTGAGGGATTTGCTGGCATGCTTCCAGGCCGAGCTGCAGGACAGCTACCCGGAAACGGTGCTGCGGACCCTGCAGCGGCGGCTGAAGCAGTAGCGAGGCGATGCGGCGCGCCAGCTGGTGTTTGGGGCCAGATCTGAGGCCATGGCTGAGAGCGGTGATGAGGCAACGGGTGTAGCGGATGAGGCAACTGGATCCTGCTCGTGAGCATTCCGGATGAGGCAATACGGGCTCGCATCCAGATCGTCGCGCTACAGGGATCGGCTCACCTTGCTACTCTTGAGGAAAGAGGTTTAGAGCAGACTCTCCCCTCACACCATCGGACTCAGCACAAGTTTTACCAGGGCCCATTGGCCTCTGTGCAAAATCGTAATTCAGTCCCATTTTCGATGCTTTGACCTGGACACCACCGTTGCAGCTAAGATATGGTGCTCTCGTGAGGCGCAACAGTATGGCGCGTAGCGACGCGGCCTGATGTGCGCAAATCGGCGGCCGTCAGTAGGAGGGGCCAGTCATTCCGTTGGAATCCCACAACGCTTCGAAATCGAAGCGAATAATGTTGGTTTTCGGCACACGGCCTGAGGCCGTAAAAATGGCCCCTATCGTGCGCCGGTTGGCCGAAACGCCAGAATTTGTTCCGCTGGTCTGCGTTACCGCACAGCATCGCCAGATGCTGGACCAAATCCTTGAGGTTTTTGGTATAAGACCAGATTACGATCTTGATATCATGCGTAATGCGCAAGGCTTGACCTACATTACGACGGCGGCATTGGAGGGCTTGGCGGGGGTATACGCCACAGCCAAGCCAGACCGCGTGCTAGTGCAAGGCGACACCACGACTACATTCGCGGCAGCGCTCGCCGCCTTCTATGCTCGCGTGCCGGTCGGGCATGTTGAGGCGGGGCTGCGCACTTGGAACATGTACTCTCCTTGGCCGGAGGAGATGAACCGAAAGCTCACTACCGGGATCGCTGACCTGCACTTCGCGCCGACCACAACCTCCCGCGACAACCTGCTACGCGAGGGCGTCGATCCGGCCCGGGTCCACGTTACCGGCAATACTGGAACGGACGCGCTTTTCGATGCACTCGCCATCCTCGATGCCAATGCTGAACGCCGGGCTCAGCTGGACGCACTGTTGCCCCGCCTCAATCCAGCACACCGCATCGTGTTGGTCACAGGCCATCGGCGTGAGAATATCGACGGGGGTCTTGAGCGTGTCGCTCGGGGCTTGCGTGTTCTCGCAGACCGCGGCGGCTTGGAGGTGGTTTACCCCGTGCACCTTAACCCAGTGGTGCGGCAGGTCGCGCGGGAAACACTCGGGGACCATCCGAATATCCACTTGATCGAGCCGCTTGATTACCTTCCATTCGTCAATCTGATGCGCCGCTCCGATCTGATTGTGACCGATTCCGGCGGTGTGCAGGAGGAGGCACCCTCCCTCGGTAAGCCGGTGTTGGTCACCCGTGACACGACGGAACGGCCCGAGGCAGTCGAGGCCGGGACGGTCGAGCTGGTTGGCACCAGCACCGAGCGCCTAGTCGATCGCGCTGTCCGGTTGCTCGACGATCCAGATGCGTATGCGGCGATGAGCTTTGCCCACAACCCCTACGGCGACGGTCAAGCCGCCGCCCGCATCATCAAGGCGCTCCTGCATGCATAGCTTCACCCGCATCTCCGTCATCGGCCTGGGCTACATTGGTCTGCCGACCGCCGCCGTGTTCGCTGAGAACGGGATCGAGGTGGTTGGCGTGGATACGAACCCACGCGTAGTAGAGACCATTAACAAAGGACAACCGCACTTCGGTGAGCCGAACCTCGACGCTCTAGTGCGCCGGGTAGTGGAGAACGGCAAGCTGCGCGCGGCGGCTATGCCGGAACCTGCAGACGCCGTGATCATCGCCGTGCCCACACCGCTCAACGGCCACGGCGAGAGCGCGCGGCCCGACATTGGCTACGTTGAGGCTGCTACCCGTGCTGTTGCGCCCCTGCTGTCTGCCGGCACGTTGGTGATCGTCGAGAGCACCGTGCCTGTCGGCACCACCGAGCATGTAGCCACAATTCTAGCGGAGATGCGCCCGGATCTCACTTTTCCGCAGCAGGCCGGCGAGATGGCGCAGGTGCAAGTGGCTCACTGCCCTGAGCGTGTGTTGCCTGGTCGCATCCTGCACGAGGTGGTCAACAACCCCCGGGTCATCGGCGGCATGACCCGCAAATGCGCCCAGCGTGCTGCAAGCCTCTACAAGATCGTGGTGCAGGGGGAATGCCGCGTCACCAATGCACGCACGGCCGAGCTGGCGAAGCTGACTGAGAACGCCTACCGTGACGTCAACATTGCATTTGCCAATGAAATGTCCATTATCTGCGACAGGCTCCGCATCAATGTGTGGGAGCTGATCGCAATGGCAAACCTGCATCCGCGCGTGAATATTCTCAGTCCCGGGCCTGGCGTCGGCGGGCACTGTATCGCAGTGGATCCATGGTTCATCGTTGCAACAAATCCGAACGAAACAAATCTGATTCGCCAGGCGCGTTTGATCAACGATGCGAAGCCCGGCTTCGTCTGTGCCAAAGTGCGTGAGCGCGCGGCAGAGTTGAAGCATCCCGTCATCGCCTGCCTTGGCCTGTCATACAAGAAGGACGTGGACGATCTTCGCGAGAGCCCAGCCGTCGAGATCGTTGCTCGCCTGGCGAAAGAGCGAGTAGGCGAGTTGCTGGTGGTGGAGCCACACATCTCCATCTTGCCTGCCGAACTCTCCGAGCTCGACTTAAAGCTGGAAGACTTCGACCGCGCTATGGAACGCGCGAACCTCGTCCTGCTGCTGGTTGATCATATGAGCTTCATGCAGCTGGATCGTGACTTGCTGAAGGATAAGTTTGTCATCGACACCCGGGGCGCTTGGTAAGGCTGCGAACGGACGGGCGGCCATGCTGATCCAACACGTCTTCGACCACTCTTTGCCACTGCAGAGCGGCTACGTGTATCGCAGTCTCGGCATCCTCGGTGCGCAACGCGCGATGGGCTGGGAAACGGTGCATTTGACCACACCGCGGCACAACGCGGGCGAGCCGTCCGTCGAAATGGTGGACGGGTGGGAGTTTCACCGTACGCCGAAGCCGACGGGACTACTCGCCGGCAAGCCGGTGGCACGCGAGGTGCTGGAGATGCGCGCTGTTGAGCGTCGTCTCGATGAGGTTATCGCGCGGCGCCGGCCGGACATCGTGCATGCGCATTCGCCGGTGCTGGCCGGGCTCCCGGCACTTCGGGCGGCGCGTCGGGCGAGGCTGCCCTTCGTCTACGAGGTGCGCGCGCTGTGGGAGGACGCGGCGGTCGACCTCGGCACTTCACGAGCTGGTGGCCTCCGGTACCGGGCAACGCGGGCATTGGAAACTCGCGTGCTTCGACGCGCTGACGCTGTGGCAACCCTTTGCGATGGAATGCGGCGCGAACTTGCTGCGCGTGGTGTGTCCGAGGACCGACTAATAGTGATACCAAATGCTGTAGACATTGGCGCCTTCTCCAGCGCACGGGAACGGGATCCAGCGCTGGTTCGCGACCTGGGATTGGACGGACGCTTAGTGCTCGGTTTCATCGGCTCCTTCTATCACTACGAAGGCCTCGACCTGCTTATCCAAGCGTTGCCGACCATCCGGGCCGCGAGGCCTGAGGCGGCCGTGCTGCTGGTCGGTGGCGGTCCGGAAGCGGCGCGGCTGGAGGATCTGGTTCGGCAACTGGGCCTCGAGGAAGCCGTTCGCTCGATCGGACGCATCCCCCATAACCAGGTGCGAGCTTACTACGACTTGGTGGATCTGCTGGTTTATCCGCGCCGCCGCATGCGGCTGACCGACCTTGTCACGCCACTGAAGCCGTTAGAAGCTATGGCCGAGCGCAGACTGGTAGTTGCCTCCGACGTAGGGGGGCACCAGGAGCTGATCCGCGACGGCGAGACCGGGTACCTATTCGCCGCTGACGACGCTGAGGCGCTGGCGCGGCGCGTTCTAGCTGCGGTGAACGATGTCCACCGGCATCCAGCGATACGGGAGGCTGGTCGACGCTTCGTGGAAACGGAACGGAACTGGGCAGCCAGCGCGGCCCATTACCGGCCAGTTTATGAGCGGTTGCTAGCGCCGCGACGCGACTGACGACAGCACGCTTATGGGTGATGGAGCCAGTATACGACGAGGCTTGATAGTTCGCGTATTGCCCAGGCCGAGAGGCGTAGCGCCTCAGCGTGCGGCAGGAGCGGGTGGATTGAGAAGCACCAGGGACTGTATGTGCCTGCGAAGGCGGTGGGCGCCGCGATCAGCTCCAGACCTGCTGCGCAAACGGAAAACACCGCCTGTGGCATGTGCCAAGCATGGGTCACGCCGAGCTCGCGCTTGATCCCGAGCGGGCGGAGAACGTAATTACCCAATCCCTCTCTGACTTCTGGGGCGTAGCGGTCAGGCCGTGACAGTCGTCAGCATCGTATCGAATACGCGTACCCTGTACTGACCTGCTGGACTTGCTCCGCTTTAGTGGAGGGGCATTGGGTCAGGTAACGGCCATTTTCTCGAACTGTGTGGGGCTTGTGCAGTCGAGCGCGGAATGGCGCCGGATGGGGTTGTAGAAGCCATCGATGGTGCGGCCGATGGCAGCCGTGGCGCTGGCACGCGTCTCGAAGGCGGTGCGCCGGACGAGGTCTGATGTCAGCGTCTTGAAGAATGTCTCGACCATGGCGTCGTCGAAGCAGTTTCCCCGCCCGGACAGGGAGATCAGGATGCCAAGGGCCTCGAGCTCGGCTTGGTAGTCCTGGGAACAAGCTTGCGACCCGCGGTCCGAATGGTGGATCAGCCCCGCTGCCGGGCGGCGCATGACAACCGCTTGCCGTAGCGCCGCCAAGGCTGGATCGCGGTGCAGCCTATCGCTGGTCGACCAGCCCACGACGCGGCGGGCGAACAGGTCGATGACGACGGCAAGGTGCAGCCAGCCCTCCTTTGTCCAGATGTAGGAGATGTCGGCTCCCCATGTCTCATCCGGGCCTGCCGCGGTGACATCCTGATCGAGCAGGTTCGGTGCCACTGGCCAAGCATGGTGGCTGTCGGTTGTCCGCTTGAACCGCCGCTTCTGCCGCGCCCTGGGTCCATTCTCCCGCATCAGGCGCGCCGTCCGGCGGCGGCCCACGGTCAAGCTGTCGTCACGCAACTCGCGCGTCATGCCTGGGCTGCCGTAGGTGCCGTTGCACAGCGCCAAGGCCGACCGGACAGGCGCCAGCAGCACCCTGTTCTCGTGTTGGCGGCAACAGGTTGGGCGCCGCTTCCCGGCGAAGTAGCCGCTTTGACTGACGCCAAGGACGCGGCACCGGCGGTGCACGGGGAACTCGTTCTTCGCCTCGTCAACGAGCCTGAAGCTCATCGACTTCCCTCCCGGGCAAACAAAGCGGTGGCGCGCTTCAGGATGTCCCGCTCCTGGCGAAGGATCTCGTTCTCCCGCCGCAGCCGCTTCAGCTCCGCCGCCACGTCCGGCGCTGTCGATCCGCCAGGCGCTTCCGCCGCGCGATCCCGGCTGCGGCCGAGCCCGCGCACCAGCGTCGAAAGCCCTACCCCGAGATCCTCCGCGAGCTCCCGCCCGGTTCGCTCGCTCGTCCGAACCAGCCCAACCGCCTCGTCCTCAAACGCCTTCGTAAACCGTCGCTGTTGCTTCATGACGGTCCTCTTGCGTCATCGGGACCTCTCCACTTCTCCGAGGCAAGTCCACGCGGAGTTGTATCGTTTAGCTGTTGCGCAGCGCAGGAGGCAGAGCCGCTGAGACGACGGTGAGCAGACTCTGATGCGCGGGTTGGTTACCGCATTCCCATGTGTTCGTCCGGGGCTACCTCGATCTGCCAGCGGGCGTCGACAGTTGTCGGCCACACAGTTCGCTCGAGGGTTCCCCTGCCGGGGCCCTGCCCCCAGCGCTGCGCAACAGGATGTGCTGTTCGGGTTTGGACCGGCCTCCTTTGGTGGTGGTGCCGCTGTTTGTGGCGGTCGATCAGCCGGTGCACTGCGGTTCTACTGCACGACCAATCGCCCACTAAAAGGCGGCCATCTCGCGTGCGATCGCGGTCACGACGATGCCCTGCCGTTTGCCGGCTGCCATGAGCTTGCGATAGCGGCTGCAGAGGCGGAGTTGGGCCTTCCAGGCGATGTCGCATACCGCCTTGGGCAGATTGGCTTGCCGCTCTTGCAGCAGCCGGCTCTTGCGGGCTGGAAAGCGGTAGGTCCAGGCGCCCTCGATCAGGACGCGCCGCGCCCGACTGTTGCCGGCCTTGGTGATGCCACCACGCCGGACCCGCTCTCCGGTCGAACTTTCGGAGGGGACCAGACCGAGATAGGCCATCAGTTGTCGAGGGGTCTCGAAGCGGCGCACGTCGCCGCTTTCCGCCACGAAGGTAACCGCGGTGAGGAGGGCGACACCGCGCATGGCCTGGTAGGCCGCGATCACAGGTGCCATGGACCAGGAGGGCACCAGCTCAGCGACCTGCTTGCTCAGCCGCTCCAATCGGTCTTCAGCATCCGCGATGGCCTGCCGGTATTCTGCCAGCACAAGATACCCGGCCGGGTGCTCGAACTGCAGCTCGCACAGCCATCGCGTGTGTGCCCGGCTCCAGGAGCTGCGACCGCTGAACACCCGGCCATGGCGAAGCAGGAAGGATTGCAGATGCTGGCGCTTCGCGCGCAAGTCCTCCATCGCTGTCTCGCACGCACGCACCAGCTCACGGATGGCCTCATGTCCCGGGTCCGGAACCCAAACCGGCGTGAGCTCGCCGGCACGGTGCAGCTTGGCCAGGGTCAGCGCATCCCGCCGGTTGGTCTTGACCCGCTCGCCCGGGCGCTTCGGGATCAGCGACGGCGCAACGACAACGCAGTCGTGGCCAAGTGCGGTGATTTGGCGCTGCAGCCCGTAACCGGTCGGACCGTTGACGGCAGTGCCGTCAACCATAGGCAAAGAACAGCCGCTTGTGCCGCTCGGCCAACTTGCGGACCAGACGCTCGACCGCCTCGGAGGTGCTGGCGATGTCGCCAAAGAAACGCACCTCGCCGTCGCGTCCTGCCGCAGCCAGCGCGACAGAGATCGTCAGCTTCGAGGTATCCAGGCCGACATAGACTTCGCTACCGTCCCGCATGGCTCGTCCCCTATGCATGAGGCTCTACGCTGGCCCATCCAGCGCAACCCTCGCTCGTCGCATATTGCGGGACGAGCCACCGCTGCGACGACGAACATACAGTCTGCATAAAGCTTTGATGCACGCTTCGGAATCTGTTGGAAAACTGGCATGCCACCCTTGGTGAGATTTGAACTCTATGACGAAGCGTCGATACCCAGCACCTGCCGGAACAGCGTGAGTTGGCCCGCCGTCGTTTCATCCCAGCCGAAGCCTTCCGCATAGCGCCGGGTTGCCGCCCGTTCGGGCGGATTGGCCAGCAGCCGTCGCACGCCCTCGGCGATCGCCGCTGAGGTCAGCGCATCCACTACTAGGCCTGCCTCCGGCGCCGTCACCGCCTCGCGGCTGCCCCAAGCCGGGCTTGCCACAACGGGGGTGCCGCAAGCCATCGCCTCCAGTAGGACGTTCGCCCAGCCCTCGCGGCTCGAAGCCAGCACCAGCGCATCCGCCGCACTGTAATAAAGCGGCAGCCGCGCATGGGGCTGCGCCCCGAGGAAGCGCACCCGCTCCGCCACGCCGAGGCGCGCGGCGAGCGCCTGCAGGGTCATGCGCTCCGGCCCCTCGCCTACGATGAGTAGTCGGTGTTCGGGCAAGTCGCGCAGTGCCTCGACGACTAGGTGATGGCCCTTGCGCTCGATCAGAAACCCGACTGACAGCAACGTCTGCTCGGGGCCTATCCCAAGCGCCGCCCGGGCACCGGCGCGATCGGGCTCGGGGCGGAAGGCCTGTAGGTCGACCCCGTTGCGGAGCACGGTCACTTTCTCTGCCGGCGCGCCAAGCGCGACCAAACCTTCCTTCAATCCGGCGCTCACGGCGATAAGGCCGTCGGCATTCCGGAGCGCGTTCTGAATCAGCCGGCGTGGCACAGCATAGCGGGGCAACAGGCTGGTATCCGAGCCCCGCGCAGTGATCACGACCGGCTTGCGGAACCGTCGACCCAACCAAACCGCGGCGACACCATCTGGATAAAGATAGTGTGCGTCAATTACATCGAAGACGAGGCCCTTGCGCATCAGCCGTGTGAGTGCGACGGCGGCGGCGCCATAAAGCACGAAGGGCGAGACTGACATACCAATGGCAGGAATGGCAGGGAAACGCGGGTGGTGCACGGCAATCCCATGCCGTTGCTCGCATCGCGGTGCTGCCGCATGCCGCGCCCATTCGCCAAACAGTGCAGCGCGGCTGGGGAACCACGGCACCGGCGCGAGGACTGTGCTTTCAGCCTCACCGGTGGCCAGAAGGTGGCGCAGCCGGTTTTCGACGAACACGCCATGATTGGGGCGCGCCGCGTTGGGATAAAGGGTGCTGAAGGTCAGTAGCTGTAGCACTGGCACCGCGCCAGGAGTTGCGATGGGGCGCATCGATCCGACGAGGGCGGTCATCAAATAGTTTCTCCACCGTGTTTGCAGCCGGCTCCGGCCAACTTCCCTGGTGTTCCTTCATGGTGAAAGGCCACCAGAAGCGGTCGTGGTCCGGAGGTACGGACCGGCAGCTCCAAAGCGCAAGCCAGCCAACGCCGAAAATCATGATGAGGAAGTAGAGGCTGTCCATCCAAAGAGCTCCATGGACGCATGACTGCTTTCATTTTAACGTTCCGGCCGCTGTCGCCGAGGATTTTGCAAGCGCACCACCCTGTCGCCATTGCATAGCAGCAGCTGTGTTAAAGGGAGCACGCTTGTGCTGCAACTCGCCGACAGCCAGCGTATGCGCACCGGCAATTGCGACCAACAGGGTCCAGTAAAAATCCCAATAACTCAGCGACAGAAAAGTGCCACCCACCAAATATGCAACGATTGAAACCTGTGCCATACGGCCGAAGTCGTAAGCCCAGGCGAGCTCTGGCCGATTGCGGGCCAGCCGCGTCAAGCGGATCGTATAAGCTGCTCCGGCAATAGTCAGGCCAAGCCAAACGCAAAAGCTTGGGAAGCCGTGCTCGCCCAGAAACTCGAACCAGATACTGTGGACGGCGCGCGCTGGTGCCAGCGGAGCCACACGATCCATCACTTCCCGTGTATAGGGACCCATAAAGCCGGAGCCAATCATCGGCCGGTCCAAAGCAAGCTTGAGAGCGCTTGACCACATCGTAAGTCGGTCGCTGGCTGAGCTATCCTCCTGATAGGTGCCGATTGTCTCCATGCGCTGCCCCCAGCCATCCGGCATGAAGGCTATTGCCGCAGCAACGCAAACGGCCAGGACGAGACCTGAAGCGACTTTACGGCGGGTGCGCAACCACATAACGCCGGTTGCGGCGAGGAGACCAAGCAACGCCCCGCGGGAGTAGCTAGCGACTACGGCGAGGAGCGTCAGCGTCATCACAGCAGCCAAGCTCAAGCGCACAAAGGCATGCTGTGATTGCATACGCAGATAGTTCATTAAAGGCAGCGTCACCAGCATGGCTACCGCGAGATGGTTGTTGTCCTCGATCATGGTCAGCTCGGGCCCATAAACCCGGTACTGACCACCGGTTAAAATTGTGAAGATGCCGCCGCGCACGCTGTAATATCCAATGGAGATGACCATAATCCATACCAGCGCGTGCAACCGTCGACGTTCAGTCAGTAATGCAGCGGTCAGCAGCAGCGCTAGCAACGCCTTTTCAACCCGACTCCACTTAGCCCAGACCTCGGCGGGTGGGGCCAAGGCAAACAAGGAGGTTAGTGTGAGGCTCGCCATCAGCGCCAGCATGAGTGCAGTCACCCAATTCAATACAAAACGCCGCGGCTCGCCCCCCAACACGCAGCCTACGATCGTCGCGCAAAACACCACTGCTGCCCAAGGTTGCTCAACCCCGATACCGTAAAGCTGCCGGTGCGGATTCATAAAGGAAATCCAGGACCATAGCAGCACTCCAACGAAAGGGCGTACCATGGCCAGAAGCAGCAATGCTGGCATCGCAGCGATAAAAACGGCGTCCCGCACCCGATGAGGTTCCTTTCCATTCCTAAGATTTGTAGGCTGCACCAGCGTTAAATCGGCATGTGATACGCTGCTTTACCGTCATTGCTTTCAGAGGTAATTTTCCCTCACCAGGATGAACATACAGTGATCGCCTCACTTCGCAAAATACTGAAACAGCCCCGCTCGGGCCGCCGGTAATAAGACGACAGATTTAAGAACATACAGGTCAGCACTTACCCGATAGAGGTTGTGAGTCGGCCTGCCGTAAGAATACCCATCCAGGTTCTATAGAAAAGATTGATCCGCATTCAGCTGATGGCGCTCGGTTTTATGTGGATCCAATCTTGGTAGTACGAAATATCGTCGACGAGCGGCTTCACGGTGTCCAAGCTTTTGGCGCATGAGCCGATATATGCTATGCTGCCATATAACATGTCCAGCATTGGTTGGAGTTTGCTGATACGGGCCAGGTGAATTTTTATTAAACTGGGTGGCGCTTGTCTGTCCATCGCAGCGCCTCCATGCCCTAGACCAGATGTCCGCCTGAGATAGGGGCGACCCGTCTCACAGTATGCAGGTTGCGCCGGATAGTCCGGCACCGAGCCTCATGCATAGGGGAGACGGGTCATGGAGAAGCCTATCACCTATATCGGCCTTGACGTGCACAAGGAGACGATTGCGGTGGCCTTGGCCGAGGCGGGTAAGCGGGGCGAAGTCCGGGAGTACGGCACCATCGCCAACGCCCCGACGGCGCTGAAGGCCTTGGTGAGCAAGCTGGCGAAGTCCGGCTCGGCGCTGCGCTTCTGCTATGAGGCCGGACCGTGCGGCTACGGGATCCAGCGTCAACTGAGCGCGGCGGGACATGACTGCGTCGTGGTTGCACCCTCGCTGATCCCGCGCAAGCCGGGTGACCGGGTCAAGACCGACCGGCGGGATGCAGCCAAGCTGGCGAGGTTGCACCGGGTGGGAGAGCTGACCCCTGTCTGGGTGCCAGACCTGGCACATGAGGCCGTCCGCGACCTGGTGCGGGCACGTCAGGCAGCCGTGCGTGCCCTCCGGCAGGCTCGCCAGCAACTATCTGGCTTTCTGCTACGGCAGGGCCATGTCAATGCTGAGATGGAATTGGTTCTCCCGCACTTCCCGTGCTGCCGTTGCTGGATCATGCGGCCTGTAGGACGCGTGCGCGGAGGAGCTCGAAGCCTGCACGGCCGTACATTGTCCGTTTGATCATCTTGATCCGGCAGATCTGGCCTTCGGCCGGACTAGTGGTCCACGGCAGATCGAGCGCGGCCCGCACGGCGGCGATGTCCCGGCGCAGCTCGGTGACGAAGGCGGCGAGCGGCGTAGACGCCGCGTCGGCCAGCACGTCATCGAGCGCCTCATCGCTGTGCCGCGGCAGCACCTGGACGAGCCGCCTGGCGACGGCAATCGCGGTGGAAAGAACTGGCACCTCCTCCAGCAGCCGCGCGGCGAACAGCCGATCGGGCGCGGACAGCGTGCTGGCGGCGGCCATCAGCAGCCGGGCGACGCGACGGCCGGAGGGCGGCCGCCAGGGTTGGCCATCCGCCATGACTGGCGCCCTGCCGGGGCTGTGCCTAGCCCGGCGCCGCTGCGTCGTCCAGGCCCGCACGATGGCAGGCCGGCCGGGGAAGCCCAGCGCGGCGAGTTCGCGCCACAGCTGGGCCGCGTTGCAGCAGCCCGTTGCCCAGCGCCGCTCCAGGTGCTCGCGGTAGGGATCAAGTAGGCTGCCACGAGGTGGCCTGCGCCAGGTCGGCATGGCACCCGCGTGGAGCCATTGCCGGAGTGTCTTGCGATCGGCATCGACCTGCCGGGAGATGGCACTGATCGAAGCGCCGGCCGCATGCAGCCGCACCGCCTCGTCGAAGCGGGCCTGCCGGCGTGCCCGCCTCGCCTCGGCCCCGCGGGCCTCCGGGTTCGGCGGAGCCACGATCGGGGTGCTCTGGGGATCCTCGGCTGCCAACTGCGCCTTGACCTCGTGGCCGATGCGCTGGACCGCGGCATGGTGGCGGTCGGTGACGGCATGGATGGCGTCACCGAGGTTCCGCAGCAGGTGCCAGCGGTCGGTGACCTGGACGGCATTGGGCGCACCTTGGCGCGCGCCGTCGGCGTAGACCCCGGCCCGGTCTCGGGCGACGATCTCGACGCCGGGGTTGGCCCGCAGCCACGTGGACAGGCTCTCGGCCCGTCGGTCCGGCAGCAGGTCGACAACCCGGTTGCGCTCGAGATCGACCAGGACCGTCTCGTAGCGATGACCGCGACGCCAGGCCCACTCGTCCACCGCCAGCACCCGTACTGCTGGCCTGGGTTCCAGCGTGGCGCCCGCACGCCGCACCATCCGCAGCAGCGTGTCGGCGCTGGCGGGCATGGCCAGCCGCGCCGCGAGGCGGGTGCCAGCCTCGCCGCCAGCGGCGAGGCCGAGATGGCGCTGCAGGTCGCCCAGCCGCTCGGTCCGGCGCGCCGCGGGCGGAGCGATGTCGGCGAGCCGTTCGGCGAAGGTCACCCGTGGACAGGCTGGCTGCAGGCATCGGAAACGCCGGGCCCGTAGGTGCAGCCGCACCGGACGTCCTTGCCAGGGCAGGTCGTTCAGGATGCGGTCGTACTGGCTGTGGACCCGCCGGGTGGGGGCGGCGCAGGTCGGGCAAGCCGCCCAGGGCTGGCGCGGGGTGACGAGGATGGCGAGATAGTCGGGGGAGGGCAGGATGTGCTGGACAGCAGCCCTGCCGGAATGAGCGGCAGGAGGCGCTTGGACAAGAACTGTACTTCAAAGGAGGAAAGGGTTCCTCCTATGTGCTCATCCTGCAGCGGAACGACGACCCGCAGCACGGGAAGTGCGGGAGAACCAATTTTCAGCCAGCACTTCTGGGGAGTATTCATCCAGCCGCTACAGGCCAGCACTACAGCCGACCGGCCTGAACTCTGATGCACCGACGCTGGCTGGCCGGGCTGCGCTTCGCGCAAGCAGCCCACCACCTCGTCCTGGAGGATTACATCGCGGCGGTCGAGGCGGCCACGGCGCGGCGCGATCGCCTGGAGGCCCATATCGCGGCAGCGTTGCCGGACTGGTCCTTGGCACCGGCAGTGCGGGCGCTACAGGCCCTGCGCGGCATAGCGCTGGTAGCGGCAGCGACACTGGTCGCCGAGCTTGGCGACATCACCCGCTTCACCAATCCGCGGCAGCTGATGGCCTATCTCGGGCTGGTCCCGTCCGAGCCTTCCAGCGGCGAGACCCGGCGTCAG
>JAESFQ010000470.1_pt1 | contig 14827 bp, 9 predicted proteins | sample 9269431 | NCBI WGS metagenome assembly JAESFQ01 (sample SAMN14502588, study PRJNA617103) | algae metagenome | isolation source: Plectolyngbya sp. WJT66-NPBG17 and co-occurring heterotrophs from well... | place: USA: Mojave Desert, Joshua Tree National Park, California | collected 2006-08-06
ATTACACCGCCTGTATCCATCCACTACTTAACCACATCGGGAAGACGAACTATGTTACATCCACACCCCTCATCTCCTACATCTCCCGTCCGATCGCAACGCGCCATACTATACAACCAAGGGTCCAGAAATACCCCCAGACCTTTCCCCTCCCCAATCTTCTTCTTCCCAAACACGCGAAGCCTGCTTTCCTCCCTCCGTTGCAATGTGCCGTTTGAGAAGTAGGTTTGTGAAGTACATGTATACTATACCCCCACTGGCTACGCACATGGCCTCCGTTCCTTTTGATCATGCAACCCAGGGACCGGTGTTAGCCATGGAAATGTAAGCTCCGGTCCCCAGCAGCTCCTTCATGATAAAATGATGAAGTACGTTGATATATTTTCCTCCTCCACCTCCAGCATCATCTCGTCAACCAACCTCGACCTCAAACCCCACGCGAACCCATAAACTACACCCTACACAACCAACCAAGACCTCCTTCTGGCCCCTTGCTTCCGCATCTTCAAGCTCTTGTTCTAGGATACGAAACCCCTTGTCTGCACCACACCGACATGCTCTCGTCCACGTCGTCTGTTGTTGTTGCCCTCCTTCTTCTTTTTGCCCAGGAAGATTCGTGCCTAAAGACATATCACCATCTCCATCCCACACGTCGAAATCCCCGAGATCAAGTAACTCGAGACCAAGGATGAAATCGCTCGACGGCTGTGTATTCGTATCCATATTCGTATGTCCACGTACATTCCTCATCGTCGTCGGCGCAAGACTATCGCCATGACGCAAGAACCAGCCATCGTATTCTGACTTTGTTGTTGCGTTTGCAAGCGTTGTGTAGGCTTCTTTGACGTCGTCGACCGTGTATGCGGCCTTTGTCTTTGGCGTCGCGGCGACGGCGCTCGCTTTGTCCGGGTGCGCTGCTAGCAAGGCGACCTTGTACGCTCGGCGTAGGTCGGCTGATGTGGTTTGCTGTTTCGACGTCCAGCCGGGCGCTGGAAGTTGCAGGATGTGGTAGTAGTCCTTGGTGTAGGCCATGGTTAGCGGCTTTGCGCGTGGGCTATGAGCCCCTTTTGTTTTTTCGTGCGGCGGTCGTGAGTTGGGTTGATGGTACAGAGCTGAAACAAATGAAAATGGAATCCCTAGAAAGAAACACTCATGTAAAACCTCAAGAGCGACGCTCGCCCTCGAAGGGCTTGTTCGGAAGTTTTGCCATACGCGACGCGACAAGACAGAAAAGTTGGGCGGGGATGGTTGTTCGGTTCCAAGTGGTGGGGCATTCTACAGGGTCTGGCACATGGAAAAGGACCGATCAGAACCCAAGATCGACGACGTCTATGCTCCTTCCGGTGAGTCAGAGGGCAGCGCGCTTTCAAATTTCAGAGTCACGGCATGAATTGGAAGATTGAAGTAGCGATTCCTTTGGCTAGCTAAGAGTGCAGTATGATGACATTGAGCCCACCAGAGCCTTTCGTACTGCTCTACCGGCCATCGAAACAGATGTCCTGCCTCCCAGAATCACCAAGAGGATGTCAAACATCTCTGTCGGCATAGGATCGAGGTGTTTATGTGCTGCCAAAACGAAAACATGGGGGAATTGAGGGTAGCATCCGACGTACCAAACGCAGCCGAATCTCGCGGGTAGCAGCCCAAGACTCTCACGAGGAAGAGCTCAGAAGTACTGGGGTCGCGTGTGAAACGCAACCTCAGCACACTGCGCGCTCGATGAGACAGCGCCGGCGATAGGAGAGTAAAGGGAAATACATTCAGTCATGGGGAATTCGACCGTACCGGACCGCTTGCTGCCAAAGCCAATTTTTGAAATCACGCAGAACACGTACAACTCCGTAGGACACTCGCTGCCGGCCCCCTTCGTCTATTCGAAAACAGATGATGACGGCTTAGGATACACAAGGTCGAGAGGAGAAGAGTGTGCTTAAGCGGCGGGGGCAGGGGCGGCAGCAGGTGGCTGCTCCTCAGCCTTGGGCTCGGATGCAGCTGGTGCGTCCTCGGTGGCCTTGGTCTCCTCCTTGGGTGCGTCGGTGGTGGCGGCGGCCTCGCCCTCGTTGCCGTCTGATGACGTCCAGAGAGTGAGGTTGTCACGGAGGAGCTGCATGATGAGGGTGCTGTCGCGGTAGGACTCCTCAGACAGAGAGTCGAGCTCAGCGATAGCGTCGTCAAAAGCCTGCTTGGCAAGGTGGCAAGCACGGTCGGGTGAGTTCAGGATCTCGTAGTAGAAGACCGAGAAGTTCAGCGCAAGGCCGAGACGGATGGGGTGGGTAGGTGTGAGCTCAGTCTGGGCGACGTCGGTGGCCGTCTGTATTGCGAGGTTAGTGGGTAGTCAGGTCAGGGTGTAGTCATTGCGTCATACCTTGTAAGCCTCGTGTGCAGCAGTCGCAGCAACCTTGCGCTTCTCGCCGGAAGCGAACTCGGCAAGGTAACGGTGGTAGTCTCCCTTCCTGTGCCGGTGTTAGCCTTGTTCGTGCAGCGGGGACAGCGGATGAAGCGGTGTAGGTACGCACATCTTGTGGTAGAAGACCTTGGACTCGCCAGACTCGGCCTTGGGGATGAGAGAGTCGTCGAGGACGTTGAGGACATCCTGGCAGACCTGCTCGAGCTCGGTCTCGATCTTCTGGCGGTAGTCGCGGATGGTGCCGAGGTGCTTCTCAGAGCCCTTGGAGTCTTCCTTCTGCTCGATGGACGAAATGATGCGCCACGACGCGCGTCGGGTACCGACAACGTTCTTGTAGGCGACGGACAGAAGGTTGCGCTCGTCCACGGTGAGCTCACCGGCGACCTGTCGGGTGTTAGTCGGGCGCTGATGGGAGCCTGCCGTGGCAGGCGCCTGCTCGTTTGGGAGCGGATGCGGTCGGGCATACCTTGGCGACTTCCTGGGAAACAGTCAGTATGTGAGCTGGAATGAGCTGTACTGGCAGAACAACTGACCTTCATATATGTGACCATCTCTGCACACGACTGTTAGCTTGCGCGGCCACAGCTGGGGGTGCGCGGACACTTACCATCGTAGCGCTCAGCCTGTTCGCACAGCCGGGCGAGGAAAGTCTTGCTATGGCGACGTCAATTACTGGCGGGCGCTGTCAACAACCGCTGTCTCGTACCTCTCACGCTGGTGCATGTTAGCCTGTGTTGCTTGCTGCGACTTTATCAGGGCTCAGAGGGGCATCCCGCCGGGGGGACAACAGCGGGGGGAACGGGGCAGAATTCAGCACGACGTACCTCAGTCGCCATTGTGATGGGTGGTTTGGTGTTTGTTTTGGTAGTCGGGGGATTGTGGGGGGTGGGTTGAGATGCGTATGGAAGGATATACGGTGGGCGGAGTTGTTGAGGTGTTTGTGTGGATCAACGAACAGAAGAGGATCGAAGTTGTTTTGAGGAAGCGAGCGTCTGCCCTAAGAGAGAGCCGGGGGGCCGTGCGTCGAGCGAACAACACCACCCCGTCGACTGCGCCTTCCCCCAATGGGCGCCTGAGCTGCCCTTCGCAACCTTGGAAGTTCACATGATGGCCTGCCCCCGTCTACGCGCTGGCACGCCTGGCTTCACACCCTTCACGCCTTCACAGGCCTTCATTGCCAGTTGCCAGTTGCCATGATGTCCACCCCCCTATCGCGCCTCCTGATGCGCTGCCATGGCAAGCGGTCCCTATCTTGCGGGAAGCTGGCAATGAGGGGTACATGGGCACGTGAGCAGCTTCAGGGTCTGCCCTCTCATCTGCCCCCATCTGCCTCATCTGCCTCATCTGCCCATCTGTGCCCCCTTTGCCAATCAGTGCCACTTGGAAACGGCTAGAAAACCTGGACGGAAACTGTTGCGTCGCGAGCTCGCTGTGCCATGATTCGTGTCACGTTGCGGTGAAGTACCACGGCCAGAGACGTTGGCTTTCCGTGTCACATGTGGCTGGATTGAGGCGCCAGGCCTGCTAGGCGGCGACCTGGCCACATGTATCCACAGCACGCTGACAGCGCCGACATGTCCCCATAGCCGGCCTGCAGTCTTCTCACACTATCAGCGCGCATGTTTGTGAATTTGCCTGAATACCAAGGCTGTAGTCTATGTCTGAACCAAACCACTATACGGACAACGTTGGTCCCGCACGCTGCATATGCAAGCCACAGCATCTTGTCCAAAACCAACCCGTTTCTGTCTCGGCATCATCCCATCGTGCACGGCTACTATGCCGTCCTTTGTCCGTTGCAGCCAGCAAGTGCATTGATGCGTACTGTAGCACATTTATGGTGCGGCGCAGGGACATGGCCATGCTCGGTAGCTTTGTGAGGCTGTCTGCATTCGCCTTGTGCTTCACATTAACAACCGCCAAACACCCAACATCAGCGCCGCGGTACCCGTACACACACCCATCAACCATTGCAACGTTGAGAACTTGACGGCCTCTAGCCGCTCCCTCAGCTGCGCCGTCTCCTGCTCGATCCTCGTCTCCGTCTCCTTGAGCTTGAGTTCCTGCACGTTGGCCTCCTCCCTGATGCGCCCCTTCTCCAGGTTCAAGTCCAACCTCACTGACGCCTGTGTCCGCTGTATCTCGTCCCGCAAGCGCGAGTTGAGCTTTGCAAGCTCGTTGGTAAGCCGCTCGTGCGATGCGCGCGTCAAGCTGGATTCAGTCGAGTCGGCCGTCATGAGTTCCGAGCGGAGTTTGGCAAAGTCGACTTTCTGCGTGTACGTAGCTTTCTCCTGGTCTTCACGAAGAACCATGGTGCGCGTGAGGTTTTGTATGCTGCAAAAGTTTAGTAGACGTCCTGCGTCATCGTGTCGGAACTGACCTCTCCTCAATTACATCGCTGAGAATCCTCATCATGCCCTCGGCTTGCTCTTCTGTGAACCCCTCTTCCTTCAGTCGCTGCACAAACTTGAGCGTGTCGAAATGATGGTCCTTTGATCGCCCTGCAGTCGCGCTGAAGTTGCGCCGAAGCTCCAGAGCAGATGCATAACCGCTTGCATATCGTGGTGATGTCTTGGGCCACTGTGTCTTTGTTCGCGCTTCAGGTGACAATAGCTTCGGAAAGGCAGCGCGACGCTCGGAAGCTACACAAGATCTATGCCGACGCTGATTGAATGCGCTCAACGCTACCGGCTGCGTCACCTTGGCGGGCCATGATAGTTGCGGTAGAAGAAACCGCGGTATCGCTGTCGCTTGTATTGCAGGAGCTGCCATTGTGTGAGTTGGTGTGGTTTCTGTTCTGTCTCGCCGTCGAGAATTCAAAAGCCGCGGATAGCCAAGCCCTGCACATGTCATTGCCGATTTCGGAAAACCATTCCACCACTCCAGCGCCTTACGAAGCCTCCGGCGCGGGGAAAGACGGTGTTGGGCACATCATCACATTTGACCATGTGTCATGAAAATATGCATGGAAAGGCTGTTCATTGTTGCTTGATATCATAGTGAAAGAGTTCGTCCCAATACACGACCCTGAAAGCACGTACAACGCTCGCTATGCACACCACCGCTGAAACAGAACAAAGCAAAAAAGGGTAACTGTCCGTCTATCTACCATACTCCAAGCTGGGGATAATGACAGGTCCGTACTTCATGGGCGCATTATATCCACCCTCATTCTGCACCATAAAGTCAACTGCCAGGCTCAACTTGCCACTGCCATGTCCAGGGACCGCCTGACCAAACGTTCCGTTGACAATCTCTGGATCATAGATGACACATGCAACGTAGTTTCTCCGGCCCATCAACCTCTTGTACTCTCGTGGCTGGCCATTGACGTCCTGTGTGAAAATCTCCATCATGTCTTCTTTTGTGTCGCTGGGTTGGTTGTTGCTACGGTGTCCGTTCTGTGGTACGTAGAGAGCACGGTTGTTGTGGAGGAGTCGCAGTACATAGTTGCTAGGCGGTCCGTTCACTACTGACGATGAAATGATCTGGTACATCGTCTTATGATCCTGCGGTCTCGACGGGTCATGAACAAGACCAGCGCCACAACAGTCGACCGCGCCAGAGAAGAATGTCATTCGTAGCGACTTGTTGTGTGCAATGCCCTGAAGTGTTCGGATCAAGTACGTTCGTTCAAGGTCCTACAGAAAGTGAGTAAGACATCTTACAGTAGGTTAGAGTCACTAACCTTTGAATCGTGCGTCCACTGATCCCTGAGCTCGTCGAGCATGTCAATCTCCCCGAAAGGACTCAGGACTCCACTCATCAGGCCGGACTTGCCAATGGCTTTCTTGACGGAATTAAAGCCATCGCCAACGACACTCTTAGCGCCGACAACACCAGCGACGCCAGCTGTCACTTTTCCGAGCATGTTGAAAGTACCGGTAACGGCTTTCTTGCCAGTCGCCATAGAGTGAGCGAGATGCTCAACAGATTCCAAGCGAGGATACACAATGGGAACAGGCACCATCCAGATGCAGTGCTGAACACTCGGCGGCAGTGTTGCAACTTTGGGGAAGATACCTTGGTATGTCGGCCCTGCCATGACTTGATGCGGATTGCGCTCAGAGCGACAATCAGGGCCAACAACTGTAACGCATGGACCCAAGTACTTGATAAAGTGCCAGCCTGTACCCGTAACGGTAAAAAGGTCCATGTCGTTGTTGACATTGCGTAGAATCTCCAGCGTCGTATGGTGCTGGAAGAGGAGATACATCTCAATTCCCAGTCTTCCAATGTTCTTGAACATGTTCGAGAACTGCATGTATTCAGGGTACGATCCAAAGCCGTCGAAACTAGAGATTGTTAGAAATGCTTGCGCCGTGACGCTCGAAACAAACTTACATGTCATGATCATCCAGAGCAAGGATGTGGGGTATTTGTGCAAAGGCTTCCCGCAAGTGCGGCTGATCAAAGTGGCTTGTGTAGTAGTGGAAGTATGCATGGCAGACATCCTCTTCGTGCTTGGCAGTCCATGGCGCATTCTTTCGGGTCTCTTTGCCGCTTGTCGCTGTCCATTGCTTCAGTAAAGGAAGCTCTTTCCATAGCCGATCAGCATAGATCTGGCCACCCAATCCTAACTGTACGTGGAAGCCACCACACTCGGCGTTCTTCTGCAGAATATCCTTCCACATCAAACCCACACCACCAAGCCTCGCTCTCTCATTAACGTTAACGTTCAATGCAAAGTCGTTGCCAGAGTGAGCGATGAACCGCCAGCTGGTCTCATTTCGTCCTGCTACCAAGAACTCGAAGCGAGTACAGCCTAGGTGCGAGGTAATGGCGTAGGTCCATTTTGCAGCATGCTCATCTTCCATCCTCAGATCGATGTCGTATCGATAGAAGATCCATGTCTGATGCGTGTAGATGGGGTTGGCCTTCAGCTGTCGTGGGTTCGGCGACAAATCTGCGCTCTGATGAATGTGAATCGTCGGCGGATGGGGAGTGTTCGTTATGAGAAGGATGGAACCCAACCACAAACCTCGCTCAATGTCCATATTAGTGTATCTAAGATACGGCCCAAAGTAGACGCCATTGGTAGGAGCGACTTTGTATTGGTCTACGCCAGCAACTGGAGGTGGGCCAGTAAAGCCAGTAGTGGTTGGCGTCGCAAGTGGAGCCATGCCAAAGTCTCCAGGGAAAGTAGCGGTCTGTGGAGCGAAGCCAGGCGATGCGATGGGAGCCTTGCCAAAAGACGGTGATGCCAAGGGACCGCCAACGAATGTGCCGGTTGGAGACATGGGCTCGTTCAGATTTAGGGGTGTTGGGCCTTTTGGGAACTCCCACTGCGTAGACTGAGTTGGGAGATGAATGTAGTAATACTGGCCAGAGCTAGGGTCCAGATGTGCTATCCAACCTTCAGGAAGCGGTGGAGGAGAGGCTGGCCCGGGTCCTGGAGCGGGACTTGGTGTATGAGCAGGTTGGGCGGTTTGTATTTGAGGAGGAAACTGGTTTTGCGTAGGTGTTGGCGCGATGACTGCAGCAGGTTGTGATGGTCCAGCTTGGGGGCGCACATCATTCGCAAATGCAGGATGTCCTTGGTTAGGATCAGAGAAACTAACTCCTTGAGCAACTGGCTGTTGTCCCTTTTCGTTGGGATAGCTGTGGGCTTGACCTGTTGGCGGGGTTGTTATACTTGAATATGCTGGTGGTGGCTCCTCATTCAAGTTCATCCGTCCCATGTCGTGGTTCAGAGGGTGTTCCGGAGGTACGTTTGTCTGCGGCACATTCGTAGGAGGCGGCGAGAAGCGAGTGTTCGGTGCCTGTGGAAGAGGGCCTTGTGGGGGAGTGCTCGAAGGGGGCACTTGATCCATACCCTGGTATACGGCTGGTGGGCCATGTGGATTGCCTCCGGGTTGCTCGGTTGGTGTCCATGGTCTTCTCGCTGGCTGCTGCTGGCTCGGCTGTGGCGTTGAGAGTCCCGGCCTAGGTTGCTGGTTGGCATAGATTTGGTTGCGCTGGGCAGCTGCCGCGTTCTGAGCACTTTGTGCTTGTAAGTTTGTGAGCGTAGAGGTTCCTGCGATGCCAGCTGCGGCGAAGCGCGCTTCTATGCCACCGCCAGGAGGAGGAATAATGGGCGTCTCAGGGGGCGGGGGAGAGCCTCTCTGTGCCCGCACTGTCGATGTCGAGGCAGTAGAGCTCATGCGATTGACGTCCATGGGCATAGGCACCTTGAGTACCGGCTCGTTCTGGTTGGGACCTGTGTATACGACTGGAGCAGCAGGAGCAGCAGGAGCAGCAGGGGCCGCGCTGGAGCCGGCAGCGGGTGGAGGGAAGTACTGCTGGTGGTATTCGGGGTATGGGTTGTTTATGGCGTCATCTTCACTGCCCTTTCTCTGCGGCGCCTTCTGGAACAAGCCCTCCTTATCAGGAGCGTCCGGACCTGGCGAGTCTGGGAGTGGCTTGGGTGCGGTCCCTCTGCGCTCCGCCAGTCTCGACGGTTGAAGTGAGCCATCTGGGTTTCTTGCGCCATAGCCACTTATTGTCGGTCGGTTTGGATCGTTGGCAGTGAAGCGAGCGCGCTGGCTGGGCGACGTGGGACTCGGTCCTGTCGCATTGGAGCCTCTCCTCCGTCCCTCTGCGCTCTCAGGGGGTGTGGCCGTCCTCGCGCGTCGTTCCCTCTCGCTGAGAGGGGTGTATCTGCCTGTGCCGAGGGTGGGTTGCACGTTTGGCGGCTGGTCGTTATCGGGGTAGGGAAGAGGGGCGTTGGGCGGACTCGTAGGCGGCGCGGGGAACGAGGGCATAGGTGGAGGGCGCGAGAAGGCGGGCTGGCTCGAGCTGCCGGCCGAGTCTGTTCGCGGCGGCGGACTCTTCCCATCGCGACCCTTTTGTATCCTCAAGGGACCGATTGTGGGGATGGTGGGCGTGTCAGGGTTGTTGTTGTTGTCGTTGTCATATCGCAGGAAGAGCTCCTCGTCGGGTCGGCCCTGCTTCCTCGCGTCCATGATGGTGGAATATGCGACTGCGTGTATGTACAGCGACGGTACCTGGATCGCCGGCGATGACAGGCGTCGACTTATTTTTGGCTACGGATGCGGATCGCTCGACGTGCGCAGGGCGTGGTGTGGATGGCGGCGCTGGCTGGGTGGGGTAGTGGCTCGTGGCTGGTGGTGGGCTCGATATGACGCTGTCGAACGACGAGGTGCATCAGCTGTACATGGCCACACTATCCGGACCCCCTCGGGTTTTATGCGGAAAATGATGGACTACGGCACATGCGCCTCTGGTCTGCGTGAGTCTACGCGATACTGCTGACTTACGTAGCCTTTGTCCCATGGCCCTCCCAGAGTTGGGCTGCGGCGGGTCTCTCTCTACTGACTATCATGGGCCTCTGACATGTGATTGGACATGTCGAGTTTACGCGCTGCGACCGAATTTGCGGCCGCTCCTGATCACACTTGGCGGCGCATACGAACAGCATCCAGTACCTGATGTGGCACACACTACCACCTTGTTCCAGCGAATCACATAATGTATCCCTGAAGACGTCTGTGGCTGGTACCCCACTCCCATCATCGACGCAAGACGGGCCGCACAGTGCAGCGGGCCGACGACTTCGTAAAGCATCCGCCAGGCGCGACTGGTCAGGAGAGGTCATTAGGTCAAGATCTCAAAAGGGAATAACTGTTGGCATTGTAGAATGTAATCACAAGCACCCGTACCAGAATCATACCAAACACCACGAGTTCGACGGTAGACCTCGCCAGGTTAGCAATATGCACTGTTTATGATTACGAACACACGGAACATCTATAGAATCTATCAAGCTTTTAATCAATAGTTTACCTCCACAATCGCTTCTTCTTCATACTCGCAGCTACACGCCTACCAAAACCTCCCACGCCAATTCATGTTCCGCCAGGGCACTCACATGCCCATGAGAGCGGCAGCGCCAGACTCACTGCACACATAGACGACCTCGTGGCTGTCGCTGAAGCCGTTGAAGCGAGTAGCAGAGCACTTGGTGTACGCGCCCATCTCCTCAAAGTAGAGCCAGTCACCGACATCGAGCAGCTCGGGGAAAGTGCACGAGGACGAGATTACATCGATACCGTCGCACGTCGGACCCCAGATGGAGTACTCAACCTGAGACGGCGTGTCGTATCCGGAACGACGAATATCATACAAGACATTGTTACCGTTCTTCAGAACACGCGGCACAGGGTTCTGGTGATCGAAGATGATGCTCGAGAAGTTGCCGTAGACACCGTCGTTGAGGTACAGCATGTACGACGTGGTGCCGAGGGTAGCATCATTAACGGTGCGACGAGCGATGACGTGGCACGCAATGGTGAAGGCTGTCGACACATAGTAGCGTCCGGGTTCCCCAATGACGCGGATGTGGGGCGGGAAGTACTCGTCCAAGGCAGTGGACAAGACTGCGGCCATGGGCTCGAAAGTGGCATCGCCGGTAAAGCCGCCGCCCACGTCCAGGGTGTGCATGTTGAAGCCAAGGGCGGCTGCTTGATCGAAGACGAAGCGGGCATCCTGGACAGCCTTGATGAAAGCCTTGGGGTCCGATGCGCCGGAGCCGACGTGGAACGCGACTCCAACAACATTAAGCTCCAGCTTCTTCGCCAGCTCCAAGAGCTCTGCAGTGGTATCCAGGGCGGCGCCAAACTTCTGGCTGAGACGGCACAAGCTGGCCGAGTCATCCGTCAGGATGCGCAGATACAGCTCGGCGCCCGGGAAGAGCTGCTTGGTCTTGTAGAGCTCATCGGCATTGTCGAATGTCATCTGCTTGACGCCAGATTGAGCGGCGTAGCGCACATAAGACTTGGTCTTGCAGGGCTGCGCGTAGATGATGCGAGAAGGATCGACGCCCAGCTTGAGCACAGTCTCAATCTCGTTCTTGGAGGCACAGTCAAAGCCGAGACCCAGTGCAGTCATAAGACGCAGGACTTGGGGGTCAGGGTTGCACTTGACGGCTGCGAGATGTTAGTGTCATATGGATGTAAGAGTTGATGCGGCAAACTTACCATAGTGCGGCTTGACACGGCCTAGGTTCTTCTTCCAGCGCAAATGCTGGCGGTAGACCTCGCCCAGGTCGGCGACGAAGAAGGCATCTTCCTCGCCAACGCTGCAGGTATCAGGATCAATAGCCTCGACACGGCTCTTCAGAGCGTCCGCAATCAGCTGCTTGGATTTCCAGGCGCCATGATTGTCAATACTACCGGCTGAATAATTGTTGAACGACTGGAGGTCTTTCAACGGGAATTGGTATTCTTCGGTAGTCGTGATAGCAGAAGGTGCCATGCCCTTGACGATGGGTTCGGATAGTCGAGTGGTTAAGTAGGTTGCTTGCCGGGTCGTGAGGCCGCGTTAAGGGGGCTTGAAGGGTGCGAAGCCGAGGCTTGGGGTTGGGCGAGGTCTGGCCGCTTCCTCTGCGAGAGGAAGAACCGCTGATGGCGTCCTATGCGGCAGCTGAAGTTCGGGCTGGTCGAGTGTCTGGGTAGGAGACAAAAAGAAAAGGCGCTCAAGTTCTCTCTTAGATGGCGACAAGACGCGGAGGGGGGATGTTGTTGAAAACGTGTGGCGCTGGTCGAGCAGAGACAACTTGGAGGTTGAGTAGGATCAGGGCCGAAGCCGTAGTGCAAAGGGAGCCTTTGACGCGACCAAAGGCTGTCGGAAGGAGTAGCTGAGTAGCAGTAAAAGAGCAGACAGTCGCTTTTATAGGGAGCGACGTCTGGCAGGCGGTGAATATGGGGAATGGGTGAAGTGTAGGAGCGAGGGAGGCGATGGCGGGGAGCTGGAGAGACAATTTTCGCGCATTCGGTTGTGGTGCTGAAGTCTTGGACCGAACATTACTTAACATCCCTGCGCCGTCCAGGACCGGCAGCCACTAACATTTCATTCTGACATCACCGAGGCTCGTGCATCTAGACCAGCGGTGCCTGATCGGCTCGATGGCACGCAGGCGAGGCTGAGCACAAAAAACCGCGCATGTGAAGTGTGCCCAACGCGAACTCGTCGGGAATGCGGGCAGACTGTGTCGCTCAACATTGATGCCGCTGTCAATTAAAGCGCATGCATGAAATGACGCGTGGCAACTCTACGCACAGGGGGGTGCTCTCAATTGCGGTGTGTTCATGTTATCGTTGGATGATTTGTGGGGTCGCAGCTATAATGCCGGCCCATGCAGTATGTACTCGAAACTGGAAGAACGCCATAACCTCCAATGCCCAAAATGCCGCTGTGTATTCGTCGCGCGTATGTGAATGCAACATAATCGTGGGATGCGGGTGCTGCGTAAGCACGTCGTAACAAAGGGAATGTAACAGTAAATTAATCACGATTGGTACCGGACCATGATTGGCACATCCGAGAGATCCACACCGTACTGGTGCTGGAAGTGCAGCGACTTCACCGACGCGTGACTGTGGAGAGATCGCGTACCTGCGCTGCCTCCGATGCCTGCACCATGTTCGTAGTTGTACTCCAAACCTCCACTGAAGCGATCCCATTTCGACATGCTGTTATAAACCTTGGCCTCTTTCGGAGGACGAGTCTCGATTGGAGGCGCATCGCTAGCGGTGAGATCGGAATCTGGATCCATGTTCAAGTTGACATCGGAATACAGACGATCTCCCAATGTGCTACGGCGCTGCTTCCAGATCTGGGAGTGTGTTTCCCAACTCGCACCTTGCGGCGAAGGCTTTTGCGGGGGGGAGTCGTGCTGACCCTCCAGCTGAGATGTTCTCGGACTGCGAGGACGACGGCTGGGAGCGGCCCTGGGTCCTTGAGGCTTGACACTCTGTGCGACCTTAAGCCTGAACGTATCAATGGAGGGTACAGGGGGAATGTCCACGGTCTGTGGGCGTCGCTTCGAAGCCGTGGCCTCGCCAGTTTCTATCTTGAAGCTTCTCCGCCGCTGTTGGAGAGAAAGATCTTTGCTGTGTAAACGCGCAAACTCTGCAGCAGCCTTGCTGTCCATGCTCACCATAGACTTCGAACGAGGCAAGGAGCCGCCCAGTTGGTGTGGGTGGGTTGGGGAAGTAACACTCGGTCTTGACGAGGCGGGCATGGCAATATCGTACGGAGAAATGCCCAGGGAGGAAGTGATAGTACCCAAATGTACCACGTCAAGTGTGGCATGCTCAGGCTCTTTCTCAGCCTGGCTCTTTCCGGACGTAGACTTTCTCCGGAAGAACGATAAACTCCTTCGACGGCCGTGAACTGGGGGCGTAAGTGGCCCCTCAGGCTCCAACTCAGCGAGTTGCTTAAACTCAGTCTCCTCTGGGGCAGGAGCCTGAGCGGCAGAATCTTCTGGAAAAACATGCTCTTTTGTTGGATACGTGTGGGTCAAGCAATCCATCCCTGGAGTACTCGACACACGTCTTTCAAACTTGGCTCGCACCTTGGTTGGAACCTCGGGAATTGTTCCTTCTGGGATCGGCTGGCAGGACTGCACGACGAGGTGCTCCGCCTGGGACGGACGCCTCTTGCGGAAACGCTTCTGTGATTTTGATGAAGCGCTGTCGAATGATGCCCTAGAAACGATCGATCTGGGTGTCATGGGCGAGTGCAGACACTCCGATGTCGACGATCTTGTAGAAGAGCTGGTAGACGGAACCGGGCTGTTCAACGATGATTGGTGTCGCACCTTCTGTGTATGCTGTGTAACGTGCGATGATAAATGCTCCAATTTTTCACTTGTGCCCGTGTCTACATCACCGTCCGTAGACGATGGGTCCACAACCTGACGACTCTTCTTAGGATGGATCGAACGGCGGGTCTCGTGTTCCTGGCTTCTATCTACCATTTGTGGAGAGTCACTGCATCGATGGCACAGGATTGAGGTAGCGTTTTCCGACTGCTCCCGATCGGCTATCCGTAGACTGCCACCGGATGAGTAACCAGAATCCGTAGTCCGTGGTGATGGTCGCTGAGTGGCTTTGCTCTTTGGCCTCTGTGAGGTGGCCGCGATCGAAGGAGTGGAAGGCACCAACACTCTGAGTTCAGGCTGTGACTTGGGCTCAGCAAAGACAGTCTCCTGAATAAAGGGAGATGTTTCCCTTGGAGAATATGAGGTGCATCGCTCGGGCTGGTCAAACCTGGCTGTCTCTTCTGACACAAGAAACGAGCTAAAGGGAATATCGTCCTGGTAGCTCGGAGCGAACCGTGCTGCGCTTTGTGTGTCTTCGTGCGTGAGGTGCAGGAACTTTGGGGGCTCGTCTTCAGTGACCGGGCGCGGCTGGAACTTGTGCGCCATGACATTTACCGGAATTCCCGAATCATGAAGTGTGGACACTTCTTTGGCTTCCAGTTCATATAGTGGAGAAGGCGTTGGGATGACAGCCGACTTGCTTCTCGTGTGGGTCCTCCGCCGTGTTGATTTCATAATCAGTGGGCTGGAGCCAACCTCTGTTGCTGCAAAATAGTCCTCGTCTTCAGTCTTCTGGGTCTCTAGAGTCTTCGTGC
>JAESFQ010000471.1_pt1 | contig 14811 bp, 17 predicted proteins | sample 9269431 | NCBI WGS metagenome assembly JAESFQ01 (sample SAMN14502588, study PRJNA617103) | algae metagenome | isolation source: Plectolyngbya sp. WJT66-NPBG17 and co-occurring heterotrophs from well... | place: USA: Mojave Desert, Joshua Tree National Park, California | collected 2006-08-06
ATACGCGACAATCGGAATTTTGCTTTTAAGAGGTGCATCGAATCAAGAGTTGGCATAGTAAATAATGTTGTACGAGAGAAGAATCGAAATACCGCGGGTACTAGTGGGTAAGGATGCCTTATACGGCGAATCTTCACGTTTTCAAATATGCACAACGCAGCGCAAGGCGTGTTATCCTATCTATGATTATCTTCCCATTCAAGCCGCCCCCGTGTCTTGCTCGCTTTCCTTCTCTTTTCCCCTCTCCCCATCCAGAGCCTCGCTATTTTGATAACTTCCCGGCCCCCTCGCACCATCCGGGATGTGGAACCTGCGATCCACCCGCACAATCGCATATAAAAACACCGTAAGAATCTCAACACCAAAATCAACGACGTAGAACGCCGCCTTATGGTAGTACCCCGGCAGCGGCTCGCTCATAGGAACAGGCGTCCTCCATAGCGTGCCTGCGCGGTAACTCGCACCAAAACAAACCAGAGTTGCGCCGGTGAGTAGTACAACGACTCTCGTACTCAGACGCCCCTGGCCGAAGTTGTCAGCGCTCTGATGCCGCGGGAGTGCGAAAGTAAGCGCCAGGATGGGGAGTGGCAAGAATGAAATGACAGCCAGGAATGTCGTGCCATAAAGCGTCAGTGCACGATCGATGAACAGCGTGCGCGGGCGGCGCGTATAGAAAGACTGCACGGTTGCGTAGATGATGACGATGAGCGTGAGCGGTATGATGGCCCACAGGATCTTCAGGATTGTGGATAGGATGCGGTGCCACCCGAAACACGGGTGCAGCGAGCGCACTACCCGTTGCGTCCAAAGGAGGTTTATAATAAAGATTATTAGGACGCCGGCGGCGGTAAAGATTTGGGTGGCGATTGCGAGTCGGATGTTGTGCGAGTAGACTACGGAGGAGATGCGGAGAATACAGGTTGTTATTCGGGACATGCAGAATCCTGGACGATAGTGTTAGTGCGGGCCCAGGTTGTGGAAGAGATGAGGTGCGAAGGACGTACCGAAGAGTGCGGCGTTGAACACGAACTTGTGCCCTCGCCTTCTGTTGAGTTGGAATATTGTCATATGTGTTATGGCACCGCATATGTAGAGGGCAAGACATATCGATGTGATTGGTATGTCAATTGATGTATCGGGTGCGCCACCCAATGCCCAATTTTTGGGCGGATATGGTGGTCCTCGACTCATCTATAAAAAGTCAGATTGGAGCTGGCACAGGAGTAAAGAAAACCTACTTCTTGTACGAGCGCCTTGCTTTATTCGAAGAACGTAATGTTGTTGATGAAAGGTTTTAAGGCTTAAACGGCGAAGTAGTTGTCGTCGCTAAGTGAAATCGATGTCCTAAAGAATAGCCCATTGCAGCGACAGGATGGTGGTATATAGCGGCCACCCTAATTCCAAGATTCGCTTCGTAATTATGTACCACCGAGAGCTCTGTAGGGTACATAGCGTCCAGTTGCGGTCTAGAACTGATAGATCGGAAGTTCTGAAGTTCCGTTCTTGAAACGCGTGTTGATGAGGCTGCGACCACCGTTAAGTCGGAGCTTCGGTCGCTCATCGCAAAGACCGAAGAGCGAACGAGGCTGCATGTCACAAGTCGGTGCAAGTTACGCCGTATGTTACCCCCTATCTCCTTTTCTCCTGCAGCTTGTAAATTTCGGGTCTGATGTTGTCGTGTTCGCACTACGTACCTCCTACCACATTTAGACATGGCGTAGCTGCCGGACACGAGCGCTACCCAAGAGCCGCAGGTCATCAAATTCTATCGTATGGTAGCATTCGTGGGGAATACCTGCAAGACAACCGAAAATACCGCTTGCCTCTCCATGCATCCAAAACTCTAATCATACTCACAATCCCCACCTCTTCATTGATCATTGTCGTCTTCGTCCCCACCTCCCCTTCGATTTCATATATCCCCTCTTTGTATCCTCATGAGCTGTGGCATGGACGATGTGTATCTGTACAGGTCGTCGAACTCCTTTCAAATCTAGCCCACTGTCTTTCCCGCTCCTTTGACCACACCGGGATCGCCCGCAAGGCATAGCCCTGGTGCTATAGCAGCGACATCGCTCGTCCCATACCACCTCCTCTGTCGCTCTATTTGCTTGTTTTCTGAGCATAGTGGCACCTGCAACACCCCAGGCGGAACGTCACACGCCAATACCGACCAGCGCTGAGAAGCCCGCGAACGAAATGAAGGAGTGTGTCGCAAAGCCGTGGAAGATGCATTAGAAAATGATCTGGTTGTTGTCGCCATGCATATACAGTGACAGGATGCGCGTGGTCCAGACGTGGAAGGAGGCGAGTGGGATGAGGATGTAGCCTCACGTTCCTCCCTGTGCGGCGGAAAACACTAGATTTCGTACACCCACATTTAGACCAGAGTAGCCAGAAGAAAAGTCTCAGCAGGTTCGAAAGATGCATCGGATCTACTCGCTCGCGTCAAGAGTCCGCATTTGGTCAAGCCAGGAAGAGTCTGAACATGGCATTAATAGTGTCATGAACTATCTGGACGACCTGCAGAACGAGGGTCTCGAGAATCGCAATATCGAAACGGCCACACTTTTTACTCATACCAACAAACTATTCGGTTGCAAGTGGTGGCAGCGTGTTTGGACGATTCAGGAAGCAGCAGTAGCGAACTTTTGTTCGCTGGTGCAATGGGGGGCTCGGGAGATTCAATGGGTATTTCTTATCGAGTTGGTGAACATATGAAATCATCGTAATCTCAATGCGACGCCCATATGGGCGGCCCATTGATGGCTCGTGGCGCTGAAGTGATTTGGCAACTTTTCGAAAATCCTGAACTTTTAGGTCGGAAGCTCGGCACTCCGTATGCCGAGCCCCACCTTTTTGACCCAATCAATCGCTAGCAGGTAGCGAGGGCCTGCACCAACCTTGAACTGCCTATGTAGGATACCGTTGCAACAGCGACAAAAACTCGATGAATTCAGAAACCATGAAATCATCGTATCCACCCACCGGTCCGCACGTAGTTCTCTAACACACTGTCATGGACTTAGTACGATTTTATCGTCATTATCACTCTTCAGGGACTGTACCCTTGAAAGAGTGAATATATATCTCCTGCGAAAGATACGCATCTGACCCTCGGGCTCATATATATACTCTTCTTGGCCTTGTATACAGGCGCTTCTTTGATCCTTTTGAGCCTGACTACTCGCAGTCAACGACATGGGCGTTCCAAAAAGCCGTTGTGAGCTTTGCAAAAGCTAGGAATGATCTCGACTTTCTCCTCAATTTCGTGTTGGCACACTCACTGGTGGAAGGCATCAAGTTTCCCTCCTTGGGTTTACAACTTCGCAGAGCGTTCAACTTGGCTTTCTAGTAACGGGAAATACTACCTGCACCGACGCTATTGCATAAGACATGAAGGCGCAACGACTGGTCGGAGGTATTGTAGACTTCAACATGATGCGCATGCAAACATTCTTATGCTTACTGGCGCAGTTGTTGGAGTGGTGGCAGAAGCTCAGATGCTCCATACTGATTGTCACAGCGAATTGGCCGAAAACCAAGGATGGGTCGTTCTCGAGCTACAGCATCCGTACAAAGATCCTTTCATACCGTGGCTTTTGCATACAATACAAACGCTCACAGTCATTGCAAAGAGAGCATGGAAAGAGCGTTTCCTGTCAGACATCGTCGAGAAAAAGATAAAACGCGGGGATGTCTGGCGTATTGCCATGAACGGACGAAGTGTCAATGACTTCAAGGTGCCGGACTCTTCTCCAACATCCGAAGTGTCAGTAGACGAATGGACAGCCGTCCAACAACATTCCACCCTCGACGGCTGGTGGCATTTGCTTTCCCAGAAAGACAGTGACTTGGATGAGAATGTAGAATCCAATACCGCCAAGTCAATATACCGTAACATCGTGGGACATCTTAGTACGTACCCACACTAGAAAGGGTGTCTGTTCACAACGAAAAACGGCTATATTGCGACTGCGAGTAAGAAGGCTCAAAGTGGAGATGTAGTGTGCATCCTATTCGGATGTGCTATGCCACTGGTTTTGCGACCGCGAAATGATGGAACGCATGTCATCATTGATGCTGCCTACATGGAAGGTATAATGGAAGGAGAGTTTCTTCAAGACAAAGCACAGTACACGGATACGAAGTTTGTCATCACCTGAGGGGGCCTACTGAAGGCTGATGAAATTTTCACCGGTCAGGATCCTTTTTTCGGAGCCTGCAAATTCTTCATCGAAATCGTAGATGCCGCGAATCATCGTAATGTTGATGCGCCTGAATCCCTCATCCGCTTTCAGCACCACTCCCATGCCGGAGAGCGGCACATAACACAACACACCGATAAATGTGTGCTTCACCGGCACGGAAACGCCCTCCAGTATCCAAGAAACGCCTTCCAGCCCCAAAGCACATCCACGCTCTGCCGACATTATCTCAGCGTGTTGCATCACAGCAGTCATCAGACGATGTTAAGAATAGGACTATTGGCGCGCTGCAAAATTGGGGTGGTGTGTTGGCCCCTCGCGATTTGAGGAGGACTAGGTGTGGAGGCGAAGCAAGTGATGTCGTATGCACGCGCATACATGAATGGAGTATCAGATGTTTGAGAAAGAAACAGTGAACGTCATCTTACCTTCAGAGGAGCTCTTGGTTCTATTGACAAGCTCGAACCGGAGGCTTAGAACACATCGTTTTTCTGGAGGGCAAAAAACCTGGAGTCGCACAGTCCACTCTCTGGTGTTGATAAGCTGAAAGGTGTGAAAGACCATGCCACACGGCTGAACGGTTCGTTACGACTGGTAGACATAAGCGACATTCCACCAACAGCTATGCTCGGGCCGCTGAACGGTCGACTACTCACCTGCATGCGCATGGGGGCTTCTTGCAAACGTCTACGCAAGGGCTTTGTTCTTTCGTCAGACATGCGTCTCTCGACCGCCTTCCTGCAAGGCCAAGCAAGAAGATGCTGATCAGGCGATCCACCCTACACGCTAGAGGCGAAGGATGCATGCAGTGTCACTAGCTCTTTGAGGGGTAGACGCCGTATGCGAAGGACTAGCGACACAGACGTGCGGCAAGCCCGGCATTCACAGCGGAAGCTATCGTTAGCGCGAGTTTGATGAGGATGCTGCAGGATGCATCAAAGAAATGATGATGGATCAATGAAGGAGTCACAAAATGTTGCACCACATGTCGTGCAAGGTGCTGATCGTCAGTTGGTTCAGGCTAGTGGTTTGTAGCAGGCCACGACCCATGCGCAGAGGCTCCAGGTACAGATGCTGGATTCACCTGAAGGCCTTGAATTTGGGCCAGGTGGGCACAGACTTACGCAAGTAGCAAAGATTGGTGCGATACGTTCGATTCGAGTTAAAGGTCGATTCGGTTCATGCACGAGCTTAGACCTCACTGAATCGCCTCGTGCGCATGCCTGGGGCTCAACCGAATATTGGAAGATCTGCGCATACCCAACCATTGCTCTGATGCTGTTCAATCCTCATTCAGAAGGCCTGAGTACTGAGTGCCATCGTATGCAAGGGCAGTGTTCATTTGAAGCTATGTTCGGTACCTGCCTCAACTCAAATGGCCGGTATTCAACCTATCTGGACCCGGGCCGAACGGTAAGCGGGTGGTATATCGGGGAGTAGATGGCCAGTCGTCATCTGATTTCTTTGCGATTTTACCACGGGAGTCACAACTGTGGGGTGGTGGATCACCTGGCAGCAGGTAGTGCAGAAACGCGGTCAGTTCGCTTTGGGAAGTTAGCATGGCCATGCTGTTGATGTGTCTGACGCTTTCGAACACGTTTTGAAAAGAAACTGTACGTCTAAAGCCAAGCTGTGCTGCATCAGGAGGCGCTTGTTGCTGGTCCCTGTGTGGACGAGTGAAGGACCTGTTGACTGTTATTGTTCTTACGCTGCTTTTCTGCATTCATCGTAAGGCGCGATCTTGATGTGTCACCGGAAATGTCAAGGAAAAGAGTTCTATGGGTGGCTGGAGTTAGACGGCAGCCTTTGTCCTTCGTGTAGTGGGTTTAAGTGCCGCCCAGTGGCGTTCTTTCCCTCTCTCTCTCTTGCCGAACCGCTTCTACGTACGCAGGTTGTAGTTTTCGCATTCCATTCCCACCCAAGCTTTCCAGCACGAGTTCTACAGGTATGTAGGCCTCAGACCATAGCGACGTTGGCATCGTCGTTGGAAAGATACCCTGTCAATCCTCCTGCGAGTGCATCCCAGGAGGACTATGGGAGGCCTACTCCATTACAAGTTCTTCCGCATGCATAATGAAGCCTCAGACTAGGCGGTTAATGCGGGTGAGTCCCAAGTTCTAATCTGAGAAAGGCTGCTGCGCCGGGCGATGGCTTGCTGTGCCTCAATCTCGTTGGCTCCTGTAAGCGCTGCGGCGCGTGGGAGACCACGATGCCTTCCTATACGCCAATTCAGAGCGGCGCATAAGCCGCAGAGGTAGGCCAGTCTTATTTCTTTCACCGCGACTATGCTCGTCGATCCAATGATGGTGTTGCTGTGGATACTCATTCTCAACGCATTCTCGAGGTTGAGGTTGCAGGATGCAGCTTCGCAGCGATGACAATCTCGCTTTGCCAGGTGCGGGAAGAGAAACATGGGTGTAGGACCTGCAATCTGGACCGGTATTCCTCCATCGTCAGATCGCATCTAGAATCGTCAATCGTACGACACTGACGTCCGCATACAGGACGCCTTCATTGAAAAGCCATTCTTCGATCGTGACCAGTGAGCAGGAAGATCACTTCCGGTTCACCCCTGCTTTCACCGGAGCTTTGACAGCTTGTCATTGACAGGGCACAACCTTGCCTGCCATGCAGTATGCACTTACTTCATCCGTCACTCGAGATAGCCAGCTAACACTAACACATCCCTTTTCCCCACACCAAATCTGGCGAACCAGGCGTTTGTCGCTTACAAGCACCTGCATGTTGCTTTGCTCTACCCTCGGGGCTGTGCGTAATCGGTGTGTGTACCCCCAATCTTTATCCAGGATGCGAATTGATTGGCTGCATCTGACCTTCCGACGGTTAATAGTGGCTTCCATGCATGTTCGATCGAGGAAATGAGTGCAGGTTGATGCTTTAGCGTGTAGTCGGGGCTAAGCTGCCATAGCCTTCGATGATTGCCATGCAGGAAAGACTCACCACGCCTAACGTAAGACCTTGAACATCAAGCTGGGCGTTGGGGACCAAATAACAGGTGATCACATGCTAGAGGCTCATGATGCGCTGTTAGATTGGTCGGTAGGTGGCTGAAATCAAGACTGCACTGTGCCTTCCGAATGGAGGTCTTTGATGCACGATAACCAGGAAAGTCGCGATTTTGAGGGGATAGCAGAATCTTCATTGACATCCAATTTTCATTCAAAAATATGTGCGCATCAAAGAAATCTATGAACAATCGATGGCGAAAAGAAATGGTACAGAAGTATGCCGAAGCACTGTGATGACTTGCCTTCCCAGCGCCAAATACCATCACAAATTCAAACGAAACAATAACATGGAATCCTGTCAACATGATGCTCAGTAGCATTGGTCAAGATGCCTCGGATCAAAGTTTTGCCCTGACATGCTTCGCCTGATGCCTGGCTAGTTTAAGCCTGAGACGTTTTATAATCGGCCTTCCTTTGGGACCGAGGATAGTCTTCAACTCGGGAATGCCCATCTTCCGGTTCGATCCAGCTCTTCCTCCTCGCTCCACATGCGTCCAGTAATGGTCATGAAGATTGTCGCCCCTAGAGAACGTCCTGGGACATACTTTGCAGAAGTGACACCGCTCGTCGGTGTGCACAGTTCTGACGTGGCGGCGAAGGTGTTCTGGGCGTTGGAACCTGCTCGTGCATGGGCTATCGGAATGTTCCTTAGCTTGTAAAGGGCAATGGTAGGGCCTGTTGTCCGAGGCAGTGTTGATGACAGTGGTAATGCCCCATTTGCCGAGCTTCATAACGTTGGCATTTGCTCCAGAACGCCGAGCCATAGGGAATGAGGATTTGTGCGATGAGGTTTCATCATCGCTCTCAGACTCTTCCAACTCAGAATCGCTCTCTTGGTCGCTGAGCTCAGGGTTACTAGCCAACTCTCGTTTAGGACGTGTTGATGCTACAACCCTGGCGGCAGGGTAGTGAACTGGCGTATGGTACGAGAAATAAGCTGGCGTGGCTAACGGGCCCGATCGGGGCATGTAGTCTTGGACCGGTTGCAGGGACATTTGTTCGCAGGCTGGACCACCGTGATAAGGCAACGAGTACTGTTGCGAGCCCCATGCGGGAACTTCAGGGTAACTTGGCCTCCAAAGAGGTTCTGGTTCTCCTGACCATGCTTCGTGGCTGGCTGGGGACCGAATATGCTGAAAAGCAGGGGATTCGGCCGTGTCGTACATTGGCAACCCGGTATAAGGTGGCGTAGGAACGCTCTCGGGGTGGCTGATCGATGAGCTCGTGGACAATGGGCTACCACAAGGTGGTCCCTCGAGGGCCCAAGAATCGAAGGCGTCTATTGGGGCGCTCAATGATCGTGTAGTTGAGGGTTCGCTGGCATAGTGGTGGAATGATGTCCGTTCATCGAAGGATCCGTGAATATTCTTCAAGGGAACAGGGTCGTGCGAGCCACACCTGGAAAGATCCTGGGGTCCAGGGTAGTCCACCACGTATTGGTAAGGACTCGAAGTGAAGGACTGAACACGTCGTTGTTCCATCATGGCGAGATTGGACTAAGATTCAGTCAGCGATAGTTCTAGGCGAAGAATAGGTAGACATGCTGTGTATGATATGACTACTCAACTAACAATGTGGCTTCGTATAAAGCCAAGAATATCCCACAACAGACTGCTTGCTAGATTTGAGTTCCGAAGTTGATTGTTACACTGACAGACATACGCCGATGTAATATAGATGAGATGCAATAGTGAGCCTGCAACCACGCCGCAACCCTCCGAGGAGGATTCTGACATAGCTCAGCAAGTAGCGAAGGAATGCTAACGATCGGTGAATACGACGGATCCAGCAGGTTGGTACCTGAGCGACTTGGCAGATTCGATGCCATACCGCTTTGCGTGCGTGCACAGCCTGACCTGTCCGCGAACAAACAACGAGCGGCTTGGACTAACGTGGGTAAGGAGATAATGTGCGGCGTAGTTCGACTGATTTGGACGGATCGGGCTTCTTTAGACAAGGAACTTCAGTCACGAAGTACCTGGTGCTGCTACTGATGTTTGCTCTACTTCGAACTGTAACCCTGTGGTTTCGGCTCTCTCTGGCAGAGATACGCACCTAAGGTACTTTCTAATAGTACCCCATGAAATTCGTCTTGCAGTCAGTAGGGGGCCAATGCTTTAGTGGGTCACGAAACGTCTGATCAGGGTCTCGATGTGAGCACAGTGCGTTCACATGGTGACTTCTGTTCAACCGTTGTTAGCGTGGGGCAGCCACTAGCATGGTCAGATATGTGCCTTGACATGTGGCAAAAGTGCTTCGAACGCCATAGTGCGGATGTTGTATACAACTAACCGTTATGAGTACTGAGGAATGCAGAAGACGCACGTCTGTGACGAAGATAGAAGTGTTGGATTTTACGGACAGCTACTGGCTACTCCTGCAGGGACTTTCGATCGCTTACCCGTTAGGGAATATGAAGCTGTGCTTCCTGCATTAAAGGCCGTGCCCAACCCAAACTCTTTGATGCTGCGGCGAACTTGTTTCAGAGCGCCTACACTACAGCCACATGTACTATTTGCGACTCGAAATACACTTGATGATATTGGAAACCAATGCTCATTTTGATAACTGGCGTCTGTGGTTAATGTGGGCATAGCCAGCCATCCACTTACATCAGACTGGTTGGCATTCAATGCATGTACCATACTTGGATCAAACGCTAGTCGCAACCTGGAAGTATTGAGTCCCTAGAGCAGTAGCCGCGGAGGCATGAGTGCTTTGATAGATTGTTAGGCCCCTTGGCGTAGAGAGTCTGTAGAGTTGTCACAAACACCGCATAGTTTGGTGGTTATCACTGCAACTGGATTGTAACAACCGCATAGACACCGTTTGTAAGATACAAACTGTGCGACTCGTCTCGATAGGAATCGTTGCAATCCTAGAATAATGGTGCGATACGAGCTGCAGTGCGGCACGGTTCCGGGGGTCTCTTCATCGTAGCGGAGATCGTTTCGAGTCAGCACCCGATCGGCACTTTACAAGCCAACCTTCGTAGAAGCCCAAGTGAGCGGCGTTCTGGCCGCCTCTCTCTTGGCATACAAAAAGGGATCGCGCTCACCTGCGTATGTTGTGTGCAAAATGGACCGGCCAAGTTCAGCCAGATTGTGTACATGATTCTTCCACCGTACGATCTAGAATTTGAGTAGCGAGTCAAAAGACTGTAGACACGGGAGCAGTGGGTCTTGGGGCATGGAAGACAACTGCTCCTCGGGATCGTATAGATGGGCCAGTACCAAGATGGTAATATTGAGCGAGAAGTGTGGCCTGAGCAGCCGCGGGGGAAGCGCGTGCCGCAGGTATCAAGAGCTAGGGCAAGCTCCCCGACTGGCGGTCGCCAGCTACATTGCGAAGTCTCCCCAGTCATGAGTGTGACGGGTTGTTGAACAGCTTGAGTGGTATGTTTTCCGAGAAGATCACGCGTCACCCGCCACCCACAGCTGCTTGAGCTGATGATATGCGACAGAGGCGCGGCTCGCGTACTCCGGAGTATTGCCATTCGCGAGAGGCGGTATCCCTCTCATTGGTCGATTAGCGCCACGCATGAACCAGTACATCACGTGCGTGTGGGCTACTCTGGATGTGAGCTTGCGATTGAGCTCTCCACCTTCTGTTCTTAGCAGGGACGATAAGGCGGTATTTCCGTAAACGCTAACGGGAATTACTCGAGATGAAGCCATCGACGGAAGAGATGGTATGTTGTTGATGAATGTCCGTTGTAGTAAGGGCATGTTCGACCGCTTTTCCCTGCGGGGCGCCATAATTCCGTGCGTCCAAGAGGCTCTTTCCACCCGAAGTATGCCTTGATATTAAGCGATGGCATAACATGTTATTGGCAGGGCTGGCTGTCCATGAACAGGCATTGTGTAGTGGTAGCGAGATGACCTGGTTGAGAGAGTGATTTTACTCTGTTGATCTTGAGCAGTAGCTGAGCATTGTGGACTAGTACTGCATCGGTACCGGCAAAGACGAATGCTTTGTGATGTGATGTCGGAGGGGCACAGGGCCCTTTCGGTATAGCTCTGTAGCTTAGCTTGTATACATGCCCTGCGCATTTGACAAAGTATCCGAGTATTTGGATGTGCCGAAGAACTAGATTAATGGCGTGTGAGCGAATAGTTGTGACTCGCTAGTGGATACTCAAGGCAAAGCGAGCAAGCTTTGAAATCATGTTCACAAGTCATTAGATGCAACCGAAGCCACGACCTTCCATATCCCCGCGTTGTTACCGAAGTCAGCCAACGCAGTGGAAAACTGCGTTATTTGTTACCGTATCCCCGAAAACACATCATGCCGGCTGTGCGTCATCGCTGAAAGTCTAAGATTGGTCGGCGATGTGATGTGATGGTTAGAGCTGCATACGCGCGCCTAAGTGAAGGATCGTGACTTCGTGACGAATCCGAGGCCGAAATCTCGCTTGGATGCACCGCACCTGAGTTGGAGGAAATCGATCTCAGCTGAAGCTGATCCTGCTCCTTGAATTGAGATGAAGTAGATGGAGCGAGCGATTGGCGATGTGATCGAAGATGATGAAGACGATGCAGGTTCCGAGCGAGATTAGCGGAGGGCTGGGGTACAGTAGCAGATACGCCCGCCACGCATAATGCCAAGACCACTAACCCGCAACGGAAAGGACTTCTTTTGAAGCCACAGCCCAGCGAGACACATGGGGATCTGTCCCACAGGCTGATCTGCCTTTCGGTTCACGGGCTCGTCACACGCTACGCGCGCTTTCGAAGTAGAGTTTCGTTTGACGCCTTATGCGCCACGTACGGAGTTCCTTTCGCCTTCTATCACAACCTTGATCGGAGTTCCGTTCGCGTTCTACAGCATCATTGATGAACCAGATTAGAAAGATTCATCATGAGGGGGCAATCTCAAACAATAACTTGTTTATGCGGCCTTGCCAAAGATGGCTGTATTCGCAAGAGATTTCTAGCATCTCGTACGATTGAACCTTGTACGCCTAGGTGGCTCAACACAGACTCTTCTCGATCGACTTGAACAATGTTGCCATCATCATCACCTGATTTTGTTCGCATACATCGCCGCAAGGCGCACCGTCAATTCCTTCAGCTAATCTTGCATGCGACGATATCTTGCCGCTCATGGGCTCTAGACTCGCCCCAAGCGAAATCCGCTCCAAGTGAAATCCGCTCAGAGTGAAGTCCGCTGCAAGCGAAATCCGCGTTTTTCTTCGAAGCTTTTTGTTTCCAATAAACCCTTCTGTCGAAAGGTATACTTTTCAAATCATCGGCTCAGTTATCGAACATGACATTGATCACTTGCGCAATCGAAAGACGCCAGCACCATTAAGAAGACCCGGCCTCACAAAATGACTATCGTATTGATATCTGCATCTTTCCACCTCACCCTAATCAAAAGTTTCAAGCACTGATTGTTATAGTTGACAAGAACAAAACCTTCCTAGCACTCTGCTAACAGTCTTCAGCACCAGTCAAGAAAACAACCATTTCATGCCTTCCAAATTTTGCCAGCAGCCGGTACCGAAAACAGGTCATCGCAGAACCTTCGCGTCCGCAACAGCATCCGGAGATCGTAGGCATAAAGTTCGTCCAGGGTTCTAGGACGGAAGACAGAAGACGCGATGACAACAAGGGCTGGACAAACACGGTTGGGTAGGACGCCCAACTACTACCAAACAGTGACATCGGTCCGAACCTAACTACCAGTCACACAATGGCCCGTACCGTCGCATCGCTTGTAGCCGCTCCGCTCCGCTCCATCGCGCGCTCACCGATCGCATCCCCCCCACGAACCGTTACATTACGAGCGAGTGGCGCCGAGAACAAGGCCGACTAAGACACGAAAAATAGGATTCGATGGGCGGGGCGTGAGAGCTTGGCGGATGCCGGTACGAGGCCGTTTATCGCTGCGCCGAGCTCAACTGCCGCCCGGCTCTTGCATTGGCTGTGGACGGAGTGGGGAGTGAGTCTGATACAGTTTTTCTACGGAGATCCCATCGCTTGGCAAATGGAATCGCTTACAGTGCCCGTGCGCGACTCGAGCCAGTTCGCGACTCGAGCCACCCAACGAAGAAAATTGAGATTGTAAAGATGAGGCTGTAGAGCCACCCACAAAAGCGATTATCGCGAGATTTCTTGGTGTATTGCTATATAGAGCCTTGCGCATCCTTTGTACTATTTAAATTTGGCTGGTACCCGTATTTGGCGGCCGCGCGCGCTGATTTTGGGTGGGGGAGACGCTGGCGGCGGTGCAACTTCAGCACCACTTGCTGCACCCACAACACGACGACGCTTCGCTGGATTTTTGGAGGCTTTGTGTGAGGCTTTTCGCTTAGCTATATTGCTTGTATCGTGAGATTTTTGTGCGGTTGCAGCGTCGCGTTGCTGCTTTTTAAGCGCCCGAGCTGCAGCCAGTTCCTCAGCCCGCGCTTTTTTGGCCTTTGCCCGCTCTTCAGCGGCTTGTTGTCGAGCCACCTTTGCAGCCTCCGCTTGCTTCTTTTTGTATAATGTTGCTGCCGCTTTCAGCTCTCTATCGAGAGTTTTTTGGAGTTGTTGGCGCTCGTCTTCGTCTCGTTTTGTTGCCTCGCGGGCGCGGGCTTCGCGGAGCTTCCTTGGAAACCAGAAAACAGCCCTACTATGAAACTCTTTGCGCTGTTGAAGATCCATAGTATTGCTCTTTTTCTTGTGTTTCTTTTTGGCTTTGAGCGCGCGCGTAAGGCCCTCGTTTTCATGGTGGAGGAGCTCGTTTTGCACTTGTAGAGAGTGGAATGAAGCCTCAAGCCGCCGGGCTTCAACCCTAGCCTTGTCAGCAACCGCGGAGTCAAAAATTTTACGCAGCTCTCTCCAGCTATCGCCGTCGCCATGCTGCCCAAGTTCTGAAGTCGTAGCTCGTCGCGAAGTGCGGTTGTTGAAGCGTTTTAGTATAACCTCTGCATCCATCGGCCACACTCCTGTAGCTTGAAAACTCTTTAATATGAGATCTGGCTTCATTGTAGAGCCCCAGGCGGGCCAAAAGACTTCAAAGAAGTTGCGTTTTGTGACTCTCGTGAGGCCTTGCGAGCGCTGGAGGTGACGGTCGAGTTCTTGGGAGTAGTACTTCGAAAGAGGCGCAAAGAGGACCACATCAAGCGGCTGGAGGCTGTGGGTTGCGTGAGGGGGAAAGACGGCGAGAAGGATTCGATTGCCGTCGCAAAAATCTATGAAATCGGTCGTTACATGACTGCCGTGGCCATCAAGGATGAGGAGCCTGTAATCGCGGCGCGCTTTTTGCTTCGTGTGGCGCTCGAACACCTGTTCAAGCCAGGCTAATCCTATGTCATTATTGGTCCATCCCGAGCTTGAATTTGAGAAGAAAACCTCGTGTTTACCAACCTCTACGGCGTCAACCCAGCCCGATTGAAGCCCAGAGGTGCCCTTGTAGATAAGAGCGGGCGGCAGTGCATCCCCAGAAGCGCACACGCAAGCCAGCAGCGTTACCCATTCCCTGTTGCCATCTTGAACTGCTGCTGTACGCTCTTTTGAAGCCCAAACTGCCTTAGTGAAGACGCGCTTTGAGCGGTTTGTGATGCCAATAAAGAAGCCCTTCTCGTC
>JAESFQ010000472.1_pt1 | contig 14803 bp, 16 predicted proteins | sample 9269431 | NCBI WGS metagenome assembly JAESFQ01 (sample SAMN14502588, study PRJNA617103) | algae metagenome | isolation source: Plectolyngbya sp. WJT66-NPBG17 and co-occurring heterotrophs from well... | place: USA: Mojave Desert, Joshua Tree National Park, California | collected 2006-08-06
TCCATCGTCTTTGCGTGGAATCTCCTTTGTTCAGCCAGCATAAAGGAAGAGTGTGATAGGTAGTCACATGTTCTGATCAAATAGACTAGAAGAGTCAGGAGCACATGAGAGTAGTTATACCCGCTTAGTGTGCCGTATCTCTATAGACAAGAGAGGTAGAACAAGTCCATATAAAGAGTAAAAATACATAATACAACATTAACTCGTTCATCGTTTCAAATCCTAACCTTTCCCTATACCACTTTTTTCATCCATCCATTCATCACACTCAACCCTCCCTCCCCCCGTCTCCCCCCTTCAACACATCCCTATCCTCAACAAACTTCCTCCTGACTTCCTTCCCCCGCCACCGCTCAAATAACTCATACCCGAATACAAACACAATCGGCAACGCCACCATTATCGCCGTTACCCGGCGCGCTGCCGGCTTGTATTTGGGTGGCAGCCGGATGTCGGGTGTGGGTTCGATGATTCGTGTTGGGCGTTGCTGGTGATGTTGCTGGTATGGTGGCGGTGGTGGTGGTGCGGGTCGGAGGCTTGAGGGATATGGGTTTGGCGGTATATGGCGAGTGGTGGGTGTGGGTTTTGCGAATCGGTAGGTGTTTTGGGGAGGAGGAGGTGGTGGTGGTGATGATGGCGGTGGTGCTTGGATGGGTGAGGGTGCTTTGGTGGGGTTTTGTGGGAGAGGGATGGTTGTTGGTTTTGAGGGGGTAGGGGTTTTCTTTGGTGGTGATGGAGGAGAGTTTGTGGATATCGGTGGTTTCGACCACGGCGGTCTTGGTGCTGGTTTTTGGGGTTGGGTTCGCGGCGCGACTATCTTCTTGTCTACATTCTCTACCACCTTTGCAGATTGGGCCTTCTTCAATGTGCCCTTTGCTTGTACCTCCTTTAGTATCTTGCTTGTAGACGGCGTGACGGGCGTGGGTTGTTCGGGCGCAATTGTTGAATGGGGCGCATCCTTCTTCGTAGGAGCAGCAGCAGCAGCAGCAGCAGCAGCCTTTGTGCTTTTCGCAACCGTCTTCTTCTCTTTCTTGACTTCCACGACCTTTTCCTTTCCACTCGCTTTCGTCGCCACCTTCTTTATAGTCGTCTTGTCGACTTCGGCCGCTGGTGTTGTCCCCGCATCCTCGGGTACGACTTTCTTCGGGCGTCCGCGTTTCTTAACCACTGGAGGTTCGTTTGTTGATCCGGAAGACATCCTCGCTGTTCAATTGGCGCGCAGACGGTAAGAGCAAGGTGACTGAGAACGTAGGGAGGGCGAAATTGGTGTTGCGTCACGAGGCCTAAACTGGGCGCATTCGAGGGGTGGGCGGGAAATTTTGGGCGAGTATGCTTTAGGCGGAGATGAGATGTGATGCAGGGATGCGCGCACATCCAACGGCTCGTAGCGTGCCTGGTACAGTACACATGGCTTTGCTGCATGGCGACTAGTCTGCATGATAATTACAAGGCACTCCATGAGTACTTTATTTCATTCATTCAGATATATACGTTACAGCATATACAAACTCCATGAAAAGAATCATACCAGCAGTTCGATTGAGCACCACCAACTCCTTACCATGTTCACAACTACTTCTGTGCTTCTTCCCTCTTCACTCTGAAAAAGGCCAGTTTGGCAAAGCGCCCCAACTGACCCCAGTAGTGCCGGCCGGCAGAGTGATCCATGATCCTCTCTAGTAATCTAACAACCGCCATTCGGACGTCCTGTCTAGGGTGGAACAAGCCTAAACTAAGGTAGAAGAGACCGGCATCTGGGATAACACAAAGCAGCTGCAGAATGGTGTCGTACTGAAGCTGCGAGCCCGCTTTACGCTCGGGATCATTCGCGAGCGTAAGTGACTGGGCCATGGACGATAAGTCACTCGAGGAGGCATTCGCACTCTCACTAAGCGAACCCGCTTCTTCCACACACCGTGCAAGTGCAAGGTAAATGGCCGCCGATTGATCGTGCGTAAGCTTCAAACACCGCAGTTTGTCGTGCTGGTGGGCCATGTCAAGACCGCGCACTGGCCTCTTATTCCAAACTCTCGCCAGATCTTGAACGCAACTGTAGTAACTCCTTGTGTTACGCCAGCCCTCGATACGGTGTACGTTTGCAGCGAGTTCCCGCAGCTTATGGCCCTCGTCTGGCCAGACATAGCCATGTCCAGAGACACCGTATGCACCGATGTCGGTTTCGTGAGAGCCAATGTACAGTGCTGAAGCACCGTAGACAGTCTCTTCAAAAGCGGCCGCGATACGGGTGAACTTCAACACCCACGAGCGCCATTTCGCTCGGATAGCATTCTCGCCGTGACGATTGGCGATGCTCTCGAGGAGCTTTTCCATGAATTGGGTGTCGCCGGTGGCGTCGATGCCACCCTTGCCATCAAAGGCTGGTGGTGCACCTGGTCCATTCAAGGGCAGGCCCTGCTGCTGGAAGAACATTGAGCCCTCTGTGGGTGATGCCGACTCAATGCGATTGCTGATCTTCATGCGGCCGGTTGGTAGGTCGCAAAGCAGGTCCCACCATTCGGGCTTGTAGGAGAAGGCAGGGTTGGTGACACCAGCAATGAAACCAGGAACCTTCAAGAGGTCATCTACCTTTGTGAGATCGGTGTATGGAAAGGCATGGCGAACGAAGCCGCGGAGAATGCCACCCGAGGCTAGGGCACATGCTGCCAGCACAGCTTCTGCGACTTCGCCGGAAGGGCGATTGTGTCCAATGAAGATGATGCGCTTCTGTGTGAGGAGAGCGTTGACGAGTACGATGATGGGGTGAGTGAATGCGCCGCTCGTGGTCAGGTGTGGGTGTAGAGCGAAGGGCTGCGGTTGTGTCGCATGGGGTGTGGAGAAGGTTTGTATGAGCTTGATCAAGGAGAAGTCGCCCACAGTCTCCGGGCTGAGAGCGGTGGGTATCTTGACAGGGATGGGTATCCCGTTGTAGTTGATCTTGGACTCGAATTCGTGGGTGTCTCGTGGCACGGTATATGTCTTCTTCCGCAGCTGAGGGTCCGACGAGGTTTCAACAGAGTCTCTGGCAGCGTCGAGCTTCTTCCGTTGCCGGACCATAAGCTCAAACTTCTCCAGGAACATGTCTTTGGCATCGCTGGCGCCAAGCACAAAGTTCTCCAGGGGGGATAGTCTTGGCAGGAGTGAGAGGTCCATGGCATTGAGGGCGTTGTATAGGGATTCAAGCGTGTCCAGGACAGGTGCCCTGAAGTATTCTTCGAGAGCCAGTAGCAACAGAGGCTTGTATATGTGCAGGAAGGGATGTCGCGTGCATATTGCCATGGCCTTGACGATAGCACCTCTACATAGTGTCAGTCTTGCCCAGTAGATGTTGATGTTCTTCCTACCTCTTCACCGTGTTGTCTTGCTTGGTGTTGACCAGGTTCAAGACGTAGACCAATGGTGGACCGTCAGGGTCTGGCTCCCCTTCGCTCTCTGTGTCGTCGTCGCCGTCGTCATATTCGTCATCTTGCTCTTCCGTACCGGCGGTCGCGTCGTCGTCGCCGTCCTCATCCAAGCCCTCTTTCCGCCGTCGCCGTCTCCTCCTGCGCTCTCTCCTTGCTTCGCGCTCCTCCTCTTCGGCTGTGGTGTCCTTGTGCAGGAAGAAGATGGTCCAATCTTGGCTTCGCACATGGGCCTGGTCGGGCAACATGAGTTCAGCCAGCATTGTCTCGTCTCCACTGATAGCCGCCGGGTACTGGTGCTCCATGATGGAGCCGCGGTCGATGTCGAACGAGGCGACCAGGATGTACTCGACATGGTTCTCAATTGCGTCGGCGGGATATTGCGAGCGTAGCCTCATGCTAGTGCGGGGCACAGCAGCCATGGAGGACTGATGCGACGAGTCGTGCGAGGACTGTATCGAGTCTTCGTCGCCCTCGCGCAGCATGGGGGGCTGCGGGGAGCGGGCTTTGTGGTTATGGCCATTGCGGGTAGAGGGCGAGCGCGAGGGGGGAAATGAGGAGAAGGAAGGCTGGCGCTGCAGCGATACAGGCTGTGCGGCATTAGGACCGCTTGGCCGCTGTGCGATTACTTCAGCCATGAGTGTCTCCATCTTCTTCTGTACGAGCACCTGGGGACTACCGCTACTACATTGTCGATCGACGGCGCTAAGGGAGCCTAATGTAACCGTTCCGAAACAACATGGCGCGCTGCAGGCGGCGCTGGACCATGGACGCCGGTAGAGGCGTATAGCAATGGCGTGAATGGCCAGAGCATATTATTCGAAGCCATGACGGGGCATGTGACTCGCATGTGCTGCTGGCATAGGCGAGTGAAAGGCGGACCCTGCATGGCATGCCCATGTGTCTTATCGATTAGCAGCCCATAGATGGTCGGGGGCAGGGGTGGTCGTTGCTAGGCCATCGCCATTATCAACACCAAACACGGCGACCAGCAGCGACATCACCAAAACGAATATACTCACCATGGTATGCTGGACCCTTGTGGAACATATGGATACAGCTAACATATGCAGTCTACAACACCCACCCCTTACAAACCCTCCCCGCTCTCCTTCAACAGCCCACGCCAGTCGCCCTTCCGGAGACCAGGCTCCATCAGAGAGAGCTCACCATCTACTCTGCGGCCATCGACACCCAACAGCTCCCCTCTCAAGCCAAAAGAGACACCGACGTCCCCCGCCCAAGCACCCAACCGCCTATCCATTGGAGGTAACCCGTCACAAAACCCGCCATCGTGGCTGAACACCCGGGGGACCACGAATACGCCAGAGGCACCCAATTCGCCTATCCGCAACCTCTCGCCTGAACGCAACGTCTCTCCAACGCGAAATGTATCCTCGTCGTCACAGATGACTGTGCGTCCTCTAAGCACAGCATCCATCGCAGCCAAATTTGAGGGTGCGGGAAGGGACGACGCACCACCCCCTCTGTTTAGTAGAAAAAAGTCGCCGCCGGTTGAGAACATTGCGCCGATCGCGAGTGTCAAGCCAGTCGAGACTTACACCCCGATCGAGGACCATAGGCCAGTAGAGACCTACAAGCCCGTCGAAAACTACGAATCCGTCGAGAGTTACAAGCCAGTAGAGCGCCCAACCGGGCGTCCAGCCCCCATGCAGCGAATGGCCTCCAGCGACGCCCTCTCGAAACTCCCACCACCCCTCCTACACAGCATGCGAGAGTCCTTCAGCGTCATGGACCGTGACGACGACGGCCATGTCAACTCTGCGGACGTCGCAGATATGCTATCCCAACTCGGTCTCTCCGCCACTCCTTCCCAGCTCTCTTCATACTTCAACGGCGCGCAATCAATCAACCTAGCCACTTACCTCACGACGCTGTCCGACCTTCTCGGTAACCTCTCCCACCAAAACGAAATGACTGCCGCGTTCGAGGCGTTTGATGACAACGATGATGGTCAGATTGATCTGGCAGAGCTAAAGGATGCTTTGTTACATACTGCGCCTGAACCTGGGGAGAAGAAGCTGACGGAGCGCGAAATCGACATGGTTGTCGAGGGCTTCAGTGGGCGGAGAGCTTTTGCTAAAGGAGGAAAGAGTTTGGGCAATAGAACAGAAGTGTTTAGATACCAGGAATTCTTGTCTAGTCTGACGGGTGGTAATGGTAATGGTGGGGAGAATGGGGAAGGTGCTGCTGCACCGGCGTAACTTGATATTATACTACGACTGTCTGGGTATGGAGTTTGGGTGTTATCTCCCCCTTGATGCATATGACGGTAATTCCTTATTAGCACTGGTAGTGTTTGACGCTTGAAACGGTAATCTAAAGTCTTGATTACAATTTGAGCTGCTACATGTCAGCTCTGTACCCTTTTCTCAGAATCATAACCTGCTTGCGCCGTAGTTCCTCCTGAAATGCATGCTCTCCGTCCGTTAGGGGCTGTTTATCTCGGATCATACAACTTGCTATCACTTGCCACTATTCTCAAGAGTCATGGTGCCAGAAGAACGCCGTTGACGCGTTGACTATCATGTCTGATGTGGATGTGATGCTACTCAAACCTGTTGCGTCTTTCTACATATTGTAATTGGTGTGATTTCATATGGCAAATGGCACAGCAAGAACTCATGTTGGTGCCGTAGGCCGAAGTCTTCGCCTTTGCTTTTTACATCAAGGCATTGGAACCATGAATCGGGCTACAATATCGGCGATTGATGTTCGGGCTGTGGACACAACTTACCCAATCTCTTCCCTACTCAAGCCGCCCTGACTCGATCCCGGGCGGGACATGAACAATGACGGTGAGCAAAGAGTGAATACAGCGAACATGTTGGTCCATTGGGAGCCGTTGCCGTGGACCATGCATGGATGATGGTGTTGAGAACCCTGTTGCTAGCGTAGGCTGGGGGAGTCCGGTGGCTCTTATCATTGGAGGAGAATACACGTGATGTACAACACATCGGCGCGGATTAGAAAGGTCTAAAAATCCCCATCCAGTCGTTGGATAATTGCTGTGAATAGTGTTGAAAAAGCTCCGAAAGCGGCTAGCATTGGTGAGTTGGCTGAAAGAGGTCACAACTATAATATGACATAGATCGTCCATTGGCCTGGTTGCTGCAGCACAGACGCAGTTCGCGCGCTGCAAGAGCGATTGGGGGAGGTTCCACCATTTTATATCTTTGACTCGACCCCTCCTCGCCTCGCACCATTGCTTCATACCGAAAATGAGTGGCCCGGGTGACAATCGGTACGTCTGAGACTATGGCGCACGCGCAGCTCTGGGAGCTTACCAAAACTGACGATTAACGTAGCAGGCGGTGGCAGGGTCAAGCCAACCGCAACTCCAACTCAGGCGCAAACACCCCCACCAAGGACAACGGAGGACGGCAGCAGGCCATGCCAGCACCCACGGCGAACGTATGGGGGGCCAAGCAGGGAAAAGGCACAGGCCCAGCTGCTGCACCAGTTCAAGCTCAGCCAGACCAACACGTACCCGTGAAAGAGTTCAACGCCAACGAGGTTAAGGAATTTCTCAAGAAGAGTATGTCTATGATACGACTGGAACAAGGCATGAGCTGACCAATTTTAGAATACCTCGAGAGCACAGCCAGTACGAGCCCCCGGACACTCGCGCACACATCCAGAGGACTAACATCCTTTCAGATCAACCCTCGGTATACCACAAGGTCCCAGGCGACTCCGTCTCGAACCGGAGCACCGGCGCATGGGGCAAAGGAGGTACGCTATCGACAAGCGACCATCGGGCATTAGCATACTGACCGGAAGCAGGCACCATGTCGCACCTCATGCCGACCGGACAAGACTTCTTCACGCAGCTCAAGAAGCAGATCGCGACTCTCGACCAGACAAAACCCAGGCAATAACTGCATACACAACCGATACCTATTTCAGCGGCATTACGAGGGCATTTCAGGAGTTTTGCGGGCATTGAATTGCATGGTTGGCTATACGTTGGTACTCTGCTGTAGCATGAGTACAGTCATGTTCAGGCGTCTTGGAGTTTGTGAGCGTGAATTGACGCGGCTTAGGATGATCGTACGCGATACCCATCTGACGACAGCGTTTTCATGGGTTGAAGTTACACATACACATACATGTAGCATCGGAGAGCGTTCGGATGTAAAGAAGGTCATATGGTCTGCTCTGTATCTAAATCAAAATGTGCTACAAGGAATCCACAGTCTTTACATGATGGATTTACGATGCTACAGTGATAAAATTAGTAGAAAATACGAGCGGCATCGTATAGATGACTGCTGGCTACCTAGGTACAAGGATACCCATACCCCTTTCACTCGTGCCAAAGAAGGGTCCACAGTCTTTCGCGCAAGCCACTAATTCCAAACACACAGTAAGCGTCAACAAACACCAAGCTTGACGGCTGGACGAGCACCCAAGGCTTCATCGTCGTTTTTCCGTGCGCCTCTATTGCTCGCTCTCCATCGTTACGCGCCACAGGCCACTGATCAGCATCAAGCGTCATAACACTTCGTACCGTGAGGCGCATCTCCGCAGCCAAGCCCGCACCGTCGCTGGGAGCACTGAGGCACTGAGGCCGTCAACACGCCGTTACCCCACCACGGAAGCCTCCTATTCCAGCGTGAACAGACTTTCTGTGGCGTGTCAAGGCCGAACAGCGTCTCGAAGGTGCTGAAAGGCAGATGCGCATCGCGCGCCCTAATTCACTCCCGTGTAGATCCCCGACTGGGGTACTCCTAATGCGGTCCGTCTTTGTTCATTTCCGCGACTTCACGAGCCTTTGACGTGTTCGGACCACCCGCGACTATCACAATACACCGACAACACCATGTCGTCTCCTCCAAGCACGCCCACTCACCGCCCTGTGTCTTCGCATCGTCGACACCCCTCCAGTCTAGACATGTCACACAACACTTCATCAAGACGACAATCCTTCAACCGTCGCTCTTCTGGCTACTCGCCCATAACGCCGCGATCATCGCATGAATTCGAACACAGCCCCGCACACCAATTCGATGGTGGAGGAGACGGCAATGGCTTGGGCAACTTGGCCGACGAGCTCGGCGAAATGTACGACGATGATGAAGAAGAGGGCATCGAGGGCGAATATGGCGAGGAGCTGGATGAAGTACAAGACGAGAACATCGGCACTGCTGTAGAACACGATGGCTCGTACGGAGTGGACAGTGCAGCTAGCCTCAACGGTGTACGGGATAGTGGGGTTGCCATGCAGGACTCGTCTCCTGCGCGCCTCAGTCCAGGATCGGCCGTTAAGACGAAAAAGCACGCAAGGCAACGGTCTCTGTATGACGGTTCCGACTACGGCGACGACTCCGACCTGGAGAATGAAGGCATCTCGCCAGCGCTCGACGCGCGAATGTCTGCTATCGAGAGTCTGACACGGAGAGGCATGGAGGAGAACGGAAGCGCATCAGACGACGTAGTAAAGAGGGTCACGCAACAACTTCGAGATCTTGGCAGCCAGATTGCCATGGAGAATGGAGCGACCAGGTAGGCTCGAATTCTAAGGCGTTCCAGTCATGTCACTAACAAAACAAAGGCTAAAGACTGCCCACGAAGCCCTGACAACGCATCTGACACACCAGTCGCGTACCCTTACATCAATCGCTGTATCCTTCTCAGGCCCATTTGCCATCCTTCCCGACCCAGATACCATCGACGAACTTCTCCCTGTCATACAGTCGACACTAGAGCTACTACCCCATCCCTCCGCTGATCCGCTCGTCGCGCTCTCCCATCTCACCCACTCCAGCCGTGAACTCATCCAACACCTCTCAAACGTCAGTGATACCCTACACATGTCACGACAAACTACGGCGAATGCTGCCAGACGACTCAAAGTCTGCAAGGAACAGCTGCAGGACTGGAAACGCGACAACGAGAAGACACAAGAGGGACATGAATACATCGAGCGCGGCGACTGGGATCGACGGCTCAAGGAGAGGGAAGCGAAACGGGCTTGCGCAAACGTATTGGATGGGTTTGAAGATGTCTGCGGACAGTGGAGAAAGAGACTTTGCGAAGGCTTGGGCGTGGCGAGTGCGTAGATTTCCCCTGCGTACCTCACTGGCCTATTTGCACTTCAAGGAGCCTCTCCGGGTTTGTGACTGACCGAATCCTCAGGCGTGGATTTCCCGGAAGATGAGGCAAATGTATGCCCTTCCTGGCAGCCCTCAGACGCTAATCGATTGCCGGGACCGCCGGTGGAGTCAGACGGTATCTCAGTAAAAGCGCACAAAAAGACCACCCAGCAGACCAGTACAGATTCCCTGTTTCCAGACTCCGCGGATGAGATGCTGATGGATGGACACTAAAGTCACTCGTGCTCACCCCCGCATTGAGCGCTCATTTCCTATGTATTTGCATTGATATGGTAGTAAGGTGTTTTGGTGGCATTGTTAGATGGACCTGGTAATACCCCGTTTATACAAAGCTTCAGGACAAGCGTGTCTCATTTGTAGGAGTTGAGCCTCGATAGATGAGAATGAAAGGCATTACAGCATTGCGGGTGGGGATTTGTGGACGTTGTTGCTGTTGAGGATTTGCTAACTATGAGACAAGCTGACGATTACAGTACTTCTGCATATCAAGGCAGTGGGCTGCAAGGCCTACAAGACGATATTCTCAAGCTAGCTTCCGTACTGAGCTCACGTCGCTTACACCGGTACCCTCAACTACCTTGGCCTCGACAATCTCGTACACGGGAACCTCCTTCAGTCTTTCGACGATGTGATGTAGCGTTGGTAGTGCCTTCCAGTCCAGAGCATCAAAGGAGATCTCTGCTGAGCTTGCCTTCAGCGTCCGCTCGACCTTGTTTTCCACAGTCTTTGCCTCTTCTTCGCTCGGCAAGAAAGCAGTATATTCTACATCCGCTTGCCCTCGTTCCTTACTACCTGTGCTACCCGTAGCTGGTATGTACTTGTGAAACAAGAGACCCTCATCCTTCGGAAGAGGTGGAGATGGCGCCGGTGCCTCACCATTGGCTGCCGAAGACTCTTGCAGACCTGACAGTGACATGCTGCAAAACTTGGATGCCATCCAGCCTGCGTCAAGGGTCCACTTGCTGTCGTCCGTCTTCACGTCGAGCTCTGCGAAGAGCTTGGGGAATCCTAATTCTTCCCTGCCACTTAATATGGGATCAGCCAAATTCTCAAACAGAACAGGCAGGTATGTGCCTGTGACCGTCTCGCCGTCTGGTTTTGTGTGCTGGATGCCGTGGATGTAAAGTCCGAAATGACTGTACCCCCTGCCGCCGAGCCACTCGAGATTGTCCAACTGCGTTACAGCAAAGGTTGCGTACGATGTTGTGTCGGCCGCTGCAAATTTCAGGTTCTCCGTCGGCAAGAGGTTCTGCAGCACTGTTCGGCTCGTCTTGAACTTGATGCTGGCAGTCTTGAACGTAGCTTTGGATCCATCTCTCGGCCGTCCCTGGAAATCTTGTCGAGGCCCTGGCATGGGACCAAAGGCTGTGGGCATCCGCCAGAGCAGACCTTTCTTGTTCTCCCACTCCCATTTGCGGAGTGCTTGGCTGGAGTAGTCCCATTCATCGTGTCCAAAATTATAGTTTGTAAACTTGTGGGGATCGACTGGTGGACCGCTGCCGAGATCTTTGCCGGCTAGGCGGGAGAATTCTTGGATGGTGGATGCGCGCTCATATCTGCACTTTTCGTAGAGCTTCAGGCGTGCGGGGATGGACTCGAGAGGCGTACCCAGGGGGAGCATGACGGCGAGAGATGCGGCGTCTTCGATGGCTTGGCCCGCACCTTGACCTTGATCTACAATATGATCAGCTAGAAGTCTCGAAATGGTGTGAGAAAGGGACTTACGGGGTGTAAAGGGATGTGCAGCGTCGCCAATGAGCACCAACTTTTCCTCCGTCCAGGTCGGCAGTTGCTCCATATCAAGCAACTCCCAAACCTTCAATGTCTCCTCATCCGCCATGCCTAGTAACTTGAGTACCGCCGGCTCAAAGTCCTTGTATACCTCCAGCATCTTGTTCAAGTTACCCTGGTTCTGCCAGTCACTACTGCCAGGCTCCTGAGGGTTGATCTGGCTCTCAGACGTCGGATGGATACAAACGAAGTTTAACAGAGTGTTATCAGACGTCGGGTACACAACCACTCTGCGGTCTCTCGCAAAGATCATGACCAAGTGTCCTTCCTTCTCAGCAAACTTACGCGTCATCTCCTCATCCAACGCCCGCTGTCTTGGAATCAGGAACCGAAAAGCGCTCTTCCCGCTTCCAAAGGTCTTGACGTTTTCCGCTCCAGGGATGCGCGGTCGCGTCTTAGAATGTACACCGTCTGCGCCAACGACAACGTCGCTTTGGATCTTCTCTCCGTCTTCTAGTACGACTACACCCTCTTTAGGGTCAACGTCCACAACCTTCGCCCGTAGTCTGAGTACTGCCGGCGTTCCTGCTCCCTCTTCGCACGTAGCCAATCTCTTCAACTCGCTGTGCAAACTCACGCGATGCGCAAGTTGCCAGGGATGCTGCCATCTCCCAGCATCTCGCTCGAGCGGCACGGTAAACAACTCTTTGCCGTTTGGCAGCAACTGCGTCATGAGGCGACACTCTACCGCACCATGGGCTTCGGGGATTAAACCCATGCGCCGGAGGAGACCATTGGCATTGGGCGCCAAATGTACGGCTGCACCGAGTTCGTTGGCGAAGCGCGAGGCTTCCAGTAGTGTTACCGTGTGGCCGCGTTGGCGCAGGAAGATTGCTGCGCTGAGACCGCCGATACCAGCTCCGCAAATTGTAATCTTGAGAGGCTGCGTCTTCTCGTGTTGATCTGCGGACGTGTGCCCGTTAACGCCATTTGCAAAGTCCATTGTGGTAGGAATGAGAAGTGCTGCAGAATACTTGAGGCTCGAATAAGACAACACAAGAAGGGAGTGAAGAATCTATCTCTAAAATCAAAGAGAACAACCAGAACAGCTCCTTCCAACTAGATGCAACCTGCTTCTGCGGGCAAGCAAGCCACTGCTACCTTGCGTGTCGGTTGTGAGTGAGGACGACCCTCCACTTCCCGGGCTGCGGGCGATATGCGGGGTGGTGTAAGTGATGCAGGGCGCTGCAGACGCGTTCGTCGGAGTCCGAAGAGATTAATATCTGTGGAAAGAACTGTCACAGGCTAATTAGGATATGCACGGTAGTCATGGTATTGGTGCATACTGAGCTGCGAAAGCTTGTACGCGATGCTCATGCGTGGCGCATGAGGGGTCAGGAAAAAGTAAATACATACGCGCTGTCAATATGTTATCGAAACGCACATTAGTATACAGCTCATGCGCGTCAAAAAATGATGTTGCGCAATGATAGTTTGAAAACGGAATCGATTATTACGAACGCCGAAAGAAAAGTGTGCTTTACATCATGTTCTCTACCACTCTCCACCAATCTTATATCCTACATTCCACACTCGTCCCAGAGTATTCCGCCACGCCTTGGATACTGTCTATACATATTCATCAGCATATACGCCCTTTCTGACAAACCACAACTACTCACCGACTCAAGGAATACGCCCGTAAACATTACTCCAACAAATGCTTGTTCGATCCCATTCAGATAAACTCTTCGCTCACTCTGGTCGAGTTCGCGGTTGATCGGCCGGTACGCAGGCACGCGGCGATGCTCCGTTGGCCAGTCACTAGGATTCTGCTGCGATTCTGCTGTGCCGGATGAAGTTGGGGCTGGATGTGCGTTGAGGCTTGTATCGAGTTCTTCGGTGTGGTGGAGGTCGTAGTCTGCGAGGACGGCCTCGAGATTGTAGTGGATCGGGTTGGCGGTTGTTGTCACTGACATGTTGGCGATGGTGAACTTGGTAGGACGATGGTGACGGCCACGACTGTGGTTTCAAAGAGACTAGCACTTCAAGAAACGTGAGATGGAAGTACGCGTTCCTCGCGGTCCGAATATTGGAGACGCGGAGAAGCTGGGCCGGGGAATGGCATTCGTCGGAATGTGGGGGATATCCCACGCCCGCGAACGTTCGGCAGCATTTGCCGGCGCAATAGGCCAACTGCCGTCTCAGAATGTGCGTACGCCTCTCGAAGCTTACATATCGCACTCCGAAGTCTTCTTCTTGGAGAGTCGGTCGTTGTTGTTCAGCCTGTTCTTGTTAGTCGTTATGTCGTCACCCATCACCCCAGAAGTCGCGCTCGCCAACCTCCAAGCTACCGCCCTCACGGCCCGCTGCCATAACGCCCTCTTCCGTCTTAAACAACTCAAATCGCTCCACGATGCGCTGCGCAACAAGAGTACTGCAATCAAAGATGCGTTGAAGCAAGATACTCATGTATCGGAGGAAGAGGCAATTACCGAGGTTGCGCTTGCGTTGGACGTGGTCAAAGAGCACTACGGCTCGATCGATGCAACTAAGGAGCTGGAAGCTGAGTACAGAATTACCAATGGCAAAGACGCCAATGATCGGAGAGAGCCTTGGGGTGTTGCATACATTGAGCCTCAAAGAAGTCACACACCATTCTTCTCGGTCATCGCACCCTTGAGCGCCGGCCTTGCTGCAGGCAGCTGTGTGGCTCTGAAGGTATGTTGACTACAGCCTTACCTGTTCTTCATCAACTGATTGTACTACAGCTTGAGAATAACCTTCGGGCACTGCCCTCTCTACTTCGACAACTGCTGACCGAAGCCCTCGAATCTGATACCTTCGCCATCATCTCATCTGATCCTCGTCCAGATTCACTATCGACCTGTTTGCAAGTCTTCCAAGAGAAGCAAATCAGCTCGCCTACATACACGCAACTTGTGTCACCCCAGAATAGAGTCATTGCAATTGTGGACCGTACAGCAGACCTTGCGTCAGCTGCCGAACAGCTGGTCACAGCACGCTTCGCATTCGGTGGAACATCACCATATGCACCCGATCTTGTCCTCGTTAATGAGTTCATCAAGAAAGATTTCTTAGAGCATGTTCTGCGACACTCGCTTCCTTTCTTGGCTGGATCCAGCAGCATTGCAAACGGTCCCACGAATACAAGGGAACAGAAGAAGTCTTCACGTGTGGCAGAGACGTTCCGAGGCCTTACGGACAACAAATCGTGGAAGCTAAACGTCATAACGCAAGGTGACAATGGCGCTATCGTCGAGCTCTCCAATCTTTCCTCCTTACCTTCCAAGGCACAACAACCCGTCTTTTGCGTATCAGCAATTACATCTCTCGAGCATGCCATCAGCCTCGTCGAAGAGGATCTAGACCCCCAAGACAGCCTTCTGGCTGCATACCACTTCGGCACCCCATCAACTGGCAAATACCTCTCGCAGTTTGTCAACGCCGATGCGTCGTTCACAAACAACGTCCCCTTCCGTCTACTCCTTGGACCGGCTGCTCCATCTTTCC
>JAESFQ010000473.1_pt1 | contig 14801 bp, 16 predicted proteins | sample 9269431 | NCBI WGS metagenome assembly JAESFQ01 (sample SAMN14502588, study PRJNA617103) | algae metagenome | isolation source: Plectolyngbya sp. WJT66-NPBG17 and co-occurring heterotrophs from well... | place: USA: Mojave Desert, Joshua Tree National Park, California | collected 2006-08-06
CATCTCTCTGCGTAGATATCGAATAACATCGTCATCGCACGTTGAAGATCATCGTGCTATTGATGTTCTTCATTTCATAGCTTTCTCATGCATCTGGCCAAACGCCGTCAATGCTACCATATAAGGGTAAAGCAGTAATGATACACCGCTCCGTATGATGCTCTAATTCATCAGCGAGCGCGCCATTCTATGGCTCGCCATCTCTCGTCATCATTCGCACCCATTGCGCTCGTGTCTAGACGCGCATCCTTTTCCTCCTCGGTACCCAAGCGTGATGTCGCGCTTACTGCGTCAACAGTGGCATGTCACTTGAACGCCAAACTCCTTGCAGTGTGCCGTTTGATCATATTCAAGCCTCCTGTTCCCTCTGCTGCCTGCCCTTGCCGCCACCTCGTCGGTCACCGCCCTTGCCCCTGTTGTTGTTGTCGCCGTCCTTCTTGCCGTCACCAGCGAGAGGATCACCGCCGCCCATGGTGAGCGCGGCGGTTGCGAGACGATTCGAGAGATCGATTTGTGTGCGGATGGTGTTGGCGAGGTATGATACGACGAGGACGTCTTGGATGTGTGCGTTGCTGCGACACGTTAGTAAATGACTAAGGCAAGACTAGGTGCTACATACAAGTCGCGCTCGATGTCGGCGGGCTCGACCTTGGGTGCCAGGCTAAGTGCGTTCATGAGGAATTGTCCCAGCGCGGAAGATGGCTCGGCCTCCTCGTCCAGGACGTTGTTAACGTAGTTGGAGACGCGCTCGAGCATGTCCAGAACGTGTGTGATTGCAGTCTCCAGCGAGTCGAGGTCCGTCATGACCTGCTGTGATCGGTCCTCGCGGTCCTTTGCGGAGGAGATGAGCTCCAGCCCTGACCTCTCTGCCTCGCCGTACTTGATCTCGTGGGGCACTGGAATGAAGAGGCATGAGTCGGCGGCGCGCTCGGCGGTGACTCCAATGGGCGCGGAGATGTATGTCTTGGACTCGATTTCTTGGCCGGGCACTGTCGAGACGGTGAGATGCACGGCGGGGTGTGGCCATGTGCCGTCGCCTTGCTGGCTGTAGAAGTTCTGGATGAGGGCGGAGAAGGTGTTGAGGTCGCTGCTAGTCGCATACCAGCCAACAAGCACCTCGCGGGGGTTTGCGCGCAGGTGGAGGGCGAGCATCTGCTTCTGGTAGTCCATGTCGACCTCAACCTGCTCGGCCGTCTCGGTATGGGGGACGGCATAGCAGTTGCGGATCTCAATCTCGGTGCCGTCTTCGCTGCGGGTGCCGAGGAGGGTGCCAATAACACGTTCTTGCTCGGCGGGGCGGCGGAGGGAGTGGTCGAGGATGGAGAAGACGGCCTATTCAGATCGTGTCAGAGAGTGAAGCAGGCAGCCTCTCACGGCGGTTGTCGCATACCTGGGGCTGGATAGCGACATTCAGCGGGGCAGTCGACGGCTGGGCACCCATGGGGGCCGGGCCGAGCGGGCGCGCCAGATGGAGGAAGGAGTCGTTTTCGGCCATGGTGACGGTGACGGGGCGATGGCGATGGCGAAGTTGTCGTGGGCTGTGGTCGTGGTGTTGAGACACTCGCAGGACATCAAATGTGGTTGGTGGGGCACAATGTGATATTCTTCACGAAATCTGGGCAGGTGCGTTCGCTTGCACGGACCATCTGAACATTTTCTGGCCGACTAGTCGCGTCAAAGTTCGCCCATGTCAAGACAGCGATTCTACTTTATACACACTCGAAAACAACGGCTCGCCTTGCGCGACAAGTCACTGCCACCTAATTTCACACTCACTCGGCACTGCGAACACATCCAAGCCCTGCATCGGTTTCCATTTACATTGGCGCATCCCCACCGGCGCATTTCAACATGGCGCCAATCCGAGGACGAGGCGGCTCCCGCGGACGGGGAAGAGGCGGTGGAGGAATGGGAAGAGGCAGAGGTGGCATGAGGGGACGTGGAAGAGGTGGTGGAAGAGGAGGAAGTAGAGGCGGCTTTGCAGCAGCGAGAACACGAGACGAGGTCGAAGATTCGTGAGTACGGATATTGGTCACAGGCACAATAGACCAATACTGATATTCGCCAGAAATGTTCGAATGCGCGAACCATCAATATCTGACGATAGCGAATCTGACGCATCAGACGACGCTGCCTCGGACGAAGAGGAAGAAGAAGCGAAGCCCATTTCGAACGCCTATGCGACTCTCCTACAGTCCTTCTCGTCGCGCAACACTGGCTCTGAGGAGCACCGCAAGAAGCGGCGGAAACTGGGGCATGACGAGCCGTCCCATGAGGTGGAACTAGATGACGGGTCTGAATCTAGCACACTGGAAGCGGAAGAGCCTGTGGATAAAAACGAGCAAGAAGACGTCGATATCGACGAGGAAAATGAAGACGAAGACGACAAAGAGCAAGAGCTCGAGAAAGCGTACGAGAAACACTTCGCAAATCCTGACGAGAACGAACTAGCGACGCGACTCAAGCGGATAGCGGCCAACCAGTGGGCATCACAAAAGCTGGATCGAGTATCTGGGAAGGGAGTTGGTATACTTCAGGTTCCCAGCGACGAGGCCAAAGCACCTAGGAAGCTGAAAAGCATCCACGACATCCAGCTGAAGGCGCGGCTGGTGGAGAATGCGCAGAAGCAAGTTGGCGCTTTCGATGAGCTAGAACAAGCCATCGCACCCTCGATATTCGGCTACCAGGATCTGTTGTTTGGCGCGAGAACTGTACAGAACGCCGGCCGGCTGCGAGACATTACCTGTCTGCATGCGCTGAACCACATCCTTAGGACGCGAGATCGCGTATTGAAGAACAACGCAAAACTAGCCGCTACAAAGGAAGATGACGATGCTGACGCCGAATATCGCGATCAAGGCTTCACGCGCCCCAAGATACTCTTCCTACTCGAGACAAAACAAGCTTGCGTACGCGTCCTAGATAGCATTACCAAACTTCACGACTTCGAGCAGCAAGAGAACAAGAAGCGCTTCCTCGAAAGCTTCTCTCTCCCAGAAGACAAGTTCTCCGCCGACCGACCAGCCGACTTCCGCGAACTCTTCGAAGGCAACGACGAGAACGAGTTCCGCATCGGCGTCAAGCTAACACGGAAGACACTCAAATTCTACTCGACCTTCTACAATTCCGACATCATCTTCGCGTCCACTCTAGGCCTGCGACGAGCCATTGAATCCGGCGATCCCAAGAAGCGAGACTCCGACTTCCTGTCCTCTATCGAAATGGTCATAATGGAGCAAGCGGACGCCGCTGTAATGCAAAATTGGGAACACGCAGAATTTGTCTTTGAGCACCTAAATCTCCAACCAAAAGACGCGCACGGCTGCGACTTCTCTCGCGTGCGATCATGGTATCTAGACGGCCACGCGCCATTCATCCGCCAAACCATCATCCTATCCGCCTTCATCACACCAAAGATAAACACACTGTACAACAAACACATGCGCAACTTTGCCGGACGCTTGAAATACGTCGCGGACAACACTGCTGGTCTGATTGAGTCCATGTCGTACGGCATCAAGCAAACGTTCCTCCGGTTCGACTCGCCATCCCACCTCACAGACCCCGACGCACGGTTCAAATACTTCAATACTTCGATCTTGCCATCGATTACCCGGTTACCGAAGCAGCCAGATGGCGGGCTGGGCGTTCTGGTCTTCATACCGAGTTACCTCGACTTCGTGCGTGTGAGGAACTCGCTCGTTGATTCGGATCTGGCGTATGCGTCGATTAGCGAGTACACGGACGCCACCGACGTCCGGAAAGCGAGGTCGCACTTCATGAATGGGAAACATTCGTTGCTGCTGTATACTGGCCGTGCGCATCACTTCCATCGGTATAATATCCGCGGTGTGAAGCGTGTTGTATTTTACGGTGTGCCTGAGAACCCCAAGTTCTACGATGAGGTGGTGGGTTTTGTAGGCAAGACGGTCGAGAGAGCGGAGATTAGTCGTGCGGAGGCTAGCGTCAAGGTTTGCTTTTCCAAGTGGGAGAGGATGGAATTGGAGAGGATTGTGGGGAGTAAGAGGGTGGGGAGAATGGTGGGAGACAAGGGGGATGTTTTTGATTTTGTGTGAGAGTGGTGTGTAGGAGGATCTGATCTATTCTCTTCCACTCATACAGCGGCGGGTATACCATCTTCTCTTCACATTGACAAGATGAACACTTCAGCAAGCGTCTTATTTTCTTGAGATGCAGGAGGAGTGTAGTTTCCACCCGAATAACATCCAAGTCTTCCATGGCCATGTCATCAGCCACTTGCAAATGAGGCGCATACCAAGGCACCGAAGACATGGAAGAGGCATCGAGTTTATTACTTTGTAGGCACAGTGGTGATAACAAAGATTGGGCATGTTACGATTGGCTAGGAAGTGTGGTTGCGGTACTCTTGTACAGTGTGAGTGAGCTTTTCGTGGTGTTGAAGTGGGAGTCTCAACGTTCGCTACATCATCCGCAGCACATCATTCCGTCCGAAAGTTCCTTTCACTGCCTCTCTTGAGAGTAGAATGAGAAATGTTTGTCAATCAAACGGTCCTGGCTTCGCGCTTTCGCGTTGGGCCGCGCCTTCCCTTCTCACGGGTCGCTCACCTCACTCACCGGCCTAGAGCGCGTGCCCACTATAAGCATAGCAACGCTTTCCCTTCATCTGGTTCGCTGATGCTTCACACATGAGCATCAGTTACACTGGCATCGGCATGAAGCTCCACCGTTTCGCCATCGCAGTCATCGCAGCCCTGGCCAGCGCACACATTCTCTCTCCCATCGACATTTCACCTACAGACCTCAGTTATGATACCGGCATCAGCAATACTTCCACAAACCATGCTTTTGACAATTCAAACTCGTCCACTGTTCACACCGCCGCGGACCCACCACCCGATGCAAAGTTCGACAAAGCCCGTTCCATCGGCCTCACCCTCGACTCAGCCATGAGGTCCAAAGACAGCGTAGCTCGCTGGCTCTTCAAAGACTTTCCCCAATTCTCTGAAACCTGCCAATCACCGTTCACCGGCGATGGACGCGAAGAGCTGGCAAAGTGGGGTTTCGATGACAGTGACGCGTTGAGCGCAAAAATCGCAAAGGAGTGTGACTTCGACGCATACCACCATATCAAGGCTGCTTTCGACGAGATAGGTCTGGATACCAAAGCGGCGAAAGATGGCGGTCCGAATCACTGTTTCAAGATCAACCATCGCGATGGTCCAGCCATTAAGAGGAAGGAAGATGGGAATTTGCCGAGTGAAGCGAATCAGTATTATGATGTTTGTGGGAAAGAGTATAGGGTACGACTTGCTGCCTTCATGGCTAGATACTACCGCAACCTATCAACCACCCACTAACTTCTCTACAGGCCACAGGCGCAACCTACGAATTCGCTGTAAACCCAAATGGACTAATCGCCCTAATGAACATCATGAGCATGACCTACGCTGCAAAAGTATTCACCTGGTTCCGCACCCCGCTCCCCGAAGAACTCCCTCACATAGGAACGACGCAAGATATTGGCTGGGCTATGTGGAACCGCGTCAACGCACCTGACCTCGCTGGTATCAAGTACCTGCTCGTGACGCAAGTCATGAATGCAGGGTCCAGAGAGATATTCCGCAGTGCGCTGGGTACATTGGAGCCGCCGGAAAGTGAGTATAAACTCTGGCCAGGACATGAGTTTGATATGAAGAGTAAGGGTGGGCTGGCGATTTTGGGTACGTAATGTTGCAAACGTGTCCCTCTCTCAATAGGGATTTAGAAATCTTTCCAGGCTAACGAGATGCCAGGCTCACCAGTGGGACGTTGGGCAGGGTATCTCCTACTCCAGCACAAAGACCAACTCGGCGGTAATAGGTGCATTGAGAAAGTGAGGTTGTTCAAGCCACCCCGCGCATCGCTCCCATACCTTCTGTTCTACGTCGCAAAGGATCCGTTTGTCGGTGAGACTGGACCCCTGGCGGCTGAAGTGGTGGACGCGAGGAACGCATCGCGTTTGGTGAGGAGAAGTGGAGATGGCAAGAACATTGTGAGGGAACATATCGTCTATTTGCGGTCGTAGAGTGGTGCGACGAAGAGACCTCTAGCGAGTGTATGAAGGTCGTGATGGACTTCCGATATTTCACTTCCAAGCAAGCTGTGAATCATCTACTCGTTTTGCCCACTCGTTCGCCCCAATTCATTGCTACCTTTCACTCCTAAATTTGAACTCCTCGGCCCCTTCTAGCCAAATCTCCTTTTCCTACCCTGTCCATCCAATGCAACCACCTCCCAGCCCGTCTTTCCACACCAAACCCCAACAATAACCACATGCCGTATATCTTCTGTACGCCCCACCTTCTTCACCACGAACAAATAGGAAACCACACGTTCCGTATATTCCGCTTACCACTTAACCCCAACTACACCAACGTCATGAATCCCACGTCTCCCCAACAAGCCGCACCCCCTTGTTCCCCAGAAGTATCAATGCTAGACATAGACAACATGCCAGAACCGCAACAACATATGCATTCACCCGACACAGAAGACATATACTCAGCAGTCACATATTCCGACGAACCAGGGAACAGGAGGCAGTCTTCCAACACAACACTAGTCGCAAACGACAGTCAGAGTAACTACCCAAGTCGTCCGTCGACAATGTCCTTAGTGTCTCTGTGTGACATCGACATGGGAAATATGGATACGGTAAGTGCAGAATGGAATGCTAGTTCGGATAAAATCGTAGCGTCGTGTGAGATGGATTGGAAAGCCGACAACGACGTCGACAGATTTGGTGTGGTTAGAGAAAAGAGAGAGGAGAAGTATAGCGTTAAGGGAAGGGACGAGAACAAGGACAAGGATATGAAGAAACTACAATTCCGCGGACACCTAGAGACACAAGAACACAGTAATTGGTTTGTGCGCCTTGGGCACAGAAGCGAAAAGGTGGAAAAGTGGCTAGATGGTATTACGAGTGAGTACGTATCCGTGTGTCATGACGAGGGCGAATTGGAAGAATGTTTTGTCGTTGTCTGAGTAGAGGGATGAGTAGTGTAGGGCGCTCCCGTACTATAGCTCCGTAGAAGGATCGACAAGTTAGGTGTAGAGTGACGGGTAGAAGTGCTACCGCGAGAGAGCTTGTCGGGAGGAAGGATTGAATGAAGAGTAATTGATTTTCTCTTGCTACAAGCTCACTGGGCTTGAACGGGTATCCATGATAAACGCCGGTGAAAGTATCCTGTTGACCCGGTACTCCTAGTAGTGCATGAAACCAATGTACAATGATGAATACCGCTACCGTATTCTCGCCACTAAAGCGTCAATGCTCTTCCGCTCGATGTTGTAGAGGTGACGGCTCGTCATCGCTTCCGTAACCCAGTGTCGATTCAACCCGAATCAACCCCATTTCACTCTTGACAAGACTCCGACGAGCGAAGTCTTTCCCAGGCAATGTGCAAAGACAGAACTTCCAAAACGTGTCCAGCAAAGCCCTCAGCTCATCCACTGCGCACCGTACTCGCGTCATCCCCTCCACCTCCTCCATCCCTCTTCTTCTTTTTCTTCTTCTTTGGCTCCTCTCCTTCCCCATCCCTGCCCTCCTTCTCCCCATCAACCTTCTTCCTCGGCCTACCCAACCTGCCCCCATTACCCTCTCCCCTCCCACCCTCTCCGCCATCTCCACCACCATCCTTCTCCTGCAGCACAGCCCCCTCATCAGTATCAAACGCCTTCCTCTTCCTTTTGAGCTCCTTATCCGTCTCCAGCATCTCTGACACCCTTCCCAACTTGCCCGTATCGCGGCGCAACATGAACTTGAAATCGTCGAGCTTGATTTTGGCGCGGCGCGCGTGGTGCGCTACGGAGGCGGCTTCGTGGCAGGTCTCGATGATGTAGTCGGTTATTATTTCGTCGAGGACGCGCATTGTTTCGGGGAGGGGGTAGTCATTGTCACCGAAGGCGAGGAGGAAGGCTTCTACTGGGAATGGGTTAGCATGGGGGTTTGCGACGAGCGCATCCTATTCAGAGCGCTGATGGGACAGGCGTGGACTTACAGTCTTGCGTAGGGAACTGCTGGCCTTTTTGCCGCAGTCTCATGCGTGGTTCTGTCATGGTGTTGCGTCTCTCTCGCTCTTCAGCGTTTCACAGCGGGTTCCTTTGCTCGGCGTCTTCTCCAGTGGCTCTTTCTCTCAGTATGGCTATGCGTAGAAAAAGGCGCGTATAGTCTGAAAGCGCAACGCTCTGGGTATACGTATGAATCGGTTGGTTTCGGTGTGAGGTTATTGGGGTGATGTCGCGATAAGTTGCAGTTGCAGGCGCGGTTGTCAATCCTAGCGCGACTTGCGCTGCAATGACGATCTCTCTCCCGGAGGTCGCATGCGGGCACGCACGGACCCCATGTCCGCGGCGTGCGCACATGCTTGCGCGACCAACAACCACTGCGACGAAAGCGACAATCTGGCCTGACTGGAGCGAGCTACATTCACCAGGCAGCAATACTTCCTACTACGTTCTTGAATCCAACGCCATCTTCTCGGAGACACATAGAAGCCTCGCCATACATTACATCTCCCTAGTCAGACGAAACCCTCCGCCTTAGCCGTCTTCACAATGGTCTGTCCATCCCATGCATCCTAGCCTTCACATTTACTAACTATTGACAGACGGCACTTTTCAACTTCCAATCCCTGCTCCTCGTCCTCCTCCTCACAATCTGCACATCGACCTACGCGCACGCAACGTTCCCAGGTCCACTCGATCGCAACAAGGACAAGTATTGGATATCGCCGATATGGAAGGCTGCGCGAGTGGGTGAGAGGCTAAGTCCATATGTTAGTCTGGCGTGTATTGTCATGGCTGTAAGTGCAATGATTTAGGTTTGGACATGGTGGGTGGATGAACGGGGTGGGGTGGAGAAATCGGTATATGTGGGATGGATGAATGAATGAATGAATGGGTCGATGGATGAATGAACGGATGAGTGGCAAGCTAACGATGAGCAGGTACTCCAGTTCATCGGTTGAGGACCGTCCTACCAAGCAGAGAATACATCACATTCAAGAGGGGAGGGCATGGCATTCATGAAAGCAGGGCGTTACGAACAACATTAGCAACTGGACAGTATGCGTCTTCGCCCGGCACTGAGCGAATGTGTCACGCAGGTCAAGCTCCAAATCCGTCATTGCACCACTGCATCGAGATGTTTAGCTTAGTCTTGCGCATCCCATTCACGACACTAGGTTCGATTCAAAATCCAAATGTTTTCATAAGATTAAAAAAGTTATGTACAAAAAAAATAGCAAAACAAACCAAGCAAGCAAGCTTTCACACTCCTTGCCATTTGTTTTGCCAGTCCAGTGTACCAGCACAAACCCGTAAGTCCATCTAAACCACCCGCCCACGCCGTGTAATAAGAACCCCACAAACCAAACACCGCTCCAATTCGTACATATAGCAATATGATGTTACACGGACGTTTCCAGCGCCTAAACTAAGAAGCAACCTCTGTTTAAGAAGGAGGCGGCTCACTCCTGAGATGAGATTTTCGGATAGACACATTTTGAGGGCATTTCCATGATGAAAGGCAGAAACAGTAACAAGGAGGTAAAAGATGATGAGGGAAAATCAAAAAAGGTGAATATGTTGCAATATCCCTCAACCAGCAGGACCGACCCTGTCCATTGCTGGAAACCCGTGTATGAGTAGAAGTAGTAAAGCCGCCCAAGATGAGAAGAACATGAAGAAAGACCATAGCGCCATGACGATTGACATGGTAAAGGGTTGTGAGGCAGAATCAATGACAGCAGGAGTCGGACCTAACTCGCTCTCACTGTTCAGTGTTTTCGGCTTCCTTCTCCTTTCTCGAAACACCCATGGAGTGCTGGTCGTGAACCCCTACGTTCCTGCACACCTTCAACGTCACTCGCGTCCTCTACCATGATATCGTGGCTGTCGATGGAGAGATCAGGTTGACTGTGCGAATCATCCGCGTCGTCATCGTCATCATCGTCGTGGTCGCTGATGAGACCAGGGTTGGACTCGACAGTGTTGGGGCTGAGATTCACCGGTGAACTTGGCATGTGATGATCGCTATCAGACTTGGTGGGAGACGGGAACGACAATGGAAGGCGCGCATGACTGGAGTTACTACCCTTCTTGCTGCCTGGTCGAGCCGATGGGGCTTTACTGGCAGGAGCACTGGCGGGAAGGCGCGCTAGATGTGGCGGTACTGCCGACACCGGAGTCGGGGCAGGACTGTCATCATCCGAAGCATCCATTGCGTCTAGGTCAACTTTGGCACGGGCAGTTTCAACAAGCTCCTTAAAATCGCCTTGAATGCCACTGTTGGCGAACCGAGCAGCGAGGTATGGTGTTGACGATGACTTGGCAAAGCTAGCTGGGGTGGCAGTCTTCGAATCCTCACGTGACGAAGTGTTCGTGTCACGATGTACTTCCCGAGCTTGTGGAGCAGGAGCAGACTGTGATGCTAATGGGTGGACAATACCGGGAGTAGCAGGGACGGGGAAAGATACGGCTGGGGCGGCAGCGGGGGCGGCAGCTGGTTCGGTGGCAGCAATGGGAGTTCCAGCATCGTTGACATCGACAGGGACACCACACGCGATGGCGGCAGCATCATGGCTCTTGAACACTTGAGTATGCTTGATCCGGCAGTGGTTGAGGAAACCCTGAGTGTTGGAGAAGTTGCTGTGGCCACACGGAGCGCAGTACAAGCGGACCCACTGACCATCGGTCGATCGCTTGTGCAACAGCGGGTCAACCTTGGGCGCTGGTGCTGGAGTTTCACCAAGAGGCGTGAGCTTCAACATTCCAGTCGAAGTTCGCGACGTGCGGCCTCTGTGAGATGACCCATAGTCAGCAAAGCTGCCGCGCGTCGTCCTGCCTTCACCAGTGCCAAAGTAACCGTGAGCTTGCTGGGCGAGTGCGCGTTCAGATACAGGGTCAAATTTGGCATCCGAGATCAACCATTTTGCGTAGTGACGAGTGTACGGCCCGTCGGTGACTCCCCAAGGCGCAGCATACTGGGGTTCCGTGAAGCCAGAGCTTGGTTGCAGCGAAGCGCCAAGGCCAAGACTAACATCTTCACTGAGGCCTTGGGTACCCGGGAAGGGAATCAGCGAACAGCGCCTCAGCTGCTCCAGAGAAACCTGGCATTTGGCAAGCTCCTGTTCAATCAAACGAAGTTCGTTATGCTTCAGCAAGATCTCATAGTTGATTTGCGCCTCGATGGCTTGTTGAACAGGGGTCAGTCCAGAGTCAGTGGTAGTTGATGGCGTGTTGATGGAGTCGGGTTTGGCAGTCGGTTGCTGGGGTTTTGAGGCCTTGCTCTTGCTTGCGCCCTCTTTCCTTGACGGCTGTGCCTTGGGTCGGGCATCCAAGACTGGAGCAGAGGCAGGCTTGGGTGCGTCTGCAAGACGTCCATTGTCGGTCGCAGCTTTCGCATTTACGTTTCCGTTGACGGCGGATGGCCTCACCTCACCGTGCGCGTCCTTCCACTTCTTCACTACGGGTTCAGGACTGTCAGTCCGTTTGCGCTTGATCTTGCTCATGTTGTTCATGAAGTGCGGCATGTCGACCGGCAGCGGTCTTGACTTGTGAAGTGTGGACTTCTCCATGATCTTGTCGCCAGGCGACTCGTTACACCACGGGAGGCGGAACATGGACTGCATTGTGAAAGAAGTGGAAGCCTAAAACCAACACAGCTCATCTGTAGTTGTGAGGGTCGTGCGCATCGAAGTCCAGGTGCTAGTGAGGCTGCAGGATGACGTTGCAGCAGGCGCAACAACGGTAATGCGCGACTTGAATTCGACGGGAAAATCGAACACAAAAGTCGTGCGCGAGAGAAATATTAAAACGGGTAAGGGGTATCAAGTGTGCGCGAAGGAGTGCAGGAAGAGAAGCAACAAGCAGTTAAGCCGTTGAGATGGTGACGTGGAGGGCAAGAGGCGCGATGATCGGCCACTTGATAAGGAGAAAACAGCCGCACCAGCACGAAATCTCGACAGAGAATTCGTGAATACAGGACAGAGTGGTGTATTACAGTTGTGCAGGGCTACAAAAGGCCGTGTAGAGGCGTGGTGGGAGGGGGAAAGGGTGAGGGGATGGCGTGCCAAACGGCGATGATGTTGTGATGAAGGACAGCGACAACGAAGTTCGGGGGGGAGCAGTCATTCAGCGCATTTCCACATGTACGGGCTTCGCCAAGCGGCACTAGCGGGGATATCCCTGTCAGGCCACCTCCTTGCCGGAATTGGCGACATGTGCCCTTGCGTCTCCGACAAAAGTCGTCAACAAAGCAATGTGGTTGCGAAAAATAGCAGACATGGCCGTCGTGACCGTCTTGATCGTCATATCACGACACTCTCTCCAGCACCTCACTGGGGCATGTCGCTCTCCCCTGCACCCTCCAAGGTTTGCTTTTGGCGCAATTTACATCATTATGGGGCCTTTCGCTAAGTGTTGGCCAAGGAGCGCATCCGCTAAGTCGCTGCCAGCAAACGTTGGACGATTCAAGACGTCTCAGTGTCGTTATGTCATCCGCCCTGCCGGCTGTCCGCGGGGTATCAACGTGGTGGAAGCAGACGGGCACACCCAACATGAGCCTCTTGACGATGCCCACGACAGCCATCTTCCACTGTCGCACGCGCAGGCAACAGCTTTTTAAGACAAAGCGGAAGCCTCGGATCGAAATACGATTAAAGGGCGCACTACTTGCACTCCAATAGCCGTACGCACATCACTTCAGCGACATCCCCAGGCCTCGAACACCATCCGGTGAAGTTTACACTTCACACCTCTCACTGTGGGACAAGGTACTCGTCCTAGCCCAAGGTCAATTGTGCGCCCAAGGCTGGACGCCGGCGCCATTTTGTGGCGTAGGTCTTGGCTTGCATGCGCGTCCTTCTTAGTCCCGCCCTCCACACGGCTGGCCACCAGCAACCGGTCCACTAACACGCCGCAAGCCTGCAGCCCCCAGCTGAAACATTCTCAACACCACGATGGCGATCGGCTGGCATGCATCATCCTCTCACGATTGAGTACGTCATGTGATGTGTAGGTAGGTCTTGGCGGGGCAAAGTCACGGGGTGCAAAGAGACGAGAATCTTCTTTGAAAGACTCTGACAAGTCACAAGAGCTTCAGAGAGGCAAACGTCCATGGCGATATGACTCTTATTTGAAATGGTGATGCGGATTTCGTCGAGAGCTAGCCTTGGAAGCTTATCGCGGTCCCGGGCTGTCTTCCGTCTCCGGTTTAACCCGTGCGTGCTTTCCACGCGTCCATTCGCGAGTTGCAGCCGGCACGTGGCCGCTCCGATGCCCGCTCCGAATCCACCCTTGCCAAAACACCCAAGCATCGAGAAACACAAAAGATAGATGCCGAAAAGAAGGAAAACCCGTCTATCGCAAGCAAAATTTCGCAAATCACGCACTGCTACCCACGACCCGTGGAGTCGCATTGTCAGCCGGTCATATCAACACCAGCGCATCTGCGGCCCTCACGGTCGCTACGTCGCCCTGGTAAGCTTCTTCTCCACGACTCGCCCTCTTAATCGCCTTCTCCAATGCATCCTCACTCCCTGGCCCCATTGCCAGATTTTTAAACGGACAAGTGCCCTTTGCCAACGCCGCATCTTCAATCTCACTCTCACTCTCACTCAGCACCCTCTTCCCATGTAAATACCCCTCCGGTTCAACCTCCGGCACCAGCCGCACTTCCTGAAACTCCTCGCCATCGCGAACATACCATTTTGCGAAGAGATCGTTTTGAATCCAGATGACCTTCGACAGCGCCTTGACTAACGCAATCTTCTTGTCCATCTTAAGCCTCGGATGCGACAGCACCGCTTCGGTAATGATATCCTGAACAAACGACAGCGTGACGCCGATGTGTATGTATTCGACGTGTAACGGATGCGCTCGTCCTTGTCCAACATGCATCATCCCGACCTTGTCAAGGTATTCCCAAAACTCCATCGTAGACGGGTCGCTGCACAGTTTCGTGAGGTAGCCGCGGAGAAACATTTTGCGGTACAGGATCTGCGGTGAGTTCTCGCTGATGTTGGGATCCACCGGGCCTTCGTACGACGTCGAACGTGTTTCAAAGGCGCGCGCTGTAATGTCGTATTGAAGAAGCTTCTTGTAGACAATATTCACGACCGCGGGGATTAGCGCTTTGATGTATTTGGAGCCGGTTGTTAGGGCTTCAATGTCTCCTGCGAGGGATTAGTCTACTATTTAAGAAGACAGGCTTACGCTGTGCCTACGTGAGCTAAAGTCGAGGAACGAGTGTAGGTATTGTATTCGCGCTTCTAGGCTGATGTAGAGATCGCGACGATCAATGTGCTGCATTGGTCGGCGGTGGAGAGGTGTCATGGTGGGCATTTTGGGTATTAATAGCGATATGAAGGAGAGATATCTGTACGACTGGTGTTTGAATCACAAACTCTGCTTTGATCTGGCAACTTTGCTGAGCCATATATCATTGTCGCATTGACTATACACGAGGCGCCCAACTTGAGCAGGTGGCTCGTGCATCGAGGTGGTGTGTTCGGTCGTAAGATGGCGTGACGATCGCCTTTGCATCGCAAGACCATTTCCCATGCCTCGACAGCGTCTCAAACACTTCATCTGCTCTGGTGCAGCGCGCTTTCTCTACTTCGATACCGATTTGATTCAAGATAATGTCTCTCTTCAACTTGTTGCCTTGGTCTCATCAAAGTATGGGAGACGATACTGACGCCACTCTAAGAAATGTGTTTCGACATGGCACCTAGAGCATATAGAATTGGGCTTATTGACTTCCTCGCAAATAGTCT